>Ga0208980_10000731_pt1 | contig 19036 bp, 13 predicted proteins | sample WetSurMetagenome_3_FD_187993 | JGI IMG/M metagenome (GOLD analysis project Ga0208980, IMG submission 187993) | Wetland microbial communities from Twitchell Island in the Sacramento Delta, sample from surface sediment Aug2011 Site A1 Bulk (version 2) | ecosystem: Environmental > Aquatic > Marine... | reverse complement strand
TTATTCCCCCAATTTTCTTCAGATACTCAAGTGTTATCAGTGCTTCATCTTCATCAATTTTATTCAATGCAAATCCAACATGGACAATCACATAGTCCCCGACTTTTGAATCGGGTACAAATGAAATGTTTACATCCTTAACGGCGCCGCCAAAACTTACTTTAGCGGTTCTTGTAAGTTCATCTGTCTGTTTTATCTCAACAATTTTTCCGGGAACAGCAAGACACATAATTATATTTTTTTATTACCGTAATATGAATAATATGCAATCTGGCCCAGAGAAATCCCGCCGTCATTTGCCGGTACTTCTCTGTTCCAGAAAACGTTAAATCCGTTTTCTTTTAACCCTCGTATTGAATTTTCAAGCAAATATTTATTCTGGAAGCAACCGCCTGTCAGAGCTACATTTTGAATATCAATCTTTTCTGCGGTTCTGACTATGGCATTAACGAGCGAATTATGAAATTTTAATGAAATTATTTTTAAATTTAAATTGTTTTTTGTATCCTCAATGACGCCTCTTAACAGGTTTTCCCAGTCAAGTACAATCATATCATTCGTTCTTTTTAGTTCAATATCATAACTATCTTCTGAATTTAATCCTTCAGTCAGAAACTCAAGTTCCATTGCCGCCTGTCCCTCGAACCCCGCAGTTTTTCTTACACCCGTAATGAATGCTATTGCATCGAAAAGCCTTCCTGCGCTTGAACAGGGCGGCGAATTTATATTTTTCTTTACCATGTTTGCTAATATGCCGTATTCTTTTCTGCCTGATATACCGGGAATAATTTCAAATAATCCTTCACCGAAAATTTCATATAGTAAACCAAATGCAGTTTTATAAATATCTTTAAACGCACTGGCCCCTCCGGGTAGCGGGAATTTTTTCAGATGTGCTTTTCTTGAATAACCCATGTTGTCTATCGCTATAAATTCTCCGCCCCATACAGTTTTATCGTCTCCGTAACCCGCACCATCCCAGGCAACGCCAAGTACAGGCATACTGATATCATTTTCGGCAATAACCGAAAAAATGTGGGAAACATGATGCTGTACAGATATTACATTTTTGAAATTTTCTTTGGCATACTTTGACGAAATATAATCCGGATGTGTATCACAAATTACCGTTTCAGGATTAATCTTATATACTTCTGTAAATTTTCTTATTGTATTTCGGAAACTGTTATATGATTCAATTGATTCTAAATCTCCAATATGCTGGCTTATGAATATTCCGCTGACATTAGAAACAGCAATCGTATTCTTTAAATGTCCTCCTACTGAAATGATATTTTTACCCTGCGGGTTTTCGGTTAATACTGGCATAGGCGCATACCCCCTTGACCTTCTTAATATTACATTATTGTTCATCACAATCCTTGCTATTGAATCATCAACATGTCTGTATATTGGCCTGTTGTGTACGAGGAAGAAATCCGCAATTCCATTCAGACGGGATAAAGCTTCATTCTCGTCTGTGCATATCGGTTCTTCAGATAAATTACCGCTCGTTGCCACAACGGGTGTTTTCAGATATCTCATTATAATATGATGCAAAGGCGTGTAAGGTATCATAATACCCAGGTCTGGATTTTTCGGCGCTGCAGTATCCGAAGCGGAACATCCTTTCTTTTTTTTCAGCAAAACAATCGGACATCTTACGGAAATCAGCAATTCTTCCTCTTTTTCAGAAACCTCACAATCCCTTTTCACACTCAGGATATCCGGATACATCAATGCGAAAGGTTTCTCTTCCCTTCTTTTTCTGATTCTCAATCTTTCAATTACATCCGGGTTTAAAGCATCTGCAAAAAAATGAAATCCTCCAAGACCTTTTACGGCAATTATCTTTCCCTCTTTTATGAAATTCACTGAACTTAATAATGCATTCAAATGAGATTCTATAACATTCCCTTTTTTATCCCATAATTCCATGTGGGGTCCGCATACAGGACAGGCATTAGGCTGGGCATGAAATCTTCGGTTGGTAGGGTCATCATATTCTCCTTTACATTCACCGCACATCTGAAATGCTTTCATCGTAGTTCTTGCCCTGTCATACGGCAAAGATTCAATTATTGAATATCTCGGGCCGCAGTTTGTGCAGTTTGTAAAAGGATATAAATATCTTCTGTTTTTTTTGTCGAAAATTTCTTTAAGACATTCAGGACAGGTTGCTATATCCGGAAACATAATTGTATCGGGGTAACCTTTCAGCCTGCTTTTTCTTATTTCAAATTCCCTGAAGTTATTCAGTGGAAGTTTCTCGGTTTTTAATTTTTGGATTATTGATATCGGAGGTTTTTCGCTGTTTATTTTCAGGATAAACTCCTGTAAAAAGTTTTCGTTTCCTTCAGCCTCTATTACTACACCTTCGTTTGTATTTGAAACATACCCTTTCAAATTGAGTGATTTCGCAAGTTTATAAATAAACGGCCGGAACCCAACGCCCTGTACTGCCCCTTTTATAGATATTTTTATCCGATGCGGCAAAGCATTACCATAGTTATTGTTTATAAATTACTGTCCTTAAGAAAAAGATAGAAATTATTTATTTACATTATCTATCAGCCAGTTACACCACTTATCGATTCCATCGCCTGTTGAACATGATGTTTCAAATATTGTCAGGTTCGGATTAATTTTTAATGCATTAGTTTTTAATGTTTCAATATTGCTGTTCACGTAAGGCAGAAGGTCGGTCTTATTTATTATTAACACTTCTGAATTCATGAACATCTTAGGATATTTCAGAGGTTTGTCATCTCCCTCTGTTGTGCTGAGAATCACGACTTTACAATCTTCTCCAAGGTCATATCCTGCGGGACAAACCAGATTTCCGACGTTTTCAATTACCAGGAAATTAATATCACTGAAGTTCAGATTAGCCATTGCATCCCGGACAAGTTTTGCGTCGAGATGACATCCCCCGTTTGTTACAATCTGAATAACAGGTACCTTGTATTTTTCCACCCTTTTAGCGTCGATATCCGTCTGCACATCACCTTCTATTACTGCTATCTTCACATCATCTTTTAAATGTTCAATCGTACGTTCAATTATGCTGGTTTTTCCGGAACCGGGAGAACTTAATATGTTAACACAGAAAATATTCTTGTTTTTTAAGTCACCCCTGTTTTGCGATGCAAGCTCATCGTTTTTTTCAAGTACTTTTCTTTCAATCTTAATTATACTCATAATAAAATTATTTATAATGTATCAATTTCAACATCCGTAATTTTCATTTCAGTGCCCGAGATTATTTCAGTGTCGTGCCCGCCGCATTTTTCACAGATCCGCATTCCGAAGTTATTCCCTGTTTCAGATTTACACGCATTACACTGCATTCTGAAGGGTATGTTTTTAATTTTTAATTCTGCATTTCCAAACGGCGTATCGGATTTGATGGAATCAAAGCAAAACTTAAGAGAATCAGGAATAATTCCGGAATATTCACCGATTTCTAATAAGACTGTTTTAACACTGCTGCATTCATAATGGGCAATATTCTCGTTTAGAATTTCAACAATATTTTGTGCGACGGAAAGTTCGTGCATAATTTGGTATTTATAATTGAGAAGTAATTACAGATAATCTCAATTCTGTTATAATTGTTGCTATTATTTAAAACAGCTTAGAATTTAACTTTATCCAGTTCTTTTTTCAGTGCCGATATTGCCTCAACAGGCGTCGGGTCGACTTCGTTTATGATTGAAAGGTAATAACTTACCCAGTCGCCGAGATAGATTAAATCGAATATCCTGCCGAGCTGCGTCTTGCAGTCGCTCGTGAGCGAGAGTACATTATCTGCAAGTTTTTTGTAAACTTTTTCTGTAATTTTCATCCGCAGGCTGATTCTTCCATTATCATCTTTGTCTTTAAGGAAAATAACCAGTATCTTTTTCAGAATATCTTCATTCAGTTTCCAGCCGACGAGTTCATTGTGGTTCATTTCGGGGTACAGGTTTCCGTATGCAAGGATCTTGGCGTTTTCTGAAATCTGCCCCCGCCAGCGGAGGTTGACAACATCCATTATATCAACGGACGAATATATCACGGGAAGTTTCCCTTTAATTGCCGCTGCAATTATTATTGCTTCGTTTGTTTCAAAATCAGTTGAAGTATAATCTTCCAGGCTCTCTTCAAGGTTTATAATTACATCATTGATTTCTTCAGTCTGGTCGGGAATAAACCCTGCTTTTTCAAATAAGACAAGTAGAGTAAAAAATGAATAACCGATTGCGCATCTCGGCTGAAGTCCGCCCGGAATTTTTATAAGCACACATTTATTTTTCTTTGCAAGTTTTTCAACTTCTCCTCCGCTTGTTATACAGACAATCTTGCATCCTTTTTTCAGAGCGTCCCAGAAAGCCGAAATGGTTTCTTCGGTGTTTCCCGAATAACTTGAGATCACTGCCAGTGTATTCTTTCCCGCATAAAACGGGAGCGAGTAGTTCCTGTTTATGTTTACAGGGATTTTCATCATCCCTGCCGTATAACTGCGCAAAAGGTCGCCGCCGATTGCAGAACCGCCGAGGCCGTTAATAATTATATTACTCAGTGAATATTTCCTGAGCTTATCCGCGTTGATTTTTTCCGCTATATCAACCGCGTTGCAGACCTGAAACGGAAAGTCATACAGAACACCGAACATGTCCTTCTTATCGATTTTCTTTAACGCTTTTTTGTCAATCATATTAAATTGGGTTTTATGCTGGTGTCAAAAAATTTTTCGATTTCTTTTCTTATTTCTTCTTCGGCAGACAGTTTAAGAATCTTTTTAACGAGCAGTTTTGCATCTTCAGATTTCAACGACCTTACGACCTGTTTGATTTCAGGGAATACGGACGGCAGTACGCTGAGTTCGTCAATTCCCATTCCGACTAACACAGGAACCGCCATAGGCACAGACGCCATTTCCCCGCAAAGGCTGACTTTTATATTTCCTTTATGCGCACTGTCAATGATTTTGTAAAGCGCTCTTATAACGGCGGGGTGGTATTGCTGGTAAAGCCCTGCGAGCATTTCATTACCGCGGTCAACGGCGAGAAGGTACTGAATCAGGTCGTTTGTCCCGATGCTGAAAAAATCAACTTCCCCGGCAAGGTCTTCAGCAATAACGAACGCCGAAGGAACTTCCATCATTATACCCAGCGGGATATTAACGTCATAATAGATTCCCTGCCCGTCAAGTTCACGCCTTACTTCATCTAGGAGTACTTTTGTTTTTCTCACTTCGTCAACTGATGTTATCATAGGAAGCATTACCCTCACGTTCTTTTTTACCGAAGAGATAAGAATTGCTTTTAACTGGTCCTTGAAAATATCAGTTTTGTCCAGGCACATCCTTATTCCGCGCCAGCCGAGATAAGGGTTTGTTTCCTTGTAATTATCTATCGCAAGTTTATCCCCGCCGAGGTCGAAGGTTCTGATTGTAACATCTTTCGGAAATGTTATGTCAGAAATGTGCGTGTATTCCTCTATCTGTTCGGCAACTGAAGGAAAATCCCCTTTTTCGAGGAAAAGATGTTCAGTTCTGTAAAGCCCTATTCCGCAATTACCGCAGTTTTTCAGGAATTCTGTTTCCTCCATGAATTCGATGTTTGCCGTAATATCTACCTGATGGTTATCTTTTGTCTTACAGGGTTTGTCAATTATGTAATTTAAATGAAGTTCATGTTCCCTGACATCATTTAATTTACTGTTGTATTTTTCCAGTGTAGCGGGAGCAGGGTTTGCAATTACCATTCCTTCAAACCCGTCTATGATTACAGTATCCCCCGTGCTGACATGCCTTGAAATCACTTTCATTCCCACTACAGCGGGCACTCTGAGCGCCCTTGCAATTATTGCTGCATGCGACGTTACTCCTCCTGTATCCGTTGCATAGCCGAGAACTTTTCTGCGTGAAAAAAGAATAGTGTCGGCAGGTGTCAGTTCATGGGTAAATACAATAGAATCCTCTTCTATTTTTGAGACAAGTTTTTCGCGTTTCATGTTCCTGATAAGCCTGTTCTTCACGTCCAGCAGGTCGCTGTACCGCTCTGCCAGATAATGGTTGTGAGAACCCGCGAATATTTTTCCGAGAATTTCTATTTCATCATTGAAAATATATGCGGCTGAACGCTTATCATTACGGATTCTTTCTATTACTTTATCCAGAAAAATTTTATCCTTTAAAATTTCAATCTGAGCAAGAAATATTTTTGAGTTCTCTTCTCCGATTCTTTCTATAGAGATGGAATAAATTTTAGTCAGTTCCTTAAGAGAAATTTCTATGGCGTTATTAAGTGTCTCGATTTCAAAATTGATTTCTGTTTCATTCTCAAGCGGAACCGTACTTATGTTAACCTGTCTTCGTGCATACAGATACGCTTTTCCGATTGAAATTCCCTGCGATGCCGGCGTGCCTTTATATATTTTTTCCCTGTGCAATTGTTTTTAATCCTTAAAACCTTAAAATCCGCATTAATTCATAAAAAGTCAAAATAAAAATAGGGTATTGTTTTTACTTGCAGATGCATGAAAAAAGAGGAGTAAAAATAATATTGAGGTACAATTACGAGTGATATACATAAGAAAATTCTTTTCTTGCAATAAATTATAATCCCGCTATAAATTTGCGAAGTATGATAATTTATTGCAAGTTCAACTCCTTCGGAGTTGTGAACGACTTTTGTACAACTCCCCCAGCTTTGCTGGGGGTTATTCATAGCTCAACCCCTTCGGGGTTTTAAATTTTGATTACATTCAACCCTTTCGGGGTTTTAAGTTTTGATTACATTCAACCCTTTTGGGGTTGTAATAGAAGTTTATACTTCTACCCCCAACTGCACTGGGGGTTACTCATAGATCAACCCCTTCGGGGTTGGAATATAATAATAATATAGTGAAACTCCGGAGGAGTTTAACTTTGAATAACCCCCGATGAAATCGGGGGTTGAGAGCATATTCACAACCTCAACCCCGAAGGGGTTGAACAAGTAAAACTTTTTATATTTCATAAAACTATGCAATGTAATATTTTTATTTAAAACCTCATGAGCAGCTATCATAAAATATACTATCATGTGATTTTCGGAACGAAGAACAGAACTCATTCCCTCATCCCGGAAAAACAACCCGATCTGTTCAAATATGTCTGGGGTATATTAAAGAAGCATGATTGCTTTCTGTACAGAGTTAATGGTATAGAAGACCATGTTCATATTGTACTTGATCTCAATCCGGTTCATTCACTAGCCAAAATTATCAAAGATGTAAAAGTTGCAAGTTCCATGTGGGTTAAGAAGTCGGGTTTCTTCCCGCAATTTGACGGCTGGGCAGAAGGATATGCCGCAGTAACATTTTCAGAAAAGGAGAAAGAGATCATAGTTAACTATGTGAAAAATCAGAAGGAGCATCATAAGAAACTTACGTTCTTTGAGGAGTACAAAAACTTTCTGATAGAAAACAACATTCCATTCGAAGAAAAATATTTGTTGAAATAGCGCCGGTTCAACCCCTTCGGGGTTGAGAGAATTGATTACTCTATACCCCCGGTTCCACCGGGGGTTACTCAAATTCAACTCCTACGGAGTTGCTTAGTATTATAGTTCGTTACCCCCAGTAAAGTCGGGAGTAACTTATGTCCAATCACAACAGGGTAATGTGTTTAACATCTTTTTCCCCGGTTTCACCCGGGGTTACTCAAATTCAACTCCTACGGAGTATCAACATTATTAATAAAATAGTTCAAAGCAGGCAAGGATTAATAACTATTTATTCTGTATTGCTATCTTATTATTGGTTTAAAAACAATTTGATTTTACTTATTAATTAACTAAAGTATATTTAAAGAAAATTACTGAAATTTAAATTACAGAAAATCATGGTCAATTTATTTTCACCGTTAACGGTGAGAGGAGAAGAATTAAAAAACAGAATTGTCGTCTCGCCGATGTGCCAGTATTCAGGTATAAACGGTATGCCAACTGACTGGCATTTTGTGCATTACGGAAGTTTTGCCGTAGGCGGAGCTGCACTGGTAATTCAGGAGGCTACTGCGGTTTCGTCCGAAGGAAGAATCTCAGGCGAAGATCTGGGAATATGGAGTGACGAACATGTAAAAGCTTTTAATAAAATTACCTCATTCATTAAATCGCAGAATTGCATTCCCGGAATCCAGCTTGCGCACGCAGGAAGAAAAGCATCGACTTTTGCTCCATGGAAAGGCGATGGAGAAGTGAAACCGGAAGCCGGCGGCTGGGAAAGTATTGCTCCGGGTCCCGAACCTTTTTCGGAAAATTATCCGTTACCGAAAGAAATGGATAGAACTGATATTGAAAAAGTGATTACGGATTTCCGAAACGCTGCAAAAAGAAGTATCGAAGCAGGTTATAAAATAATTGAACTCCATTTTGCTCACGGATATTTAATACACCAGTTTTATTCTTCTCTCTCAAATAACAGGAATGATGAATACGGAGGGAATTTTGAAAACAGATGCAGGCTGGCAATAGAAATTATAAAGGAAGTAAGAAGTATTCTGCCGGGTGATTTTCCTTTATTTGTAAGAATTTCATCGACGGACTGGACTGAAGGAGGTTGGAATATTGACGATTCAGTCGGACTTGCAAAAATGTTTAAAGATACGGGAGTTGATTTGATTGACTGTTCAAGCGGCGGAGCAGTTCCTAAAACAAAAATTCCTGCCGGACCCGGTTACCAGGTCCCGTTTGCGGATAAAATCAAGAAAGAAACGGGAATTATGACAGGCGCAGTCGGAATGATAACAGAACCTGCGCAGGCAGATGAAATTATCAGAAACGGAAAATCGGATATTGTATTGCTTGCAAGAGAAATGCTGAGAAATCATAACTGGGCAATAAAAGCGGCGAAAGAATTAAAAGCTGAGATCGAAATACCAAATCAATATAAGCGAGCATATTAAAAATTACCCGAATATTAAAAATCCGGGCTCTGTATATTTTTTTGCAATGAAAAAGGCGGATTCAAAATCCGCCTTTCCTTTTTTCTAATTTACTTTTTCCTGTTTTCCTGTTTTCTTTTAACTAATTTTCAAATTTACTGATTCACAAATTAACTACTTAATTAGCATCATTTTTCTGACGCCCGAATAACCTGCCGATTGCATTTTAATAAAATACACTCCGCTGTTATATTTTGATGCATTCCATTGATATTCATAACTGCCTTCTTCGAGTTTCTGATTTAAAAGATTTTCAACTTCGCGTCCGGTTATATCGTAAACTTTTATACTTAATTCCGTTGCTTTCGGAAGGTCGAATTTTATTTTTGTTTCCGGGTTGAACGGATTCGGATAATTCTGGTGCAGCATGTATTCTTTAGGTACTTCATTTGAAATATTGACAATACCCGCCGCTGGATTTACATAGTCAACCACCCTGAAGTCGTCGAAATAGAATCCGTCGCCTGGTTCGCCCGAATCGGTATAGAAATAGAACCTGAATTTCACCTGCTTATTTATATATGAATTCAAATTGATTCTTTCATACACCCATTTACTGAGTCCTGAATATGACGGCTGTCCTCCGACGAGAACGGTATACATGCCCGGCAAGTTAGTCCATGTCGCGCCGTTATCGGTAGTTATCTGGATTCTTGTATAGTCGTAATTGTTTTCAATCCCGAACTTAGCGGCAAATTCAAGCCTTGGATTAACCTTATTAGTCAAATCAATTGCATTATTCAGAGTAAAATAGTTAAGAGTGCTGTTCTTGGAATTTCCCCATCTTGAATCTGCAAATGATTTAAGGCCGCTTCTCGAATTACAGTACGATGTATCCCACTGTGTCTGGTTTCCGCTTGGCGTCCAGTTGCCTTTGCCGTTTTCCGCGTCATCAAAGAAAAGGTTCACGGCTTTGCCGACTATCGTCCTTATAGTGTCTTTATTGGTTTCAACGGTACCCTGTTTAACGCTTACGACAAACGTGATTTCGTCCATAAGCGCAGCAGAACCTGTGAGTCTGAACTTAAAAGGATTGGACGTGTTGTATTTCAACTGCCTTGCTCCGATACTGTCGTAATTCACACTTGAAACAAGCGGTACCGCATTCGGATAAGACGTGGTTATTGAAACATTTACATTTTTCGAAGTAAGTGCAAGGCCTTTGTTTTTTATGCCGAGCACCATCTGAACCGTATCATTTGCTCCCGCCCATCCTTTGCCTGTATAATAGTAATGCTGAATATCCGCATAATCTCCGCCTGCCCAGGTAACATACTTGAGCATTTTCAGGTTAACGGATGCTATAGGGATAATTTCGCTTTGAGAAGGCCAGAAACCCGAACCGGCGCATTCTATTACCCATAACAGAGTACCAATGGAATCGCCGTAATCCCTTGTAGTTCCGTTTGAAGTGTAACTCAGCATCTGTGAAACCGTGCCGTATAAATAGCCCGTTCCGTATCCGAAATCCGAAGCGTATTCCGAATATAAGTTGTACCTGCCGAGAGTGTCTTTATATCCGTATGGATTCAGAGTTCTTTCGGCTACCGAGTGCATCGAGAAACCAATTTTCGGTTTGAACTGCGACAGAATATTCTGAACTGACTGTGTTTCGGGTTCTGATGCCGGGGAAGGTCCACGGTATGTGTCTGACGAAGGAGTTCCGCTGGAGCCGATGTTATCGTATCCCCATTTGTACTGATAATTTCTGTTCAGGTCAACTCCGTAAGAACCGCTGTTGTTTCTTCTGTTTTTTCTCCAGCTTCCGCCGCCGTTCGGATTTGTAGTCTGGTTATAATAATATCCGTCTGGATTTACTATTGGTACAAAAAATATTTCCCTGTTATTTACAAGATATGCCGCTTCGGGGTTTGTCGCGTAATTTTCTAGAAGCCAGTACATGAAATACATAACTGATGCCATGCTTTGCGGTTCGCGGGCGTGTATCAGTCCGTCAAAGTAAATTGCAGGTTCGGTTGCCGATTCATTCACATCCGGATTATCTGAAATTTTTACCATCCACATTTTGCGTCCGCCCTCAGTTGTGCCGCGGTCAATTTTTGCAGTGATAAGGTTCGGATACTGCAGTCTCATCGAATCGAGTTTCTGGACCATTTCTGCGTAAGTGTAAAATCCTCCCATGCTTCCGTAATCAAATCCTGTTATGTTGTCGCCGGACATTATTTGTTTTGATGCAATAAAGTCGGATTCCGCAGGTGGTTGTCTTTTCAGATAATCTTCTGTGACATCGGGAATCATGATGCTGTATCTCAATCCGCTTTTCTTAAGCTGTTCAACTTCCCACTGGCTCATTATAAGTGTAATACCTGTTTTAATACTTCCGCGGAAATCCTCAACATTAATGCCAAGCTTTGCCATACTGATAAAATCCGTTTCGGAATTTATGTAAACTTTGACCTCACTGTAAATATCGTAAGATTTTTCGGTGTAGTCTGTTCCCCGGAACGAAAATGAAAATGCCATTACGATTAGCAGGGAAAAAATAATTCTGTATTTCATAATAATTTATAAATTTATTCAATTAACATATCAAAATCGGATTGAGTTTTCAAGCATAAAGGGCTAAGATAATTAACAATTAACAACTAACAATTACCAATTACTTTAGTTAAGAGTTAAGAATTAAGAGTTTTTATGTGTAGGTCGTATGCCTGCTGCAGGCAGGCTGGTATGCCTGCGACAAAAAGATTTATGAATTAAAAACAGAAAACAGTTAAGCAGAAAACAGAAAATAGTTGAAAATCCGGCTTAGAAATATCTTAGTAAACAAAAATTCCGTTAACAGACGCAGTATGATGTAAAATGTTGATATTGACTATGATGATAAAAAATTCAATAATTCAGAATCAAATGAATTTGATATTTGTATAAAACGTTTCTGTGAAAACTTTTTTATGGTGTTAATCAGTGTTGTGTTGTATATTCTTTAACTGTTTTCTGATTTTCTATCTACTTTAACTGTTTTCTGTTTTCCTGTTTTCTTTATTTAGAATTAAATTCGGCTGATTGTTTCATTGCAACAGATAATTTTTTCATATATTCTTCGCCGGTGATTTCCACCGCACCGAATTGTTTAGTAACGCCGGTTATCATCTGAACATCAAACAGTTCGAATCGGTTCTTTTCAAGTATTTCGTATAGTTTAACAAAACAAACTTTGGAAGCATTGCTTTCGGACGTGAACATTGATTCCCCGAAGAATGCCGAGCGAAAAGCAACACCGTATAATCCGCCTGTAAGTTTTCCGTCCGAATATGCCTCAACGCTGTGCGCAAAACCTTTATTATACAGTTCAAGATAGAGTCTCTTTATTTCTCCCGTAATCCAGGTTGGTGTGTGAAACAAGGCGCAGTTGTTGATTACACCGTAAAAATCATTATCAACTTTTACCACATATTTCCCTTTATTTATGACCTGTTTCAGACTTCTGCTTATTTTCAGGTTGTTTTTACTCAGTGGAATGACTGCACGCGGAAGGTGAGTAACCCAGACTATACTTCCGTCTTCTTCTCCAAGTGGGAAATAGCCGAGAGAATATGCCTGTAATACATCCCTGTATGACAAAGAATCAGTATTTATAGTCGACCCCAAATGAATATAAGGCATAGAGTTTTAAGCTAATTTAAGTGCTTTCTTTAAAGAATGAAAACGGATATATTTATGTTTACAATAATCATATTTCTTTATATTTTTAATCAATATTTAAAAACTTAACTGGAGAAAAAAGGTGAAAAAATTATTCACATTGTTATTCGTTTTAATGGCGGGTATGAGTTTTGCTCAATGGACTTTTGTCAGTAACTTACCTGCACCCAATCCCCCTCTTAATTCAATAAGTGCACCGACAGCAAGTGTAATCTGGGTTTGCGGAGATGCATCAGGCGGCGCGGCAAGGGTCTATCTTTCAACAGACGGCGGTACAAGCTGGACATTAAGAAACGGCGGGCTGCCGGCTCAGAACAGTTACGGCATGTTTGCATTTAATGCAAATACTGCATTTGTCGGAAACGCAGTCGGAAGCCTTTACAAAACAACAAACGGAGGTGTTAACTGGACTAATGTACTTACAGTTTCAGGTTCGTTTACAAACGGCGTCTATATGTTCAATACCAATTACGGAATATATTTCGGCGACCCGGCGGCAGCGAGCGGAGTTCCGTATCAGTTCAGAATTACCACAGATGGAGGTAATACCTGGAATTTATCTCCTACGGCTCCTATTGCTTCAAACGAATTTGGTGTTATCAATGCATGGGATGCGACAGACTCTTCCCATGTATGGGCAGGTTCAGCAAACACAATTGCAAGTTCTACGAATGCGAAAATTTATAAAACAACTACCGGTTTCTTCGGAACCTGGTCATATGCGACTGTTCCGGGCGTAGGCGGTACAAGCGGATGTTATTATCAGGCAGTGGCTTTCACAAACAATACAAATGGTATGGCAGGTTCGAGCGGCGGCGACATAAAGAAAACAACCGACGGCGGAGTAACATGGACAACCGTTACGCCTCCGTTCCCGACCGGAACTTCAGCTATTATCAGCATGAATTCCATTAAAGATGCTTCAAACACTATCAGAATAGCAACAATGGGAGATTCAGCTCAGATATTCAGAACGACAAACTTAGGCACAACCTGGGTGAAGGAATATTGCCCGCTGCAGGCAGCATTAGGCCAGATTCAGCATATTCAGTTCCTTAGTCCCACGCTTGGATACGCGGCTCTCGGCGGAACGCTCGGCGGCCTTATCAGGTATGGTAATCCTTCAGGAATATCAAACGAAGGCGGAAATATACCAGAATCATTCACACTGTCACAGAATTATCCGAATCCGTTCAATCCGTCAACAACCATTAAGTTTGCAATTCCGAAATCAGGAAACGTTACACTGGCTGTTTACAACTCTCTCGGAAAAGAAGTTGAAACACTTGTTAACGAGTTCATGAATGCAGGAACGTATGAAGTTACGTACGACGCTTCAAAACTGACTAGCGGAATCTATTTCTACAAAATCATGACTAACGGATTTGCGGAAACCAAGAGAATGATGCTCGTTAAATAAATTTTATTTTAATTTTGATGAGGCTGTTTTACGTTTTCAGGTAACAGCCTCATTTTTTGTAATTAAAAATCTATATGAAAAACACAAGAATTTTAGTCAGCGCATTACTTCTTCTGTCACTTTCCTTCTTTGGGTTTAACGATGTTTTTACCCCGAAGTATAAAATGATGAACGACATAGTAATTAGAAGAAGCGACGGCGCACTTTACCAGAAGGGAAAAGTCAACATCAAGTTTAAAAGCGATATTTACAATTTTACAGCAAAGACTTTTGGAGTTTCAAAACTTGATAACCTTCTTTCGGGGTACTCTGTAACGAAAGTCGAACAATTGTTTCCGCTGAAAAAAGACCCTTCAAAAAGAATGAAAGGGGATGATATCATTGCAAAGATGTTCCAGATAAATTATTCATCCGATATCGACCCGACTGATTTATCTGCAATTATTTTTGAACAGAACAAAGATCTGCTCGATTATGCTGAACCCGAGTTTGTTTATGTTTCGGATTTCACGCCGAATGACCCCTTTATCGGAAGTCAGTATCATATAAATTTCAGGATATCGGCTTATAACGCATGGAATATAACACAGGGTGATACAAATATTGTTATTGGGATAGTGGATTCCGGAAGCGACCTTGACCACCCCGATCTTGCAGCAAATATCAAGTACAATTATCTTGAGAATCCGACAAACAACATTGATGACGATGCAAACGGTTACATTGATGACTGGCGCGGATGGGATTTTGCGGGAGCGGATTATCAGAACCTGACACAGGATAATGACCCGAACATCTACGGTTCAAACTGCGAGCACGGTTCTCACGTTTCAGGCTGCGCTTCTGAAGTTACTAATAACGGCATCGGCGGAGCGGGAATCGGTTTTAAATGTAAATTATTAATCAGCAAACACGGAGCGGATAACGATTATACAGGCAGCGGTTATTCCTACATTTACAATTCAAATAACGGAATTGTTTACTGCTACCAGAACGGCGCTAAAGTTATTAACTGCAGTTTCGGCAGTTCTTCATACAGCGGCCAGACAGCGGGTATAATAGCGGCTGCATATCTTTCCGGATGTGTGGTCTGCGCTTCTGCAGGCAACGACGGACAGAATGTTCCGCGATATCCTGCATCGTACCCGTACGCAATTTCCGTTGCGTCTACAACATCAAGCGATACAAAGTCATGGTTCTCAAATTATCATTCCACGGTTGATGTATGCGCACCGGGCTCAGGTATTTATGCAACGCTTTATAATAATTCCTATGCTTCATTCGACGGAACATCAATGTCATCTCCGATAGCGGCGGGAACGGTTGCTTTAATATGGTCGAAATATCCGTCATATAGTATTGACCAGGTAATAAACAGGTTAGTTACGGGTGTTGACAGTATATACAATCTTAATCCCGGCTATGTAGGTCTTCTCGGTTCGGGCAGAATTAATGCATATAAATCGGTAATGCCTCTGACGTCAGTAACACCGAACGGTAATGCTGTACCTGAAAATTTCAGTTTATCCCAGAATTATCCGAATCCGTTCAATCCCGTAACTAAAATTAATTTCTCTATACCTCAGTCGTCAAATGTTATGCTCAAAGTTTATGATGCAACGGGCAGGGAAATTGAGACACTTATGAAAGAACAAAAGCCTGCTGGAAATTATACAGTGACTTTCGATGCTAAAGCATATTCAAGCGGAGCATATTATTATAAGATATCGGCAGGGGATTTTTCACAGGTTAAAAAAATGCTATTGATAAAATAACTGAAGTTATTTTATCAACAGTCCGCCGGTTCTTTTGGCGGATAAGATTATTAAACGATAGTTATTTTAATAAGTAATCCGCCGGTTCTTTTGGCGGGATGCTGGTTAAATAAAAGTGAATTCAGACTTTAACCCCCCTTGCGGGTAAATAAAAGATTAAATTAAATTTATGCAAAGGTGTGTTTTTACACACCTTTGGCATTTTAAGTTAATTGTCATTAAAATTTATAAGTTGAGAATTAAAATTATTTCTTTTAATTTTAAGCAAATAGAACATTTTTTCAATAAACAAATTTAATATAAGTATGAAAAAAGTAATTTACACTTTCCTCATTGCTTTTGTCCTGATTTCAGGATTGTATACAGGAAAAGCAATTTCCCAGACAGACACAAATAACGTTCTGCTTGAATACTGTACCGGAACATGGTGCGGTTATTGTCCCTGCGGACATGCAATTATCCACGATGCAATAATGCCGACTTATCCGAACACCGTAGTGATTGCATATCACGGCACAAGTTCAGACCCATGGTATGCTTACAGTCAGACAATGCTGTCTGCATTTGGTTTTAGTGCATATCCTACAGGAATAGTCGGCAGAACATCAGGAATCATCAGCAGAAGCGCATGGTTTTCACAGGTTTCTTACCAGGCTACTTTACAGCCGGGCGTGAAAGTCGCCATGATAAACAAAAATTACAATGCGGGTACAAGATTAATGACAGCAACTGTAAATACAACAGCCGTTCAGAATTTACCTGCAGGAGATTACAGGGTTTTATTTGTAATAACTGAAGATAATCTCGTATATCCGCAGAATTTTTACGCCAGTTGCGGAGATGCCGGGTATCACAATGACTATATTCATTATCACGTAGTAAAAGCCGTTATTAACGCTCCTTACGGAGATGCATTGACTTCAGCCGCGTGGAACAGCGGAACAACAATCTCAAAAGATTTTTCGTTCACATTGCCTTCACATATATTGTACACAAATGCAACTTTAAATGCTATTGTTTACTTAAACGGTGCGCCTTTATCCAGCGGAGCGGCAGTACAAAATTCAAAGCTTTCCCATATGACTGATTTTGTAATAACAGGCATAACACCTGCAAACGAAGTAATGTCAGGATATTATTTAAGCCAGAACTATCCGAATCCGTTCAATCCTACGACGAACATAAGGTTCAACGTCCCGAAAGACGGACATGCATCACTTAAGATTTATGACATCAAGGGAAATGAAGTAGCAGTATATTTAAACCAGATTGTAAAAGCAGGTTCATATAATGTTGACTTCGACGGTTCAAAACTTACAAGCGGTGTTTACTTCTACCGCTTAACAGCAGGTACCTTCTCAGAAACAAAGAAGATGATGCTTATTAAGTAAGAGCGGTAACAAAGTGACAAAGTGACAAAGTGACAAAGTGACAAAGTGACAAAGTGACAAAGTGACAAAGTGACAAAGTGACAAAGTAACAAAGTAACAAAGTAACAAAGTAACAAAGTATATATATTTGATTAATAGAAAGGGTGGGTTAAAAACCCGCCTTTTTTATTTATATATTCAGTAACAATGTTTCCCTCGTTTCTACGCTCCGGCGTAGAAACGGAACAGTAGGGTTACTACGCCGGAGCATAGTAACCAGTAGAGTAAAAGCAATATCTTGCTTTAAGTATGTACTTATCAGCTACTTATTGATACTCCACATATACGTTTATGCTATTCCGGTTTAACGAATTTACGAATTAACAAATCCACGGAATCATTCCTTTTTGCATTCACTATGTTTAATAAAATGATTATTTTTATTGATGTTTACTAAAATTTTAAAGAGGATTTACTGATATGCCTAAAAAGTATGTTTATTATTTCGGCGGAAAAAAAGCTGATGGTAAAGCTAATATGAAAGCGTTACTGGGTGGAAAAGGAGCAAACCTTGCAGAAATGGTCAATATAGGCCTTCCTGTCCCCGCAGGATTCACAATTACAACTGAAGTTTGTACCGCTTATTACAAAAACAAGAAGAAATATCCCAAAGAATTAAAACCGCAGGTATTAAAAGCGCTTGAAAAAACCGAAAGACAGATGGGTGCGAAGTTCGGCGATAAAGATAATCCGCTTCTGGTTTCTGTGCGCTCGGGTGCAAGAAGCTCGATGCCGGGAATGATGGAAACGGTCCTGAACGTCGGGCTTAATGATATTACCCGCGAAGGACTGATTGTAAAGACGGGCAACCCGAGATTTGTATATGATTCACAGAGACGATTGATTCAGATGTATTCAGATGTAGTGATGGAAAAAGCCGCGGGTATTGAACCTGCTGAAGGTAAAGGCGTACGGCAGCAGCTTGAAAAAGAACTTCATAAAATGAAGGAATCGAAAGGTTATAAACTTGACACGGATCTGACAGCAGAAGATTTAAAGGAACTTGTTGACATATATAAGGCAAAAGTATTTGAAGTCCTCGGAAAACCTTTCCCGGAAGATGCGATGGAACAGTTATGGGGCGCGGTCGGCGCGGTATTCTCAAGCTGGAACGGTAAGAGAGCAATTTCTTACAGGCGCATCGAAGGTATTCCCGACGAATGGGGAACTGCAGTCAACGTTCAGTCGATGGTTTTCGGAAACATGGGTGAGTCATCTGCAACGGGCGTTGCTTTCACGAGGAATCCCGCAACGGGCGAAAATTATTTTTACGGCGAGTGGCTCGTTAACGCTCAGGGCGAAGACGTCGTCGCAGGTATAAGAACACCGAACCCGATTAATGAAGTCGGAAAATCCGAGCATAACGCGCATCTTGCGTCACTGGAAACGGCAATGCCGGAAGTGTATAAAAAACTTTACAAAATTGAACGCAACCTTGAGAAGCATTATCATGACATGCTTGACCTTGAGTTCACGATTCAGGAAGGCACTCTTTATATGCTCCAGTGCCGCGTCGGAAAGAGAAACGGCGCAGCGGCTGTAAAGATGGCGGCTGATATGTACAGGGAAAGGCTGATTTCAGCAGAAGACGCGGTGATGAGAGTTAAACCGGAACAGCTTGACGAACTGCTACATCCCGTTCTGCTTCCATCCGCTGAGAAGGCGGCAAAGCTTCTTACAAAAGGGCTTCCCGCGGGACCGGGCGGTGCAACGGGACAGGTTGTGTTTTCTGCAAATGATGCAGTTGAATGGAAAAAACTGGGTTTAAGAG
>Ga0208980_10000730_pt1 | contig 19039 bp, 12 predicted proteins | sample WetSurMetagenome_3_FD_187993 | JGI IMG/M metagenome (GOLD analysis project Ga0208980, IMG submission 187993) | Wetland microbial communities from Twitchell Island in the Sacramento Delta, sample from surface sediment Aug2011 Site A1 Bulk (version 2) | ecosystem: Environmental > Aquatic > Marine... | reverse complement strand
GGAATGCCTGCTGGTTCAGATACGTAACGGTAAAGATGTTGATGAGTATTATAAGTACATCGCTGATAAAATGCTTGTGGAGTTTTATGACGATTTCACAAAGAGAAGATTCGATATACTGAAGCAGAAGATGAACCTGAGTGATGAAACTCTCCGCGAAACAGTAAACCTGATTCAAAGTATGAATCCAAAACCAGGAGAAGGAAATATTGATTCTGAAAAGATGAACCAGATTTCTCCTGATTTCATAATAGAAAAAGTTGAAAACGATTATGTGATTACACTGAACGACAGAAGTATGCCTTCGGTTACCATTAGCAGGCAGTATCTAGAAATGTTTGAAAGCAACAGGCGACGGGGGAAAAAATCATCCAGGGAAAAAGAAACATATAAATTCCTTCGTGAGAAATTTGAATCAGCAAAATGGTTTATAGCTTGTATTCAACAGCGAAGAGATACTCTGATGAAAATTATGCAGGCAATTTTCACAAGACAATATGAATTTTTTGAAAAAGGTCCCAAGGCTCTGCGACCGATGATCTACAAGGATATTGCACAGGAAATTAATATGGATATTTCTACCATAAGTCGAGTAGTTAATGGTAAGTATGTTCAAAGTCCGCAGGGAATTCACGAGCTGAAATATTTCTTCAGTGAAGGTCTTGCAACCGACAATGGAGAAGAAGTTTCCAATAAACACATCAAAGAGAGACTTAAAGAAATAATGGATAAGGAAGACAAGAGAAAACCTTTTAGTGATGATAAGTTAGCGGAACTACTCAATGATGAAGGAATTCATATTGCTAGAAGAACTGTAGCAAAATACAGAGAGCAATTAAGACTTCCTGTTGCGAGGCTCAGAAAAGAACTTTAATGAATCTGGTTCTTGATGTAAGCATTATCGTCCTGCTTTTTGCAATATTCAGTTATACACATTCTTTACTAGCTTCGGAAAAAGTAAAGATTCATTTCAAAAAAATCTTCGGTCAGTTCATAGCTTTTTATCGACTACTCTACAATCTAATTGGATTATTTTCGCTTTATTTAATCTATGAGCTTTCACCCAAGCCTCACATCATTATTTATGATTTGCCAAATCCTTACGAATTAATTGTTTTGATCCCACAATTTTTATCTCTGGCAGGTGTATTCTGGGTGTTTAGGTATATTTGCGTGAAAGAATTTTTAGGTCTGGATCAGATAAAAAGATTTATTGAGAAAAGATACAGCACCGAGCTTGATGAAGAATTTACACTTCGCATCGAAGGTCCTTATAGATATTCAAGACATCCCGTTTACTTCTTTTCAATTACTTTTTTGATGTTCAGACCGGTTATGGATTTGTTTTACCTCACATTTCTCATCTGCATAGTGGCGTATTTTTACATTGGTTCCTATTATGAAGAGAAGAAATTAGTGAGACAATTTGGAGAAGTTTATGAAAATTATAAAAAAGAGGTACCGAGAATTTTTCCGATTAAGTTATTTAAACCATACAATCAAAAAATTCTTGCTGATAATTGAATAAGGAGAAATAATGAGTCAAAAAATAAGATCAACAACGATACTTGGAATCGTGCACAACGGAGTGGCTGCTCTCGGCGGCGATGGACAGGTTTCAATTGGCAATACAATAATGAAGCACAACGCTATGAAAATCAGAAAAATTTCAGAAGGAAAAGTGATTTGCGGTTTTGCAGGCGGTGCTGCAGACGCTTTTTCTTTAATGGAAAGATTTGAAGATAAACTACAACAGTACCGCGGAAATGTAAATCGTGCAGCAGTTGAACTTGCAAAGGAATGGAGAACGGATAAAATACTTCGCCGGCTTGAAGCAATGCTGGCCGTGGTTTCAAAAGATACAGCATTAATTATATCCGGTAATGGCGATGTAATCGAACCTGATGATAAAATAGTAGCCATTGGTTCCGGTGGAATGTATGCTTTATCAGCAGCAAGAATGCTAAAAAAATATAGCAAACTTTCTGCAAAAGAAATCGCTGAAGAATCACTCAAAACCGCTTCGGAAATTTGTATTTACACTAATGATAAAATTAATGTTGAAGTAATTGATTAAGGAGATGAATTTTAATTATGAATGAAAGATCAATGCAGGAATTAACACCAAGTAAAATTGTTGAAGAGCTTGATAAATACATCATCGGACAAACTGATGCTAAACGTGCCGTTGCTATTGCTTTACGTAACAGATGGAGACGACAACAAATTGAAGACGTTCTTCGTGAAGAAATACTCCCAAATAATATTATTTTGATTGGTCCAACAGGAGTTGGAAAAACTGAAATTTCTCGAAGACTTGCAAAGCTTGCGGCAGCTCCGTTTGTAAAAGTTGAGGCTTCTAAGTTTACTGAAGTCGGATACGTTGGAAGAGACGTTGAATCAATGGTTCGTGATCTTACTGACTTTGCGGTTAGTATGGTAAAAGCTGAGAAGACGAAGGAGGTTCAATCTAAAGCAGAACACCTTGCAGATGAAAGAATTCTTGATATACTTATACCACCAGTTCGTAAAAATGCACAACCCGTTCAACCGGTTCAGGTTCAGACACAAACTGATGTTGAACAACACGTTGAGGAAATTAATAATGAAGAATATCAGAACAAGAAAACACGAGAATGGATGAAAGTAAAACTGAAAAAAGGCGAAATGGATGATAAGTTAATAGAATTCGATTTCCAGGCACCACCGGCAATAGGTATGCAGGTTATGGGTCCTTTTGGTATGGATGATATGGGAATAAATATTCAAGAGATTGTAGGAAACCTGATGCCTAAGAAAAAGAAAAAAAGAAAAACAACAATTGCTGAAGCAAGGCAAATCCTTGCACAGGAAGAAGCACAAAAACTTATCGATATGGAAGCTGTTCAGCGGGAAGCAATTCAGAGAGTGGAAGAATCAGGAATAATTTTTATTGATGAAATTGATAAAGTTGCCAACAGCGGTGGAAAAGGAGCCGGACCCGATGTATCACGAGAAGGGGTGCAAAGAGATCTTCTTCCGATTGTCGAAGGTACAAACGTTAATACGAAATATGGCGTGGTAAGAACTGATCACGTACTTTTCATTGCATCAGGTGCATTTCACGTTGCGAAACCATCTGATCTTATTCCTGAATTGCAGGGAAGATTTCCAATTCGAGTTGAACTGAAAAGTTTGACTGAGGAAGATTTTGTTCAGATATTAACAACACCTCAAAACGCATTGCTGAAACAATATTCTGCTTTGCTGGAAACCGAAGGTGTTAAATTACACTTTACAGATGATGGAATAAGAGAAATTGCACGTATAGCTACAGAAGTTAATGAAGCTGTAGAAAATATCGGTGCTCGAAGACTTCATACAATTCTAACCACACTTCTCGATGAAATTTTATTTGATGTGCCTGATAAAGTTCCAACCGAAACAATTAACATCAACTCAGCGTTTGTTAAAGATAAACTTGATAAAATTGTTAAAGACAGGGATTTAAGTAAGTTTATTTTGTAAGAGAAAATGTAATTGATATGTAGGGGTTCAAAATTTTGAACCCCTACAAGGTTTAAAGAAGATTACTTGCTAACTCAGCCAACTCGCTTCGTTCACCCTTTTCAAGATTTATGTGTGCGTATAATTTCTGTCCTTTGAAACGATCAATTAGATAAGATAAACCATTCGATTGTCCGTCAAGGTAAGGATGATCAATCTGGTAGATATCTCCGGTGAAAACTAATTTTGATCCTTCACCGGCGCGAGTGATGATTGTTTTAATTTCGTGTGGAGTTAGATTCTGTGCTTCATCAACAATAAAGAAAATTCTTTGCAGACTTCTTCCTCTTATGTAGGACAACGGTTCAATGACTAGCTTTTCTTCTTTGATTAGTGAATCAATAAGCTGATGGTTTTTATCAGTCTCCGGGAACTGGTCCTGGATTACTTTTAAGTTATCCCATAACGGAGTCATATAAGGTGCAAGTTTGCTTTCAACATCTCCCGGAAGATATCCAATATCTTTATTGCTCAATGGAACAATCGGACGTGCTATAAAAATCTGACGATAATATTTTCTCACGTGAAGTGCACTTGCAAGTGCTAATAAAGTTTTTCCGGTTCCAGCTTTTCCAGTCATCGAAACTAATTGAATATCGTGATTTGTCAACGCATCAACAGCAAAAGTTTGTTCGGCATTTCTTGGAGTAATTCCGTAAATAACATTCTTGTCAACTTTTCTTAAATGCTCTTTATTCTGATCAAGGTTAGCAAGTACTGATCTGTTACCATTACGAAGAATAAAATATTTATTTGCTAAAGCTTCTCCATTCAATCTGTCGAGCAAAGGTTCAGCAGGAACTTCATACGGTGGCTGGAAGAGCTCAATAATTTTATCGTCATCAAAATCTTCGATGACCTGTTTACCGCTGTAGAGTTCATCAATACTTCCAATGCGGTCTGTTGTGTAATCCTCCGCAGGAATGCCGAGTGCTTTGGCTTTCATCCGAAGATTTACATCTTTAGTAACAAGAATAACGGTATTAGTTTCTTTGTACTTCTTCTGCCATTCGAGAGCTGTTCCAAGTATCCTGTGATCGGGAGTATCTTCTTTAAATACTTCGCGGATCTCTTGTGAAAGTCCTCGTGAAATTGCAATTCGCAATTGTCCACGTCCTTCACCCATTGAAACGCCGCCATTAAAAATATCCTGACCTGTAAGTGAATCAAGTGTGCGGGAAAATTCTCTTGCATTAAGATTAATTACCTGGCTTCCTCTTTTAAACTGATCAAGTTCTTCAAGAACTGTGAGAGGTATAACAACATCATTCTCCTGAAATTGCTGTATACAGGATGAATCGTGAAGAATAACGTTTGTATCGAGAATAAAAATCTTTGGTTTTTTACTCATTTGGATTGTTTTGATTGTTTAAATGGATTTTACGGAATCTTGTGTTATTTAATGGAGTAATCAGAAGTAGAACTAATGAGAGTATCTTCAAAAAAATATCTCTATTGTTAAGAACAGATTAATTTTCACTGCAATTAAAATAAAACTCTGTTTAAATGCAACTTACTGACGGAACTTCGATTTCTAGTAATTGTCAATTGGATAAGTTAATAACACAGTTTATATTTGCCAAAATATTTTTAAGGACTGTTGAAAACAAAATTCAAAATTGTAACCATATATTCATCAAGTAAGTGTCTACACAGCCACCCAATGAGTGGCTATTTTTTTGTAAAAGAGATAATATCTTGCAAAAGGATTTCATCTCTGGATAATTGATTTTAAGATGATCGAAAATAAAACAGCAAAATTAATTTTAGAAGACGGCTCCGAGTTTGAAGGAATCAGTTTTGGTTATGAGGGTAACTCTAATGGAGAGGTTGTCTTCAACACCGGTATGGTTGGCTATCCAGAAACATTAACTGATCCAAGTTATCGTGGGCAAATCCTTGTTTGTACTTATCCGCTTATTGGAAATTATGGAATTACTGACAAAGAAAAATCAAATGGTGTCTCAAAGAATTTTGAATCGGATTCAATTCACGTACGTGGATTAATAGTTTCAAACTATTCAAGTGAATACTCTCACTGGAGTGCCAAAAAATCTCTAGGTGATTGGTTGCAAGGAGAAAAGATTCCTGCCATCACAGGAGTAGATACAAGAATGTTAACACGAAAGCTCCGTGATAAGGGAACGATGCTTGGAAAGATCATTATAGATGAAAAGTTAAAGCAAAATTTTTCCGATCCAAATAAAACGGATCTTGTTAAGGAAGTATCCGTAAAAGAACCAATAGAGTATTCAGCAGGAAATAAAAAAATAATTCTTATCGACTGCGGAACGAAGAATAATATCATCCGAGCATTTCTAGGAAGAAATATTTCCGTAATACGTGTTCCCTATGATTATGATTTCACAAATATCAAAGCAAATGGAATAATGCTTTCAAATGGTCCCGGCGATCCGAAGATGAATCTGGCAACAATTGAATATACAAAGAAAGCAATGAAAACAAATATTCCCATCCTTGGAATTTGTCTCGGCTCGCAAATACTTGCACTCGCAGCTGGAGCTGACACGTACAAATTAAAATATGGCCATCGCGGACACAATCAGCCTTGCAATGAAATGGGAACAAAAAGGTGTTACATCACTTCGCAGAATCATGGTTATGCTGTTAAGTCAGAATCGCTTCCACAAGATTGGCGTGAGTGGTTTGTGAATGATAATGATGGGACAAACGAAGGAATAATTCACATAGCAAAACCATTTTTTGCAGCACAGTTTCATCCGGAAGCTTCTCCCGGACCTGATGATTGTGAGTTTATATTCGATATGTTTTTGCGGGCTTTGAAATGATCAAAAAACGAAAACCAAAAAAAGTATTAATACTCGGCTCCGGCGCTTTACAGATAGGGCAGGCGGGTGAATTTGATTATTCCGGCTCTCAGGCGATCAAAGCACTGAAAGAAGATGAAATTACATCTGTTCTTGTGAATCCAAACATTGCAACAATTCAAACATCTGAAAATTTTGCAGACAAAGTCTACTTCATTCCTATTACTGCTCAGTTTGTTGAAAGAGTAATTGAGAAAGAGCAGCCTGACAGCATACTTCTTCAATTTGGCGGACAAACTGCTTTGAATGTTGGAGTTCAGCTGTATGACAGCGGAATCTTAGAAAAGCATAGCGTTGAAGTTCTTGGAACACCGATAGAGGCAATAAAAGACACCGAAGATAGATTACTGTTTGCAAACAAGTGCACTGAAATCGGATTAAAAGTGGCGAGAAGTAAAACAGCGAAGAATATTGATGAAGCAGTGAAAGCTGCAAATGAAATTGGTTTTCCTGTAATGGTTAGAATTGCTTATGCACTTGGTGGTCTCGGATCCGGAATTGTCAACGATGAAAAAGAGTTAAAAGAGAAAGCATCAAAAGCTTTCAGATACACCAATCAGATTTTAATTGAGGAATCTCTTTACGGTTGGAAAGAAGTTGAATACGAAATTGTTCGTGATAAGTATGATAATTGCATTACAACTTGTTCTATGGAAAATATTGACCCTATGGGAATTCATACCGGAGACAGCGTTGTAATTGCACCTGTTCAAACTCTTTCGGCTCAGGAAAATTTTAAGCTTCGTTCAATCGGAATAAGATTAATCAGGCATATAGGTGTAATCGGTGAATGTAACATTCAATATGCACTTGATCCTGATTCAGATGATTACAGGATAATTGAAGTGAACGCACGACTAAGCAGAAGTTCTGCTCTTGCATCAAAAGCGACAGGATATCCGCTGGCTTTCATTGCAACAAAGCTTGCACTCGGTTATGCTTTAAATGAAATTGAAAATAGTATCACGCAGGAAACTTCGGCCTGTTTTGAACCTGCACTTGATTATGTAGCTTTAAAATTTCCCAGATGGGATCTGCAGAAATTTCAGCAGGTCAGTACACAGCTTGGTTCAGAAATGAAATCTGTCGGGGAAGTTATGTCACTTGGACGAAGCTTCGAAGAAATTCTCCAGAAAGCAATCAGAATGCTAGATGTCGGATTGAAAGGATTTGTCTGTAATGAATTAAAGTTTGACGATATCGATAAAGAATTATCAAAACCGACTGATAAAAGAATTTTTGCTATTGCAGCAGCGCTTCATAATGGTTATTCTATAAAAAAGATTCATCAGCTTACGAAAATCACACCATGGTTTTTGTACAAGATGAAGAATATAGTTGTTACAGAACTAAAACTTAAACAGAAATCAATCCAGGAACTCGATTCTCTATTAATGAAAGAGGCAAAGAGAAATGGTTTTTCTGATTCGCAGATAGCTGAATTGGTTCATTCTACTGAAAGTGAAGTCAGACAAAAACGAAAGTCAATCGGAGTTCTTCCGGTTGTAAAACAGATTGATACCATGGCTGCTGAATATCCTGCACAAACGAATTATCTGTATTTGACTTATCACGGAAATGAGCACGATATTTCTGTTAAGGAGAAAGGTCAGATTGCAGTAATAGGAAGCGGTGCGTACAGAATTGGTTCTTCAGTTGAATTTGATTGGTGCTGTGTAACTGCAGTAAATGCCACTAATAATAGCGGTTATAAATCAATAATGATCAATTGTAATCCTGAAACCGTCAGTACCGATTATGATATATGTGATAAGCTTTACTTCGAGCAGCTTACTCTGGAAAGAGTTCTCGATATATGTGATCTAGAGGAACCGGAAGGTGTCATTGTTTCGATGGGTGGACAGGTTCCAAATAATCTTGCAATGAAACTGCATAAAGCAGGAGTAAAAATAATTGGAACTTCACCTGTTCAAATTGATAATGCTGAAAATCGCCACAAATTCTCACAGATTCTCGATAAGCTGGGAATTGACCAGCCAGATTGGAATGAAGTCACTACTCTTTTTGAAGCAAAAAAGTTTTCAGGTAAAGTTGGATATCCTGTTCTAATACGTCCAAGTTATGTGTTGAGCGGGGCTGCGATGAGTATTGTGCTAACCGAAGATGAGCTCGAAACTTATTTGAAAAAAGCAACTGATTTAAATAATGAGCATCCGGTTGTTATCAGCAAGTTTATAACGGATGCACGCGAAATAGAAATTGATGCTGTTGCAGATCACGGAGAACTTTTTTGTTATGCAATAGCTGAGCATGTTGAGAATGCAGGTGTTCATTCCGGTGATGCAACAATTGTTCTTCCTCCCCAAAGAACATACCTTGAAACTATGCGAAGAGTAAAGAACATCACCCGAAAAATTGCAAAAGAGTTTGAGATAAATGGTCCGTTTAATATTCAGTTCATTGCAAAAGATAATGACGTTAAAGTGATTGAATGCAATTTGCGAGCATCCCGGAGTTTTCCTTTCGTATCCAAAACACTAAAAATTAATTTTATAGATATCGCAACAAGGATAATGCTTGGAGCAAAGTTAGCAAGCATAGACAAATCTTCTTTCGATCTAGATTATGTCGGAGTTAAAGCTTCACAATTTTCATTCACAAGATTGAAAGGTTCTGATCCGGTTACAGGAGTTGAGATGTCATCAACTGGTGAAGTTGCTTGTCTTGGAGATGACTTCAATGAAGCATTTCTAAAAAGTGTTTTATCAGCCGGTCAAAAGATTCCACAGAAAGCGGCATTACTTTCCACAGGAACACCAAGGAACAAAGCAGAACTTATGGATGATTTGTTCATTCTAAAAGAAATGGGATTGAAATTTTACGGCACAAAAGGCACTGCAGATTATTACACTCTGAACGGACTCGAAGTAGAAGTTTTATATCGCTCTATTGATGAAAAAGATCCCGAGATAATTTCATTCCTTTCCACGGGTGAGATAGATATGGTCATAAATATTCCAAAGACAGTTGAAAAAGAAGAGCTAGACTATGATTATCAGATTAGAAGAAAAGCAGTTGATATGAATATACCAATATTTACAAACGTGCAGGCGACCAAAAGATTCATCAAAGCATTAAAACAATTTACAGTAGAAACTCTGCCAATTAAAAGCTGGGATGAATATCAATAGGCTATTCAAACTATCTCACATATTTTAATCTTTTTTGTTAGATTTCAAATAATAACCATTAACAATTTCTAAGGAGGTAAAATGAAAATAGGAATTTTAGGAACCGGTGTAGTCGGTCAGACAATTGCAGAAAAGTTAGTTCAACTTGGTCATCAATTGATGATTGGGAGCAGAGAAAAACAAACGACGCTGGCAAAAACAGGTAAAGATAATTTTGGAAGACCACCATTCAGTGAATGGTTAAAGAATAACTCAAAAGTTCAGTTTGGAACTTATTCAGAAGCGGCATCTTTCGGCGAATTTCTTGTTAATGCAACAAGCGGTACGGGCTCAATTGAAGCACTTAAATTGGCTGGTGAAAATAATCTGGCGAACAAAGTTTTGCTTGACATTTCCAATCCTCTGGATTTTTCAAAAGGGATGCCGCCTACCCTAACAATTTGTAATACCGATTCTCTTGGCGAACAAATTCAAAGAGCTTTTCCAAAATTAAAAGTTGTCAAAAGCCTGAACACGTTAAATGCATATTTAATGGTAAACCCTGGCCTTCTACCTGAAGCCACAAATATTTTTATGAATGGAAATGACCTGGAAGCAAAATCTGAAGTCAGAAAACTTTTAACTTCTTTCGGGTGGAATAGTAAAGATATAATCGATATAGGTGACATATCTACAGCAAGAGGAACAGAACAAATTCTACCCATCTGGGTGCGATTATGGGGTGCCCTCCAGACACCCCTATTTAATTTTAAAATTGTAGTTGGCAATAAGTAAAATAGGTGAAGAAAGTTTTTTTGAACAGAATGGGCTGATTAAAATCTCAGCCCATCACATTTTATAAAATCCCAGTTAAAAAGTTTCAGAAAAGTAAAATTATTTTGCGTTTGAATCTTCTTGGTGGATTCCGAATATGTTTCCTTCGGTATCTTTACAATAAACAAGCCATCCAACATTAGGGATTGGCATTTTTGATAAAACTATTTCACCTTGATTTGAGACAACCATTTTTGCTGACTCGTCAACTGAATCGACACCAATAGTTCATACATAGGCAAGAACTGCATGACCATCAATTTCACCTCTGCGTTTTATTAGTCCACCATTTATTCCAGGTTTATCATCTGGTCCCGTTCTAATTAACCAGTAATCTTCTGATCCTCCCCAATTGTTGAATTCCCAGCCAAATACGTTTTTATAAAATGAAATTGCTCTTTGAGGATTAGCTGCATGTATTTCGAAGTGAATAACTCTATTCATTTAGCCTCCATAGTAAGTTATAATATTATTATTTAATCGTTATTTTTGATAGTACTTCATCGCTTCAGGAATCCAGGAATTGATGTCATTTATTCTTGTTTGGTCTGAAGGATGCGTACTAAGAAATTCAGGGGGTGAACCTCCTTGTTTTCCTGCTGCCATCCTTCTCCAGAAATCCGGTGCTGCGTGCGGATCGTAACCAGCCATCGCCATAAAAATTAATCCAAGATGATCTGCTTCACTTTCATGAGTTCTGCTGTATGGAAGCATTATGCCAACTGTTGTTCCGACTCCGTAAACCGCTAACCACATCGCTTGTGTTTCAGCCGGTTCATCATTCATTGCAACCATCAAACCAACGGCTCCAGCTTGCTGTAACAGTTGCTGACTCATTCTTTCATTTCCGTGTTCGGCAATAGCGTGTGCGATTTCGTGACCCATTACAACAGCTAATCCAGTTTCATCTTGTGTCACAGGAAGTATTCCGGTATAAACGACAACTTTTCCGCCGGGCATACACCAGGCGTTTACCTGTTCATCTTCGACGAGATTAAATTCCCACTTGTAACCATTCAATCGGTCAGACAAATTATTTTGCTTCATATATCTCTCAACTGCATTCTGAATATTTACACCGATTCGCTTAACCATATCTGTATTAACTTTATTGGTGCTTACTTTATTTTCTTTCAGGAACTGATCATATTGCTGAAAGCTCATCGTAAGCATTTCGCTGCTCGGTATCATATTCAACTGTGATCTACCTGTCAATGGGACTGAACTGCAGGATTGAAGGGTTAAAAAAGTTATTACTACTGTTACCAGATATAGAATAGTCTGTTTCATTCTGTCCTCTCTTAATTGGTTTATTATATCTGCTTTAAATTAAAAAAATCTATAATAAAAAGGAGTTCTTTATATTTACCATATAAATTCATTTGAAATAGAAAAATAAATGCAAATAGGAATAGTAGGATTACCACAGTCTGGAAAGTCAACATTATTTCAGACAATAACAAAAACACACCTTGATCCATCATCAATGGCTAAATCTGAAACTCATCAGGCAATTATTAAAGTGCCCGATGCACGTCTGGATAAACTGACTGCCATCTTCAACCCAAAGAAGAAAACAAGTGCAACAATAGAAGTGCTTGATGTAGTTGGCTTGCAAAAGGGCGATTCAGGTTCAACTCAGTTTACGGGCAACTTTCTTGGTAAAGTAAAAACAAATGATGCTCTGATACAGGTAGTGAGGTTATTTAATAATGATTTAGTACCACATCCGGATGGTTCAACGAATATGATGCGAGATATCGATGCTTTCGAAACGGAATTTATTTTTTCCGATCTCGCTATCATAGAAAAACGAATTGACACAGTTAAAAAGCAAGTTCAAAAAACCCAGGATGATAAACTAAAACGTGAGCTACCCCTGCTTGAAAAATGTTATGGATTTCTGCAGGAAGAAAAAGCTTTGAGGGATACGCATCTAACTAACGATGAGTTGAAAATTTTAAGTTCTTTCCAGCTTCTAACTATTAAACCAATGTTGATTGCGCTTAATCTTGATGAAACCCAGATCAGCGAGACGGGTAAGTATCTTGACGAACTTACAAAGAAAAAATTGAGTAAGCATACAAAAGCACTTTTCTTCTTCGGTAAGATCGAGCAGGAAATGTCTGAACTATCGGATAAAGAAGCAGAAATATTTATGAGTGAATATGGAATAAAAGAATCAGCGTTGAATAGTATCATAAGGGAAGCATACGACTTGCTTGGTCTTCAGTCCTTCTTTACATGCGGTGAATCTGAGTGCAGAGCATGGACGATCAAAAAAGGATTTACTGCTCAGGAAGCTGCTGGAGAAATTCACACAGATTTTTATAATAAGTTTATCCGTGCAGAGGTTGTAGGATATGATGATTTTATGTTTGCCGGTACCTTTGTAAAAGCTAAAGAACAGGGCACTTGGAGGTTGGAGGGGAAAGAATATATCGTTAAAGATGGCGACCTGATGATTATCCGACATGGTTGACGTGAAAAAGATTCAGACATTTCTAGCCAATACAAAAATTTAATTCTAATTTTATTTTCTGATAGAATTATCCGGTCTTTTTGAATGAAAATTAAGGAATACAAATTCTGCGATTTTATTCAATTAATTTGATAAAAAATCAGCAACTATTGGTAACGACAAAATTTCCAACTAATTTTGAAAATAAATTTGCCATTCTTTTGAAGACTGTGCGTGTTTGAAAAGTAAATTTTTTCATTAATACAATATTATATAGGGAGATAAAGGTGATGATAAATATAAAATCACTAAGTTGTCTTGCAATTGTTCTGATACAATCCATATCATTTGCACAATGGATATCAGTTGATAAACTCTCCACTCCAAATTCACCACCTGTTGTTCAACTCATAAGTGATGATGCTAATAGTACTATTATAAAAGTTGAACTTCCTGGATTTTATATAAATGAATTTTCTTCTGATGGTAAGACATATCATTCTATAAGTTTTAATGCTGAGGGAATAACTGAAGATGCTGGTTATCCGGAAATTCCACACATCGCAAAAATTTTAGCTATTCCTGATCAGGGAACTATAAATATAGAAGTACTCGAAACAAGCCCTGTTCAGATTATTAAAGGAATTAATGTTCCTCCTGCAAGAGAAAGTTGGTTAGAGGGCAAACTCGCGACTCCATATGTGGAAAATTTCCAGGCATATAATTCGGAAGATGTCTATCCAAATAATTTTGCTAGAGTTGAAGACCCTGCTGTCCTCAGAGATTTTCGAATTGCAAGGGTTTCAATATTTCCAATCAGATACTCTCCATCTAAAAAAGAAATTCAAGCAGTATCATCAATAACCGTAAAAATAAATTATTTACCGGGGCCGGGTATAAATCCCAAAACCACACCAATTAAGCCTATTGCACCTTCTTTTGATAAAATTTATCGCAACTCAATTTTTAATTATGAAGAAGTATTACAGAGAAGGTTCGCTGGTATGGTAACTGGCTATGATTTTATGCTTTGTATAATGCCTGATGAATTTGTTACCAGCTTTCAAGTATATGCTGATTGGAAACACAAAACAGGAACTTATATACATATTACAAAATTCAGTGAGATTGGTGCATCGGTTAATAATCCTACAGCCGTAAGAGACCACATTCTCTCTGCATACACAACCTGGGAAGTTCCGCCAACTCATGTCCTTCTAATCGGAGATAAAGAGATAGCTCCGGTAAAATACATTACGTATGACTATACATTTGTTTATGACGATTACTTTGTTGAACTGGAAGGAGACGACTACTTTCCGGAAATGATGATTGGCAGGTTTACCAATCAGACGGACTATAGAATGCAAGTGATGATAAATAAATTTATGAATTATGAAAAAATCCCGTACGTGCAGAGCGCTGACTGGTTTAAAAAAGGATTAGTATGTGCAAATGATGCTTACGCTTCACAAAGAGAGACTAAAAGGTTTACTGCAACGCAAATGCTCGAATTTGGGAATTTTACTTCCGTTGACTCAATGTATAATGGTTCTCCTTGTCCGGGAAATGTTAATGATATAATAAATATGATAAATGAGGGAAGGAGCTTTTTAAATTATAGAGGTGAGGGCTGGAGCACTGGCTGGTGGGCAGATTGTATCCCGTTTCAAACTTCTGATGTGAGTTCAATTAACAATGGTCAGAAATTAACCTTTGTGACCAGTATCGGCTGCGGTGTTGCGATGTTTGATGCAAATGGTGGTAATTGTTTTGGTGAAGAATGGGTTGAAATGGGGACAACAACTGAGCCAAGAGGTGCCTGTGCTTTTGTTGGTCCAACCTCTAACACTCATACAACCTATAATAATAAGATTGATATGGGAATATATTTAGGATTATTTGGAAATGGAGTTGGATCAGCCGAGAGAATGGAATCTCCGGGCGAATCACTTCTTAATGGAAAGATGTATATGTACCTTGCTTTTGGAAATGATTACTGGGTTCCTTACCATTTCAGGATTTATAATATTCTTGGTGATCCAAGTATACACGTTTGGAAAGAAATCCCTCAAGCTATAAATGTTTCTTTTCCGGATACGGTTATACTTGGTTTTAGTCAGCCGCAAGTATTAGTCACCTATGGTGGTTCAGGATTACCGGTTGTAAATGCACAGATTTGTATTTCCGGAGACAATGTTTACACTGTGGCAATTACTGATCAAAATGGTAATGCAATGTTGAATATAACTCCTACGTCTGTTGGTGAGTTATTAATTGCTGTTCGCGGAGAAACGGTGATCCCTTTTGAGGGAACTATTCAGGTGGTTGCCGGGGTAGAAAATATTGGTCTTGAAGGTGATCCAACTCTAACAGACCTTGATGGAAACGATGATGGACTTATTAATCCAAATGAAAATTGTTCAATTACTTTCACATTGAAAAATTACGGAACACAATTAGCGAATAATGTTACTGCAACACTCTCCTTACCTGACAGTATTAGTGAAGTACAAATAATAACTACCTCACCGATAAGCTTTGGTAATATTGGACCGAATCAAACAGTGACCGGTTCACCTTTTCAATTTTATATTAAACCTGAGTGCCCGGTAGGCCTGACAATACCCTTTGAGTTAGATGTAGCAAGCTCAACTTCAAGCTGGATCTATTACCGGGATGAAATTGTACATGGCTGCCAATTAGCATACACTGAAAACTTTATTGACGATGATGGTAATATCTTAAAAAATTATCGCATGGATCCCGGCGAAACTGTGAAGGTGATTCTAAAGATAAAAAATGCCGGGGATGATATAGCTCCGGATATAGCAGGAGTTCTGCGCAGCTCTGATCAGTACATAACAATTCTTGATTCAATTGGTACTTTTAGTACACTTTTGCCTGATAGTAGTACTATTAACGATCAGGATTATTTTATTGTAAAGGTAAGTAGTGATTGTCCTCCTCAATACGATGCGCATTACTCAGTTGTACTTTCCACTCAGAATGGTTTATATCCGTATTCAGAATCAGTTCCGTTTATTATTCCTGTAGCTATGCCTTCAGGTTATGATCCGACTGGTCCTGACTTGGGTGGCTATTATGCTTATTCAAGTGATGATGTACTTTTTGAACAATCACCCCAATACAATTGGGTAGAGATTAATAGCGTGGGGACTATGGTAACCGTACCTGGCAATGGAAATTATACTCAAACTGTAAGTCTTCCGTTCAGTTTTAAGTACTATAGTAATAATTTTTCACAAGTAAGAATCAGCTCTGACGGTTGGATAGCTCTGGGAAGCGGGACACAAATTGCACCAGAAAATTATCCTTTACCTCATCAGGATGATATTAACAATATGGTATGTGCTTTTTGGGATGATCTTTTCTCAATTTATCCGAATGAAGGCAAGCTTTATTATTACAACGATGCAGCAAATCACAGGTTTATTGTTGAGTGGGATCAAGTTAAGCATGCCGATGATACGCTTAATACAGAAACTTTTCAGATTATGTTATTGGACCCAGTTTACTATCCAACTCAAACCGGGGATGGAGAAATAATCTGCCAATACAAATCTGTTGAGGAACCGGGTGCTTGCACGATTGGAATTGAAGACAATACTGAAACCATCGGACTTCAGTATGTATTTGATGAAATTTATGTTGTTACCGCAACCGAAGTGCGCAATGAGTATGCAATCAAGTTTACTACAAATACTCCTACAGTAGTTTCTGTAAAAGATGGTGATGAAACTTTCAATCTCCCGGATAATTATGTCTTAGAGCAGAATTATCCCAATCCATTCAATCCAGAGACGCGAATCAACTATTCGATACCTGAGCAAGCATATGTAAAATTGTGTATATATGACATCAACGGAATATTGGTGAAAACTCTGTATGAAGGAAATCAATCAGCCGGCAGATACCAAACTGTCTGGGATGGTAAAAGCAGTTCTGGAGTAAAGGTTGGCTCGGGAGTATATTTCTATAGGATACAGGCTAATAGTTTTATTCAGACAAGAAAGATGATACTTTTAAAGTAAGTAGTAATAATTAACTATCGGTAAAAAATTTCTTCAATAACTTTGAAGCATTATAATTTTTCAGGAATCGTGAATTAACATGTACGTTTTTACAGTTTTATTGATAGTTTTTTTATTCGTTTCCATCTATGGTTTTATAGAGTTTGCTCTTCATCAAAAAAAAATACTCTCCATCCCGATCAGGATCCATATAAACGGAACAAGAGGTAAATCCAGTGTGACAAGATTGATTGGTGCTGCTCTACGCGAAGCAGGAATCAAAACAATTACAAAAGTTACCGGAACTTATCCAAGACTAATTTTAGAAAATGGATCTGAAGTTGCTATTTACCGAAAAGCAGACGCAAACATCATCGAGCAGTTATCTATAATAAAATTTGCTTCAAATAGAAAAGCTCAAGCTATTGTAATGGAATGTATGGCCGTTCAGCCGCAATATCAATGGATAACTGAAACGAAAATGCTTCACTCAACAATAGGTGTAATTACCAACGTACGATTAGATCACATTGATGTAATGGGTTATACTCTTCCTGAAATTGCTGAAGCGCTTGGAAATACGATTCCAAAACACCAAAACTTATTCACTTCAGAAAAAATTCTTTTTTACAAGCTGAAAGAAATATCTGAGAAAAGAAATTCAATTATACATTTGGCAGATGAGAATCAGGTGACTGAAGACGAGATGAAAGGATTCGGTTATATAGAGCACAAAGAAAATGTTGCTCTTGCATTGGCGGTAAGTGAACACCTTGGTATTGACAGAAAAGTTGCATTGAAGGGAATGTATAAAGCAATTCCTGATGCCGGTGCTTTAAAACGTTCAATAGTAAATGTCTTTCAAAAGGAAATAAATTTTTATAATGCCTTTGCAGCAAACGATCCACAATCAACTTTGATGATATGGAATAAAATTAAAGAGGAGATGGAATTGCGTGGTGTAAAAATAATCTTATTAAATACAAGACAGGATCGACTAGACAGGGCAAAACAGCTAACGGGAATGGTCGGTCACGAGTTAATTGATCAGTTTGACTATTTGATTTTAATCGGGCAGTCAGCAGAAGTTGTTGAAGAATTAGCAGTGTCGGATGGAGTAAAAAGAAATAAGATTGTAAATTTAGGCTGGACAGAGCCCGAAGCTGTCTTTGAAGCAATCCTTGCATATACAGCCGCGCAATCTACTGTTGTTGCAATTGGGAATATGGGTGGCATGGGTGGAAAAGTTGCAGACTTCTTTGAGAATAGGAGTGTTGTATATGGTTGAGCTTGCTATCACGCTAGGATTAATATTCAGCTTACTTTCATATGAAGTTTTTGGATTAGCTGCTGGCGGTATAGTTGTGCCCGGCTACATCGCTTTACAACTTTCACAGCCGGATAGGCTTATTGGAATTATTCTCGTCAGCTTGTCAACGTATCTTATCATAAAAATTTTGGGTCATTACACTTTTCTTTATGGCAGAAGACAAATGGTTATTTGTCTTCTTGTCGGATGTTTGCTTGCAAACTTTTCCAGGCAGTTTTTAGTAATCGATTTGACTTCAGGTATAATACAATTACAAGCTGTCGGCTGGGTTGTTCCCGGTTTGATTGCCCATTGGTTTGGAAAACAGGGTATTTACAGAACTTTGTGTGTTTTATTCATTACTTCAGTGTTAGTGAGATTAATTGTAATTATAATTTTTAACGGCGAATTATTACCGACATGAATTTTTGAGATTCTGAATGCAAGTATACAATTTAAGTGCAGGTTCAAAAACAGTATTAAGCGTATTGGCACTATTAGCCTTAATGGCTTTTCTTGCTGTTGAATATGGTAAGGAAGATGTAAAGCTCAAATATTACGATCAAAAACTCGAAGCAGCAAAGCTTGCAAAAGAAGCCACCGATTACCTGAAAGAATTCCGGATGCACAAAGGTGTTTTTGTAGATGTTATTAATGACCCTAATGAAACAGCTTTGATTGGTCAGGATATTACTCCAATTACAACCGATCGCGGTTATATTGAGGCTAAACTTACAGCAACCAATCCTAATTTTGCGGCAGTTGTAGTTGATATGCTCAGGGAAGCAGAGCTGGAAAAAAATGATGTTGTAGCAGTAGCATTCACTGGATCATTTCCGGGTTTGAATGTTGCAGTTCATTCTGCGCTGCAGACA
>Ga0208980_10000729_pt1 | contig 19054 bp, 17 predicted proteins | sample WetSurMetagenome_3_FD_187993 | JGI IMG/M metagenome (GOLD analysis project Ga0208980, IMG submission 187993) | Wetland microbial communities from Twitchell Island in the Sacramento Delta, sample from surface sediment Aug2011 Site A1 Bulk (version 2) | ecosystem: Environmental > Aquatic > Marine... | reverse complement strand
CTTAAAGTGCTTATCTCGACAGTAGTTTATTTCAAGCTTTCAATCTTCCAGAAGCACCACGCGGAAGAGAGGGTATTCCATAAAAATTTATCCACAAGCAAAACGAAGTTGAGTTTAAGAGGAAGCCCAGGAATAAAAGGCAGGGTAGCTGCAAATGCTTTTAATTTAATTATGCGGTGGGATTGAAATTTATTTCATAATGAACTGAGGATTAGTGTAAATATTTTTTTAACATAAATTAGATTGATTAAAAACCTTTCAGTCAATAGAGTCGAAACCACCCGAATAGTACATCCTCTGCCGCGCCTGATGGTTTTGACTGATACTCTAAAGTTTCATTAGGATGTAATTTTGATATTTCTTCAAAATTATTAGGTATACTAGCAACGAATACAGGGTAGCCATCAAAATCAGAATATTTTGTAAATAGTTTTTCCTCCATACACAATCGTGGGAATCCTCTTATATCAATTGTAATCCATTTTAGTGAAAATTCAGATTTCATCTTGTCTAACAGCTTAGTTTCATTCACATCACCTAACACAAGTTTTTTAGAAACCCTAACAACAAGCCAAGTATCTAATAAATCCAAAGCAGATGTCACATTTCCACTTTTATACCAATGATTAGTTTTTATAAAATAGTTTCTCATTTCAATATCATAACCAAAATCTTGAATATCCAAATGTAATTTATGATTTTGATGTTTATTTGGTATAGAGCTACCTTCTAATTCTGTCTGTATCTCAACTGCAAGTTCAGGATGTGGTCTAAATCCTGGCTCTTTAATCAAATCACTAATGCTTACATCTTTCTTATACAATTCTACAGTAAAAAAATTATCTCTTACCAAATCATTTATTACTCCACCTGGAAATATTGGACTACCGAATGGAAGATCAATTCGCCAAGGCCCTTTAGAATTAAATTGGTATTCATCAAAGAGTTCAGTTTTTACAACATTTTTAGAATTAATGACTCCTTTATTTAATAACATACTGCGATAATTTTCTTTTTGTGATTGATTCATTTTAAAGTAGAATCGGAAATCAATACTTGCATCATCAATGGGATATAAGTTTCTATTTATATTATTTAAAAGTTCAAGATGTTTTCTTGTTTCTATTTTCGTGTTTTCCTGATTTATTCTAAATGAACATTCTTTAGCTATCAGAGAAACTAACAATGAAACCATAATCAATAGGATAGCTTTTTTACCATGCTTGGTTAAACGGCCATCTTCATTCTTGAAATCTTTTAATAAAGCATAAATTGCAAATAGTGCTGTTAGTAAGAGACCCGCAGCTTCCAAAATTCTTAATAGCGATTCACTCATAATTAACCTTTTTTTTCACAGTAATTTAACAGTGTAATAAATAGTTAAGGAATTAACCATTCCTTATACCGAACCTGACTGCCCTGCCTCACACAATTTGTGATAAAGCTTTGTTCCTACATTGCTACATTCTTCCGGTGTAAAATTCTCATCGAATGCCTTTGAAAATACCCGAGAAAGGGTATTTGTAGCGTCTATCGTTGATTTAATATTTGGTATTTCACGAACTATTTCTGCAATTTCATTTTCGAACTCTTCAATTGGTGCACCATTTGCCAAAAGGCTGTAAGGATCCCACCGATTCACGACACTTCGAACAATCTCGATCGCTTTTTCGTAATCCATATTAGTCCTCATTGTTAATCACCGAGAAATTTGACTACTACTTATACCGAATTTAACTTTCTTAAATCCGGTTGTTAATTAAGAATATTATTTAACAAACTTATACCCCGCACCGTGAATTGTTAAAAGATGTTTTGGATTTGAATGGTCGTCTTCAATCTTTTTTCTAAGATTAAGAATAAAGTTATCCACAGTTCTTGTCGAAGGATAATTTTCATAACCCCAAACTTCATCAAGCAGCTTGTTCCTTTCTATCACTTCTCCTTCTCTTTGAATAAAATATTTCATCACTTTGAATTCCATCACAGATAATTCTATTAGCTGGGTTCCTTTTTTTGCTTCCTGCTTTTTAAAGTTTAGATAAATATTATCGAATGAATATTCTTCAACTTCAGGATGAATTTCCTGAGGACGTCTCAATAATGCTTTCACTCTTGCAACAAGTTCCCGAATGCTAAATGGCTTGGTGACGTAATCATCGGCTCCAATCTCCAATCCGATAACTTTATCAATTTCTTCTTTTTTCCCGGTGAGCATTAATATTGGTGTGTTAATTCCATCTCTTCTTAAATCTTTGCAAATATCAATTCCATTCTTTTCCGGTAACATTAAATCCAAAATTATAAGATCATACTTTCCTTCTTTAGCTTTTTCGTAGCCCATCTGTCCGGACATTACAGTTGAAACATCAAAGTGTTCTTCCCTAAAAGTTTCTTCGAGTCCGGTTAAGACTGCCGGATCATCTTCAATAATTAATATTTTTTTCATAATGCCTCCACAAAAAAGTTATTTAGATTCATTTAAAATTAAGCAAAGCATTCAAACGATATAGATATCAATTTCACCTTTTATATTCTTCAGCTCGAATGTTCTGAGTTTTCTGAACTGTGTATTTGTTTTTCCTTTAACGGTCCAATAAAAATTTTCTGATGCATAAATTGTTCCCGGTTCAGCAATTTGCTGAATTCTAGCTGCAATATTTAATGCATCACCTTTTAACTTACCTTCAAACTCAATAACATCTCCAACATGAACTCCAATTCTTACTTTTATTTTTTCATGCTTCGGTTTTTCAGAGTTGTATGCTCTGAACTTTTCCTGAATCAATATGCAGCAGTTTAGACAATCCGTAGCGCTTTCAAATGCAGCAAGGAATGCATCACCAATTATTTCAACAATTCTTCCTTTAAACTTTTCGATAGATTCTTTCATAATCCTGTTATGATCCTGCAGAAGTTTCAATCCCAGTTTCTCATCTCTGTTCATCTTCTTTGAATAATTTTTCATATCAGAAAACATTATTGCAAGTAAGTGCCGCTGTAAATCTTTGCCTGTGTCCGATTCAACTTTATCGCTTTCAACCGACTCCAGTCTTCTTAGATTCGTTCTGATTCTTGCTAAAAGTTCGCGAGTATCAAATGGTTTGGTCACATAATCATCTGCACCGACTTCAAGTCCTACAACCTTATCGATTTTCTCTCCTCTCGAAGTCAAGATAATAATTGGATTCTTGTAACCTTGCTCTCTTAACATTCTGCAAACCTGAATACCATCCATTGAAGGTAAATTAATATCGAGCAAAATGAGATCAGGTTTTTCTGAAAGAGCTAAATTGTAACCTGCTTTTCCATCGTCGGTTTTAATCACATGAAAACTCTGCTCAAGAAGGTAATCTTCCAGACCGAGCAAGATTGCCGGATCGTCTTCAACTATTAATATTTTTTTATTCATTGGTTAGTGGAAACCAAAGTGTGAATTTACTTCCCTTTCCAATTTCACTTTCAACTTCAACTCTTCCGTTGTGAGCATCCATAATATGTTTTACGATTGCAAGTCCTAATCCAGTGCCTTCAATCTTTTTTACTTCCACAGCTTTTACTCTCTTGAAAGGTTCAAAAATATTTATTAAATCTTCATCAGAAATTCCCCTGCCATTATCTTTCACTTCAATGCCTGCACTACTATTCAGCTTTTTAGCGGATACAGTTGTTTTGCTTTCTCCTGAAGAGTACTTAATCGCATTAGTGAGTAAGTTAGTAATAGCCCTTTCAACTGCTTCTTCATCAGCATTTATAATCATCTCATTAGAATCTATTATTAACTCCACTGACTGTTTACTAATCATAAACTGATATTTCATTGAATCTAATGCCTTCTTAACAACCTCAGCAAGATTAATCTGTTTTTGATTGTAGGATTTCATTCCCTTTTCAATCCTTGCATAATCTAAAATGTTATCAATTAGTCTTCTGAGTTTATCACTTTCTCCTTCTATTACTTCAAGATAAAAATCAGACTTTCCGGATGGTATATCCTTTTTATCCTGCAATTTTTCGGTAAACAACTTTATTGACGTTAATGGAGTTTTAAGTTCATGAGTAATAGTCGACATAAAAAACGATTTGAGCTCATTTAACTCTTCTAGCCGTTTAGCTTCAAGTTTTTCAAGTATCAACTCCTCCTGAAGTTTTATTCTGTCGATTGCAAGGGCAGTCGCTGCTGTGACTGTGTTCAACAAGTCAATATCATCTTTCAGAAATCTAGCACCTGACTTTTTAGCGCCTAATACCAGAAATGCATGAATTATCCCTGTTGGTGATTTTACGGGAAATACAAGCACCATTCCCCATCGTTTAAATACTTTGATATCAGCCGATTCAATTTTAAGTCCGGACTCAACTTTATTATCAACAGCAACAGGAAGAGACATATCGGTTTTCAGATTTTCAGATTCGAAGCGGATGCTTCTACCTTGTAACAAATCCCAACCTTTATTCGCAATGATCCTTACTCTTCCATTCTGATTGTTTAACTCAAAGAATCCGATCTTTTCTACAGGTATTAAATTATCTACCCGTTTGACTATTAGTTCTGCAAGTATTTGAATGTCGAAGATATTTTTAATGTCATCTAAAAATCTTTTCTGTTCCTCACGATAATCATACTCGATTCGGAAAAATTTCTTATCTACAAATTTCTGAACTCCGCTTTTAACCGGTTGAAGCAAGGCAACTACTGCTAGTGCTGTTAATACTGAAGGAAAAGCAGGATTGATATCACTCACAAAAAGAGTGATGAAAGAAGAAATTACAACATATGTTATAACAATTGCAGCCAGGATTATAGTATAAACGACGCTTCTTCTTACAATCAGGTTGATATTCATTAAATGATATTTAACTATCGCAATACTGAATGTAATAGGAATCGATATTAAGAAAATTAATATTATAGATTCAGGAACCAGGCTGTAGCCTGTCAGGATTATCGGGATAACCCAGAAAATTACAAAGCTGAATGGACCGATAAAAAATCCAAGCAGCAGCCACTGAAGTCGTTTCCTTTCTTCAATTTCTTCAGCCGATCTGTATGCGTAAATGCAAATAGATATTGCAAGAACTATACAGGTTATTAGAAATAATCTGAAGAATGAGTCAAAGAAGGCAATATAATTTTCAAGACTATTAATATTTTTCCCCAATGTTGCATTGAGAAATAAATAAGCTAGTATGAGAGTATTTATTACCGCACTTCCATAAAAGTACCATAAGAAATATTTAATACCTTTTACTTTTTTCTTTGAGAATGAAGCTGTGAAATGGATGAAGAGGACGGGAGTAATACTATACGCAAATAACCAAATTATTCTATTGAAGTGACCGTAGCCAAAAGGTTGAATATTGTATAAACCGGCGGTCATAACTATTATCATCCCGAGACCAACACTTGCCCAATGGAATAAATGGGCCGAGTCATTGTCTTTTGCTTTGATTCTGACAAACACACCCATTATGATAAAGACAAGCCCAACTAAACCAATTATTATAAGATCGAATAAACTGTAATAATTTTTTAGCTGCACAGTTACTGATTTAAATTCACCATTACTATGCAATTGAAGCGCAACAGTATCGCCAATGTTTTTTCCATCAAGGTAAAGTTCCATCTCCTCCCATTTATCAAAATGAAGATTATCAATGCTAATGATTTCATCTCCTACTTTGATATTTTTTACAGACTCAAGTTTTTCAGAAATGATCAGCTTTGAGTTAAGCGAGGAAGTGTTAAAAGGTAAGCCTGCTTTTAGAGTTATGAGGTAAAAACCTCCAATACAAATAAGCAGAATCAGGATATCTGCAAGAAAAAGTGAAACATCAGACAGTGCGGACCGTTTCACCTGAATCATCTTCCTTATATTAATTAAATACTAAGCAAGAGCCGATTTAATGCGGATTTAATTAAAAACTAAATACAGAACAAATTGCCTCCACACATCAAAAATAACTAAAGATTTTTTAGATATTCAACTCCTCCTAAAGAATTCATCTGTCCGAGTATCCAGCTTTGTCTTCTGAGAATATAGCCTGAAGGCCTTTTTACAGAATAACGTCTTGGATTCGGAATTATTGCTGCAAGTATAGCCGCCTGGCTGCGGTTTAATTTACTAGGATGCTTTTTATAATAAATCTGACTCGCTGCACCAACGCCAAATATCATATCTCCCATTTCGATTATATTTAGATAAACTTCAAGTATTCGTTCTTTACTCCATAATAATTCAATTAAAACCGCAAAGTATGCTTCCAATCCTTTTCTGATGAAACTCCTTCCCTCCCACAGAAATAAATTTTTAGCAACCTGCTGAGTAATTGTACTTGCACCTCGTAGTTTTCTTCCACGATTACTTTGTTCAATTGCTTTTTCTATCTGTTCAAAATCTAATCCAAAATGAAAAGGAAAATTCTGATCCTCAGCAGCTATAACTGCAAGTGCCATCTGCTTTGAAATTTCATTGTAACTAACCCATTCATAAGCAATCATCTGCCGCTCGTTCCACAAAACAATTGCTTCGATTTTTCTCTGGATCATAATTGAAGAAGTCAGAGGGTTTAGCCATTTAAGCAGTAATACTGTAAAGATAGAAAATAAAATTAATCCTAAGAAAATCCTTAGTATAATTTTTGACAGCTTTTTTATAGTTTGCTTCAAGTTGCATTTGCGTTTTTTAGACATCGGCATCTCTCTCTTCAAGGAACAGGATCATAACCACTTCCACCCCAAGGATGACATCGGATTATTCTTCTAAAACCTAACCATACCCCTTTCAGAATTCCATATTTCTTTAATGCTTCAAGAGTGTAATGAGAACAGGTTGGTGAAAATCTGCACGTTGGCGGAAACAAAGGAGAAACAAGTAGTTGATAAATTTTAATCAACACAATTAAAGGTATCGCAAGTAATTGAAAAAACTTTTTTAAATAAATATTAAAATTCATTTGATTAAGAAAGAAGTCTTGCATATATCTGATTGCAAAAATTTCCTGCAAATTCGGATGATAAGGGCACAATAAAAAAATAACTTTGAAATTCTGTTCAAATATAACTTAATTTGCCCCGTCAAAATTGAAAGTTTTCACAAAAAAAAGAAAGTATGGCAAAAAACGTAGTAATAGTTGAGTCACCGGCTAAAGCAAGTACGATTGAAAAATTTCTTGGAGAAGATTTTTTAGTTACATCCAGCTATGGACATATCAGGGATCTAAAGAAAAAAGATATGGGGATAGATATTGAAAATAACTATTCACCGCATTACATAATCCCGGAAGATAAAAAAGCAAGAGTAAAAGAGCTTAAGAAATTATCTGATAAATCTGAAATTGTTTGGCTTGCAACTGACGAAGACCGTGAAGGTGAGGCAATTGCCTGGCATTTGAAAGAAGCTTTGGAGTTACCTGAGAAAAAAATTAGACGGATTGTTTTTTCTGAAATAACAAAAACCGCAATACTGGAAGCGGTAAAAAATCCGCGTGGGATTGATTATAATCTTGTTAATTCACAGCAGTCACGAAGAATACTTGACAGGTTAGTTGGTTTTCAACTATCGCCAATATTATGGAGAAAAGTAAGACCAAAATTATCTGCAGGAAGAGTACAGTCAGTCGCCGTAAGGTTAATTGTTGAACGTGAAAGAGAAATAGATTCATTCACTACTCAATCAAGATTTAAAGTAACAGGTACTTTTGTTGTAACGGATGAAGATGGTAAGAAATCTGAGTTTAAAGCTGAGGTATCCGATTATTTAGATACTCAAAAAGAAGCAGAAGATTTTCTTGAGAAATGCAGAACCTCGGAATTTTCAATCGAAAGTGTTGAGAAGAAACCAGCAAAAAAATCTCCTTCTCCCCCATTTACAACTTCAACTCTTCAGCAGGAAGCCAGCAGGAAGTTAAGGTATTCTGTCTCAAGAACCATGCTTGTTGCTCAGAAATTATATGAAGCTGGCAAGATAACATATATGCGAACTGATTCAGTTAACCTTTCAGACTTCGCTCTTGATGCAGCAGAAAAACAAATCAAAGATGAATATGGCAAGCAATACTTCCATAAGCGACAGTTTAAAACCAAATCGAAGACTGCACAGGAAGCTCATGAAGCAATTCGTCCAACCGATTTCAGTAAAGAAACAGTGGCTGGTTCCAAAGAAGAAAAAGCTTTGTATGATTTAATCTGGAAAAGATCAATTGCATCTCAGATGAGTGATGCCCAACTGGAAAGAACAACTTTAAAAATAAATGTAAGCAAAGCAGATGAGCTGTTTGTTGCAAAAGGTGAAGTAATAAAGTTTGATGGATTTCTCAAAGTATATATTGAATCTTCCGATGAAGAAAATATTGAAAATGGAGATAGCAATATTCTGCCTGATATTTCAAAAGGTCAGAAACTTTCATTTACTGAAATACTGGCAACTCAAAGATTCACACGTCCTCCATCAAGATACACCGAAGCAAGTCTGGTGAAAAAACTCGAAGAGCTTGGTATTGGAAGACCATCCACTTATGCTCCTACTATTAGTACAATTCAGAAACGAGGATATGTTCATAAGGAAGAACGCGAGGGTACAGAAAGAGAATATACTGTAATTAATCTGAATGAATCAAAGAAAATTAGTAGTGAAAAGAGGACTGAGATTACGGGTGCAGATAAGGGAAAATTATTCCCAAATGATGTAGCAATGCTTGTAAACGATTTTCTTCTTGAACACTTTCCGCAGATTATGGATTTTCAATTTACGGCTCATATTGAAGAAGAGCTTGATGAGATCGCAAATGGTGAAATGGATTACCATGAAATGCTCGAGGAGTTTTATCCTCCTTTCAAAGAAAAAGTTGAACATACAATTGAAACATCTGAGAGAGTATCGGGAGAAAGAATTCTCGGAAAAGATCCGGTTACAGGGAAACAAGTTTCGGTACGGATGGCAAGATTTGGTCCCGTTGCAGCATTGAGTAATCCTAAAGATGAAAATGATAAACCGCACTATGCCGGATTAAGAAAAACTCAAAAGCTCGAGAATATAACTTTTGAAGAAGCGTTACATTTATTTAAACTTCCAAGGGTTGTTGGTGAATATAAAGGTCTTGAGGTTGTAGCAGCAATTGGAAGGTTCGGTCCCTATGTGAGGTATGATGGCAAATATTATTCAATAAAAGGGCAATATGATCCACATGACATTGAAATTGATGAAGCAATCATTGTTATTGAAGCAAAAATAAAATCCGATGCGGAGAAACTAATAAAGGCTTTCGAAGAGAATCCGGAGTACCAGATACTTAATGGCAGATGGGGACCATACCTGAAAGCCGGAAAAGAAAATGTACGAATTCCTAAAGACCGTGACGCGTCCTCTTTAACTCTTGAAGATTGTATTGCTTTAGCTGAGGAAGCGAAGACAAAACCGAAGCGAAGAGGAAGATTTAGTAAAAGTAAAGCCTGATGGGAACAAAACAAACAATAATTCTAATTGATTATTTTACTATTGTAAATTTTCAAAACTATTAATAATAATATGCTGGCTTTTATAGAGTGGAGTGTTAGTCCGGAGATTTTTCATTTAGGACCGATATCAATCAGATGGTACGGTTTCCTCTTTGCGATGGCTTTTGTTGCCGGATATTTTATAATGACCTGGGTTTTCAAAAAGGAAGGCAGACCTCAATCAGACCTCGAACAACTTTCTGTCTATATGATTTTCGGAACTGTAATTGGAGCTAGACTTGGACATTGTTTGTTTTACAATCCGGAATATTATCTGTCTAACCCTTTTGAAATACTCAAAGTGTGGGAAGGCGGTTTAGCAAGTCACGGTGCAGCAATTGGTATTTTAACTGCGATATACTTGTTTTCAAAAAAGAAAAAAAATTATCCGATGCTTTGGACACTTGATAGAGTTGTAATTGTTGTTGCACTCGCTGGTACATTTATAAGATTAGGAAATCTTTTCAACTCAGAAATCATTGGAAAGCCAACAAATGTTTCGTGGGCATTTATCTTCACAGCAGTGGATGATATACCCAGACACCCGGCTCAACTTTATGAGTCAATTGCTTACTTTATAATTTTTTTAATTCTGTTGTTTATTTATTACAAAGGAATGGAAAAGAATAGAAGCGGGTTGCTTTTCGGATTATTTCTTGTGCTGGTATTTGTTTTCAGATTTTTTGTTGAATTTTTGAAAGAGAATCAATCAGGTTTTGAAGAATCGATGGTTTTAAACATGGGTCAAATTCTTAGCATTCCTTTCGTGCTTGCAGGAATTTTCTTCATAACAAAGTCATTCAAACATAAAACAAAAAAGTGATCTTAGTTGATCACTTTTTTAATTGCCTTTTCAAACAGCTCGTAGCTTTGCTTCCCGATGAGGGATTCCTTTTGCTTTCCAGTATTATCATAGATAAAAGTTGCTGGTACTGCTCCGCTCCAATCTTTATTTAGCAAATTTATAAAATCTTCAGGGTCAGCTACTTTGAGAAGATAATTTTCAAACTCAGCATTTTGGCTTTTTAGAAAAGGAATAACTTTCGAATCTAAATCATCAGAATCATCGACACTTATACCAATGACACGAATGTTTTTATTATAATATTGTGCCAGCTTAACCAAATCAGGAAATTCTTCACGGCAAGGTAAACACCACGTAGCCCATACGTTAATTAAGAAAGCTCGATCACCACTCTGATTTAAAATTTTCTCCAGGTCGGAGACATTAATAATTTTTACTTGAGTTTTAACTCCAGATTGAGAAAAAATATTTGAAGTTATTCCACTAAGCAGAATCAAACAAAAAACCAACAAACAAAATTTTGAAATACTAATCATCTTAGATTCTTTTAATAGTGCATCCGAAAGCTTTGGTTTCTTTCTTTGAAACTTCCTTCCCGGCTAATATTTCATTTAGTGCATTCTCTAAATCTTTAGTTACAACTTCCGATTCATCCCTCGCATTATCTATTCTTCCATGATAAATAATATTAAAATCGCTGTTGAGTACATATGCCTCTGGGGTAAATGAAGCTCCAAACTTATCGGCAATGATATTCTTTTCATCTTTCAAAATTGTGAAAGTTAAACCTTTATCTTCGGCATGTTCTTTAATCCTTTCAAAAGATTCAGCTTTATTTGAATTGATTCCTAAAAATGTAATACCTTTTTCTTTGTAGTCATTGTAAATCTTTTCCATCCGTGAATTATAATCATTAGATACCGGACATTCTGTTGCAATAAACATTATGACGATAGCTTTTGATTCTTTATAATCTGAAAGAGAGTGTTTTTTCCCATTATAATCAGCGAGAGTAAAATCAGTTATTTTTTCTGGTGATGAGTAATTGGCGCAAGCAGCAACAAATAGATAATAAACTGACAGTAATAGAATCATTGAAAAGATTTTTTTTAAGAACATAGCATCTCCTTTTTTTGATTTATTAATTGACGGCTAAGTTGGCACAATAATGGTAAGTTTTTAGCGTCGAATCAAGCTATAATTTTAGGGTGATTATTTTACTTAAAAATGAAGCCGTTCGCTTTTTAGTTTCCCCAATGAAATTACTAAATAAAGTCAAAGTGGATTATTTTAGTACACTTACTTCAAAAATTATATTAATAAAATAACCGTGGAAAACCTCTATGAAAATTCTAGAAAAAATTGAAAAGAAATCTGTAATCGTTGGCATAGTCGGAATGGGTTACGTAGGATTACCGCTAGGACTTGCCTTTGCTGCCAAAAAAGTAAATGTACTGGGCTTCGATCTGGATGAGAAGAAAATATCTCTTCTCAGAAAAGGTAAAGGCTACTTAAAACATATTAGTGATAATAAAATAAAAAAGGCAGTTGATTCTGGATTTTTGAAAGCAACCTCAGATTTTTCCAGACTCGGTGAAGCGGATGCAATTCTGGTTTGTGTTCCAACCCCACTTACCGAACATAGAGAACCCGATATGTCATTCGTTGAAAACACGGCTCAAACAATAGCAAAATATTTACGGAAAGATCAACTGGTGGTTCTTGAATCTACTACTTATCCTGGAACAACCGAAGAATTATTACTCCCCCTTTTTGAGAATGCTGGTGGAAAGCAAAAATTTAAAGTTGGAAAAGATTTTTACCTGGCCTTTAGTCCGGAAAGAGAAGATCCAAATAATCCTGATTTCACAACAGCAGAAATTCCAAAAGTGATAGGTGGTATAACGCCGCTTTGTTCGAAAGTTGCAAAAGCTCTGTACGATCTAGTAATTATTAGAACTGTTCCGGTATCATCAGCAAGAGCTGCAGAGGCAACGAAGCTTCTTGAAAATATTTTTCGCTCAGTAAATATTGCACTCGTAAACGAACTCAAAATGGTGTTTGACAGAATGAACATAGATATCTGGGAAGTAATTGCTGCAGCTTCCACAAAACCGTTTGGTTTCAAACCTTTCTATCCCGGACCGGGGCTTGGTGGTCACTGTATTCCAATTGATCCTTTTTATTTAACCTGGAAAGCAAGAGAATTTGAGATCAATACTAAGTTTATAGAACTAGCCGGTGAAATTAATACTTTTCAACCATACTACGTTGTTGAAAGATCCGTTGAAGTGCTCAACAAATTCAAACGAGCATTGAACGGAGCAAAAGTGCTTATTCTTGGTGCAGCATATAAAAAAGATATCGATGATATGAGAGAATCTCCCTCATTAAAGTTGATTGAAATTTACAGGGAGAAAGGTGCGAACGTTGACTACTACGATCCTCTCGTGCCTGTTTTACCGAAGACCAGAAAGTACAAGTATGATATGAAATCCGTTAAACTTACGCCTGATAAAATCCGGAGCTATGATCTTGTAGTTTTAAGCACTGATCATTCAATATTTGATTACAAGTTATTTGCAGCTAAAGCTAAACTTATTGTCGACTCACGAAATGCATTTGAATCGAGAGGATTAAAGGGAAAAAATATTTTTAAAGCTTAATAGAAATGTCAGCGATTGATTTATTTCGTTAACAATGAATTGACGGCTCCAATTACTTTATGGGTAGAAATCTTTTCCATACAACTGACATTTTCGCTGCAGTACTTTCTGTAAAAACATTTGCAGTCTTCAGTTGAAGATAATTTAACTCCTTTACCATACAGTTCAATTTCATTTATTGAAGTTGGACCAAAAAATGCAACAATCTTTTTTTCTAATGCCGTTGCAATGTGAAGTGCTAATGTATCTGAAGTTATGATTACATCACAGAGATCAACGATTGCTGTAAATTCAAGAAGAGAGTTTTCACAGCCTGTATCAATTAAAAAATTATTATTACTCAACAATTGTTTAGAAATGTCTTTTTCTTCCGGACCACAAAGCAGCAATAAATTATATTTTTTTTGTTGCAGTTTAGTTACAAGTTCCTGCCATCTATTTAGCGGCCAGCCTTTGCTCGGCCACTTCGTACCAACACCGATATTTAGCCCGATTAGTGGTAGGCCAGGTTTAATATCATTATTGAATTCTTTTGCTGCAATTTTCCTTTTTTCGGTGTCCGTAATAGGCAGAATAGGTGGTTCAACTGACATATTAAATTGTAAAATCTCATACATTATGAGCTGATAAGATTTGATGTTTGATTTCTTAATATCATCGAAAGCACTCATTTCCAACCATTGTGTCGTTTCTGCAGATGTTGCTTCAACATACCCTTTCTTATTCAGCACGAAACCAATTTTATTTATGCTGTTTGTGTCTGATGCGATTGCTGAGCTTAGTTTGGATGTATCAAGATTTATAACAAGATCAAACTCTTCAGCAATTATTCTGAACCTTGCATCATCTTCAATTACTATAACATCATCTACAAGCAGATTGTATTTAAATAGTTCTTTTGAGTTTTGACGGGTACACCAGGTAATGTAGCTATCCGGATATTTTCTTTTTAGTGGTTTAAGAATCGAGGTTGTTCTGAGTACATCTCCGACAGCATCAAGTTTAATGATAAGGATTTTTAATGAAATGGGTTTATACTCTGTGCAATTATCACACTTTATACCCGTTTCTTTATGTGGGGCACACGGTCTGTCTCCATGAAAATGTCTGCAGTCGGTTTTTATTATCATAGTTTACTTTTATTCAATCAAGAATTTTGATTTGCAAAAATAGTAATAATCCAGTTGAATCATGATTTAATTTTTTACCGGTTAAAACTTTTATCAATGTCAATTATTGGAGAAAGTTAAAATTCAACTCATCATTAAAAATAGATATTATAGAATCTTATTTATCTTAAGTTCCAGATTCAAAGAAATTTATTTTGGAAAACATATATAGAGTAATAGTCCTGTAATTTAAACGAATCAAATTCAGAATAAATATTAGTTTATGCCTCAGATTAAAATTGTAACTCCATTAAGCTATAAAAGTTGGGATGACTCGATCCTTCAATTAGATGGATATTCAATTTTTCATTCATCGCACTGGGCAAAACTTCTTCACGATTCATACGGATATGAACCACATTATTTTATTATAGAAGAACAAGGAGTGCTTAAGTCGGTTTTCTCAACTATGGTGATTAATAGTTGGCTAACTGGAAAAAGGATTTCTTCTCTCCCGTACACAGATTTCTGCAAACCGTTAATCTCGGCTGATATTGATTTAAATTCATTTTTAAAGGTGATAATTGCATTTGGGAAAAATAGAAACCTTAAGTATGTAGAATTTAAAGATGACGAAGATCGGCTGTCTGATTTTAAATCTTCAGTATTCCAGTACAGACACAAGTTAAAATTAGACAAATCAGAAGATGAGATATTTTCATCATTCCGTAAGGGAACCAAGTCGAGTATTAAAAAAGCAATAAAGGAAGGTGTCCAGGTTCAAATTAATAATTCATTGGAATCAGTTGAAAGATTTTGTAAGATGAATCATGTTACACGAAAAAAACATGGATTACCTCCACAGCCTACTTCATTCTTTAATAGTTTATATAAATATATTATAAGTAAGAATTTGGGTTTTGTTGCTCTTGCAACCAAACAAGATCAGGTTGTCGCCGGTTCTGTTTATCTGACATTCGGGGAAAAGGTATTATACAAATACAGCGCTTCTTATCCGAAGTTTATGCATTTAATGTCCAACAATGTAGTAATGTGGGAATCAATTAAGCATTCGCTGAATAATAAGTTTGAAGAAATAGATTTTGGTATCTCCGAATCAGCAAACGAGGGATTAAGGATTTACAAAAATGGCTGGGGTGTAGAAGAGTCTAAAGTACTCCTTTACAAATATGATTTGAAAAAGGATCAGTATGTTGAAGTTAATACCAAAGTAGCTGGATTTCATAATAAAATTTTTAGTAAAGCTCCTGTGCCTCTGTTAAAGGCATTCAGCACAATTTTTTACAAGCACTTTGGATAGATCATTTTACCAAGCAACTGATTTATTGACACAACCAGAGATTAAATTTTATTGTAAAGTGTAATACTTGTAAAAATCAATTGCGAAAATAATTGAATGTAATTTGAATTTTACTGGATGATACTGTTAATGTTATTCTCAACTTATTGTATTTAGACTAGCAGATTTTATTTAATTAATCAGGTTTTTGACCTGAAAGAAAAAAAATTATTTATGATGACTAAACTTTTTTATTCGTTAAAACCATTTATACCAAGATCAATTCAAATTTATCTACGAAGAATATTAGTCAAAATTAAAAGACGAAAGTTCAAAGATGTCTGGCCTATTCTTCAAACTTCGGCCTCCAAACCAAAAAACTGGAAAGGATGGCCGGATGGCAAACAGTTTGTCTTCATTTTGACACACGATGTTGAACATCAGCACGGTCACGATAAATGCAAGCAGCTACTTCATGCTGAAAAAGAATTGGGTTTTAAATCTTCTTTCAATTTTGTTCCTGAGAGATATATGGTATCACCAGAATTGAGAAAATATATCACAGAAAATGGATTTGAAGTTGGGGTTCATGGATTAATTCACGATGGAAAACTTTTTCGTAGCAAAGAAATATTTGATGAACGCGCTGTAAAAATTAATAGCTATCTGAAAGATTGGAATTCCCGGGGATTCCGGGCACCTGCGATGCATCATAATCTTGAATGGATAAAAGAATTGAATATAGAATATGATTTATCAACATTTGATACTGATCCTTTTGAACCGCAGTCTGATGGAGTCGGGACCATTTTTCCATTTTGGGTGAAGGACAATGGATCAAAAAATAGTTATGTAGAACTTCCGTATACGCTGGTTCAGGATTTCACGTTGTTTATTTTGATGAAGGAGGAAAATTTTAATATATGGAAAGAAAAACTTGATTGGATTGCTGAACAAGGTGGGATGGCATTGTTAAATGTTCATCCTGACTACGTAAATTTTGAAAATAAAAAACTAACAGAAGAGTTTCCAATAAAGTACTATACAAATTTTTTAAAGTACGTCAAGACTAAATATAGTGGAAGGTACTGGAATGCTCTCCCAATAGAAACAGCCAGATATTTTAACACACAAACATTAACCGCCTAAAGTGACAACAACATCCAATTCCATAAAAAAAACGTTGATGGTAGTTTACTCGTACTTTCCTGACGACGAGAGATTGCGCAGAGAAGCAGAAGCTTTGACTTATGGTGGGTATCAAGTAAGTGTGTTATGTTTAAAATATCCTAAAGAAATCAGAGAAGAAATTGTATTCGGAGTGAGAGTTCATAGATTGAGTATGTCCAGTACTCGGGCAAGCAAATTAAAATATATTCTGCTTTATACTACGTTTTTCATTCGCGCATTCTTTAAACTGATATCATTATATCTTGAAAATAAATATCATGTAATACATGTTCATAACATGCCCGACTTCCTGGTTTTTTTAGGTGTTATACCTAGAATATTTGGAGCAAAAATTATTTTAGATCTTCATGATCCATCGCCTGAAATTTTCATGACAAAGTTTTCAAGTGAGAAGGAAAATCTTTTAATAAGAGTCCTAAAATTTCAGGAGAAGATTAGTATCAGGTTTGCAAATGCGGTAATAACGACTAACAAAGCTTTTCTGGGTCGGTTTGTTAAAAGAGGATGCCCGCCGGAAAAAATTAATGTCGTGATGAATACACCTCAGGAATCTGTTTTTAACGTACTTCAAGAAAATAATAGATCCAGGTTTGAACAAAATAAATTCATAGTTATGTATCACGGAAGTATAGTTGAAAGACACGGTCTGGACATTCTTGTAAAAGCAGTCAAATTATTAGAGCAGAAGATACCTCAACTTGAAGTCCATATTTTTGGTGATGGTGAATTCGTACCGAGATTCATCGCTGAAGTAAAAAATCTGGAATTAGAAAACATTGTTAAATACCATGGTAAAGTAACATTAGATGAAATAGCTGTTACAATTCCTGAAATTGATCTCGGAGTAATTCCAAATAGGATTGGTCCTTTTACTCAAATTAACTTGCCGGTAAGAATTTTCGAATACTTATGTATGAAAAAACCTGTTGTCGTTCCAAGAACTCAAGGTATTATGGATTACTTTGACGACAGTTCGATATTTTTCTTCAATGCAGATGATGATACAAATTTGGCACAGGTGATTCTGGAAGTTTATGAAAACAATACTAAAACGTCAGATGTAATTAAAAAAGGATTTGAGGTTTATAAAAAGTACTCCTGGAATAACCAAGGCAAAGAATTATTAAAAGTTTATCAGAAACTATTATCATTAAAATTTTAATCTCTTAAGGAAGCCATGCAGAGTTTGAATGGAACATTAATTATTGGTTCACTATAGATGCATAATTTTAAATATATTCTTATCACACCTGCGCATAATGAAGGTGTATTCATCCAAAACACAATTAAGTCGGTGATTCAGCAGACTGTTCTTCCTCTCAAATGGATTATTGTTGATGACGGTTCTACTGATAATACATCAGAAATTGTAAAACCATATCTGCAAAAATTTAGTTTTATAGAATATTTAAGCAGAGAGAGAGAATCACACAGAACGTTCGCATCAAAGGTGAGAGCATTTAATTCGGGAATTGAAAAATTAAAGCATCTCGATTTTGATTTTATTGGAAATTTAGATGCCGACGTTACTTTCGATATTGATTATTACGAAAGAATATTAACTGAGTTTCAAAAAAATTCTAAGCTGGGCATCGCCGGAGGAGACAGATACGATTTTGTAAATGGAAAGTTCGAAAAAGTGATTAGATCATCAAATAGTGTTTCAGGTGCTGTTCAGTTATTCAATATAAAATGCTTTTCTGAAATAAACGGATACAGAGAATTGGATTATGGGGGAATTGATGCTGTTGCAGAGTCAATGGCACGATTTGCGGGTTGGGAAGTTCAAACATTTCGTGATATTATTTTTCATCACCATAGGAGAACCGGTACTGCTAAAAGTGGTGTAGTTAAAGCGTATTTCAGAAACGGTGTAAAAGAGTATTTAATCGGATATCACCCTGTATTTGAATTTTTCAGAGTGATTAAAAAGCTGAAAACTAAACCTTATTTTATAGTAAGTATAGTCTGGTTTGGCGGATATCTCTGGGCTGGAATTTTTAATTTCCGGAGAGTTGTTCCAAAAGAGTTTATAAAAAAATTAAGAAAAGAACAGATGCACCGCTTAAAATCGACCATCTTAAAAACTGCATAACGCTGATCCCCGCTGCATCTTAAAACCATACCGAATAATTATTTGTTCTTTAGCAATATTTTCATTTTTGAAAATATCAACAAATGAAACGCCATTTGTGACAACAAAAATTGGCACGACAATTCGAAAATCTCATCTGCACGCAGAATAATTTATTAAATCTCATTTTTTTCAAATGGTACTTTTCTTGAAATTCTAAAAGCACAAAGGTGGTTACTCAGGTCTGAGCTAAATAATTTTTCATGACCTGTGGCGAGTAAAATTTAAAAGCAAATAAATATTGCAAGGAGAACATATGATGCAACTTCTCCAAAGATTTTCCAAAATAGTCAAGCTGATTTACCCTGATACTTCACCTGTCAGCAAAATTACTATATGGAAAAAAAAGGAAG
>Ga0208980_10000727_pt1 | contig 19100 bp, 16 predicted proteins | sample WetSurMetagenome_3_FD_187993 | JGI IMG/M metagenome (GOLD analysis project Ga0208980, IMG submission 187993) | Wetland microbial communities from Twitchell Island in the Sacramento Delta, sample from surface sediment Aug2011 Site A1 Bulk (version 2) | ecosystem: Environmental > Aquatic > Marine... | reverse complement strand
ACCAGGGTGGAAGGACACGGAAAAGTCACCATCCACCTGGATGAAAATAATAATGTAGCAAGGACCAGGCTCCACATCGTTGAATTCCGCGGTTTTGAACGTTTTGTGCAGGGCAGGCCCTATTGGGAAGCACCGGTGCTGGTTCAACGACTCTGCGGAATTTGCCCGGTCAGCCATCACCTTGCTGCTGCCAAAGCCCTGGATGTGATCGTTGGGGCTGGCACAGGCGAAGGCCTCACCCCAACCGGCGAAAAGATGCGCAGGCTCATGCATTACGGGCAAATGTTCCAATCGCATGCTTTGCATTTCTTCCACCTGGTCTCCCCGGACCTTCTGCTAGGCATTGACGCTGACCCGGCTATAAGGAACATTATTGGGGTAGCCATTCATCACAGAGAACTTGCTGTGCAAGGCGTTATGATGCGGAAATTTGGCCAGGAGGTCATCGCGGCCACTGCCGGTAAAAAGATCCATGGAACCGGAGGTATCCCTGGCGGTATCAACAAGCATCTGACCGTCGAAGAAAGGGATAGTTTCCTGCATGGCGCCGATCCGCTCAACATCGAGAAAATGATTGAATGGTCGGTCTCCATCCTTGATTTCTTTAAAACGTATTATAAGAAGAATAAGGAATTCATAGATTCCTTCTCATATTTTCCATCCAACCACCTTAGCCTGGTCCGGAAAGATGGTGCCCTTGACCTCTATCATGGTGTCCTGAGGGCTGTGGATGAAAATGGCAAGAAAATCCTTAACGATATAGATTATCAGGGTTATGCTGATTATATTGAAGAAGAGGTCAAGACATGGAGTTATATGAAATTCCCCTACCTTAAGGAACTGGGTCCTGAAAAAGGGTGGTATCGTGTAGGTCCACTGGCAAGATTGAATACATGCGACTTTATCCCTACGCCGCTTGCGCAGAAGGAGTTTGAAGAGTTCAAATCGCTCACCAAGGGAAAACCAAACAATCATTGCATGCATTATCATTATGCCAGGCTGATTGAATTGCTGCATTCCGCAGAGGTGATCAAAAAGCTCCTGAACGATCCTGATGTGCTCGAAGGGCCATTGACAATAAAAGGCAAGAAACAGAATGAAGGGGTTGGATTGATAGAAGCACCCCGCGGCACCTTGTTCCACCATTACAGGATCAATGAGGATGACCAGATCACAATGGCAAACCTTATTGTCTCCACTACCAATAACAACGAACCTATGAACAGGGCGGTGAATAATGTGGCGCGGTCATGGATGAATGGCAAAAAAGAAATTACCGAACCCATGATGAATGCAGTGGAAGTGGCCATCAGGGCTTATGACCCATGCCTGAGCTGTGCTACACACGCCCTCGGACAGATGCCGCTCGACATTTCGTTGTATGACAAGGATAATAACCTGATCGACAGGAAACGTACATAGATGATTATTGGATAATCTCTTTAATATACTGGTATACGGCTATGGCAACCCGGGAAGGCAGGACGACGGACTTGGTTATGAGCTGGTGAGAAAACTGGAAAGGTGGCGTGATGAGAATAGCTTTCAAGAAATAGACACCGACACCAATTACCAGTTAAATATCGAGGATGCTGAAATTATTTCCCGCTACAAGCTGGTCATATTTGTTGATGCTTCAACGGAAGAGATAGATAACTTCATTTTGACCCCTGTCACTGGAGAAACAGAAATTGCCTTTACCACACATGCTGCATCTCCGGGCTATATTGTCAAGCTCTGTCAGGATTTGTTCAATGTAAATCCGGACGTTTATCTGCTTCACATCAAAGGTTACGAATGGGAGTTCAAGGAAGAGCTGACCAAAGAAGCCGGTAAAAATCTCGAAAAAGCATTCGTCTATATTACTGAAGTACTCATGAAATTCTTAAATTCGAAAACTTAACCCAGAACCCCAAACTTAACCCTTAAAACTTAACCCTTAAAACTAAAATTATATGGATCTTTCCGTGAATTATATGGGATTAAAGCTGCGCAATCCTTTAATAGTAAGCAGTTCCAGGATAACCAGTTCGGTTGAGGATATAAAAAAATGCTGTGATTACGGCGCTGGTGCTATTGTTTTAAAATCACTGTTTGAAGAGCAATTCCTTGCCGACTCTGGCAAGTTAATGGATATGGATGACAAATATTTCTGGTATCCGGAGGCTGTCGAGTTCATTAATCAGCATTCAAAAGAACATGGCATCAAAGGATATCTTAAACTGATCGGGGATGCGAAAAAGCAATCTGATGTTCCGATTTTTGCCAGTGTCAATTGCGTGACTGGTTCGGAATGGCCGAAGTTTTCCTCTCAGTTGGTTGAAGCAGGAGCGGATGGAATTGAACTGAATATCTTCATTGTACCCAAGAGCGAAGGGGTCAACAGCAAAGAGCTCGAAGATTTATATATTGAGATAGTGCGTGAGGTGCGTAAACATGTCAAGGTCCCTATAGCTATAAAAATTGGACCATTCTTTACCAATGGTTTCCAGATGGTAAAACGCCTTTCCGACGCGGGCGTGAATGGCATTGTGGTATTTAACAGGTTCTATCGTCCTGACATAGACATAGATGCCGAAGAAATTACCAGGCCGAATTACCTTAGCTGCCCTCAGGAAATGGGTCAGCCTTTACGCTGGGTTTCCTTGTTTGCAAAGAGGGTTTCTTGTGATATAGCCGGTAATACCGGGATCCATGACGGAAATGGGATGATAAAGATGCTCCTTGCCGGGGCAGCAGCTGTCCAGGTGTGCTCAACTCTATATCTGAATGGCCTTGGATACATTGATACCATGATCTCAGACCTTTCGAAATGGATGTCCTGGAAAGGATACGAGAAGATAGATGACTTCAAAGGTAAGCTCACCAAGAATCATGAGAACATCGCAGCGTTCGAAAGGGTACAATTCCTGAAACAGGCGCTAGGTGAATAATGCGGAAAAAATTCCTGTTATTTATTTTATTTAATATTTTTTATACTTTTACTAAAATTAACTTAAATAATTAACCTTATGAAAAGAAAATTACTCGCAACTACATTAGTGGGAATGATTTTATTGGCATTTATTGTCTTTTTTAGTGCTTGTAAAAAGGATGAAGCTAAAACTACTATTATTAAAGGTACTGCTTACTTCCCGGCAGGAACCACTGGAGATCTTTCAAATGCAAAGATCAGCCTGTATACATCCTACGAGAATTGGAATTTCAATCAGCCAATCAGATTCGTAAGCGCATCGGGTGGCGGTGCCAATGTCACCTTTGAAATTACAGATGTATTAGCAGGGAATTATTATATGGATATTTGGAAGGATATTGATAATTCAGCAGATTGGAGCGTCGGAGATTTTGTAGGCTGGTATGGTTCTGGCGGTTTGGGCAGCCCCGCTCTGACAGAATTTCAAATCACAGACGGACAAACACTTACCTTTGATATATCCATGTATATATTTGCCAAAGGCCCGGGTTTTCCTGCCAGAAAATAAAGATAAAAAAAGAGGCCCCGAGAGGCCTCTTTTTTTTTATCTCCTATTTTGCCGCAGTATCCAGGAAGACAGGTTTAGCTGTGATCATGATCCAGATCCACGATGGGAAACGGGCATTGCCATAAACCCCCTGTATCTTTTCCATGGAATTGGTTGCAAGAAAAGTCGAATAGCCTCCTCTTACATTCACAAACTTGACAATGTCCCAGGAGAAGTAGGCGTCAATTTCTCCTCCAAGGCCTTTTGTGAGAAATTCGTCCCCTGTTTCTGAAGTTTTATCCAGCACATTGTTCTGAAGGCTCATGTAATGCAGGTCAACTCCGGCAGAAGCATTGGATACGAAAGCATAATTGAATTTGAGGAAGAAATCGGCGATGCCACCGTTCCAGGTGGAATTAGGTATGTTGTTAAAATAATCGAGGTGACCCAGGACCCTGTGACGGACGCCGTAAAGGTTGTCAAAAGTGTGATTCTTTGCTTTATAATCTGCATCATCGGTTTTTTGATCTGTGCCGGATATGTAATCTATTCCAGCCCCAACGGTGAACTTTTTGGCGAACAAGTAATCAGCCCTGGCAGACAGGAGATAGGCATTGGTGACGAATCCTTTCCTGTTACGGCCATTTTGATAGTAACCATCAGCCAGAACATTCCAGTTGCCTTTTTTATAACTGAAATACAATCCGTAGGTGCCCTGCAAATAGATCACAGAAGTGGTGTCTGACTGGGTAAACCCGGATGCTATCGCCAAAGCACTGACATACATATTATCATTAATCTTCTTTTTTAAGTAAAGGAAATTAAGCGTTTTCATGCTTTTAGAGGCGTATTCATTTCCGTTTGTTCTCTCTATAAGGTTGTTCCATGACAATCCTACGTCGACCTGGATCGCTTTACTATTATGCTGGAAAAGGAAGGCGTCATATTTGACTTCACTCTGGTTCCATGAGCGGATTGACAGCATTCGTTCATCTTCATATGCCCAGTATTGCCTTCCGATCTTGAACAACCCGCTGGTATATGGCTTTATACCGATCCAGCCTTCGTTCAGCTCAGTTTTTGAATTGGCTATTGGGGTGCCTGTGTAAGCGACAGTATTGTCCACGCCCCAGACCCTCACATCCTGAAATCCAATACCAAAAGTAAAGATGCCATTCTGGTAATAAGCGGAAAGGCGAGCTCTTTCTGAAATAGTTAAAACCGGATCCTGATCTTTGTCAAGCATTTGACCATAACCGCCGCGAAATTCAAATCTTGGCCTGAAATCACCTTTCAGGGTGAACTGACCAAAGGATTGTGAAATGATTAACAGTAATAAGGTTAGGAATAGTACAGTTTTTCTCATGGTACAAAAAGTTTAGATTGATTTAACGATTAATAAAAAATCCCCTTAAGGTAGTTTTTGGTCTTCTCTTCTCTGGGATTATTGAAGACTTCTTCGGCAGTCCCTTGTTCGACCACCTCTCCCATGTACATGAAAACAACATAATCAGCAATGCGCTTTGCCTGCCGCAGTACGTGGGTGACCAAAACGATGGTGTAGTTTTTCTTGAGTTCGATAAATTTCTCTTCAATTGCCTGGCTGGAGATGGGATCAAGGGCCGAGGTAGGTTCATCGGCCAGGATTATTTCGGGATCTACAGCCAGTCCGCGGGCAAGGCAAAGCCTTTGCTGCTGGCCAATGGAAAGCTTCGAAGCCGGGTCCCTCAGCCTGTCCTTGACCTCTTCCCACAAATTCGCCATCTTAAGATAATGTTCCACCCTTCCATCCAGGGATCTTTTCTTTTTTCTTCCACTGATCCTCAAGCCATATGCAATATTGTTATAAATGTTCATGGGCAAAGGATAAGGTCGCTGGGACAACAGACCCATCTTTTGCCTGAGAATAGTGATATCCATTTGAGTGTGAAGGATATCTTCATTGTTGATATAAATCTGACCTGATACTTTCACGTCAGGGTACAGGTCCGTCAGCCTGTTCATGCTTTTCATCAGGGTGGTCTTTCCGCAGCCTGAAGGACCAAGGATGACGGTTATCTTTTTTTCGGGAATAGCAACGTTGATATTTTTCAGGATATGTTGCTTCCCGATATGGAGATTAAGGTCCTTGACCAGTATTTTAATGCCTTTATCCATGTCAGAAATTGATTTTATGTTTCTGGTACCTTTTGGCATAGAGCCTTGCCAGAACACTAATGACCAGTATGATGACTGTGAGGACCACTGCCGAAGCATACGCCCTTTCCTGGACTTCCTCAATAGGGGAGGAGAGTTGGAAGAAGATAGACAGCGGCAAAGTTGCTGTCGGTTGCCCGAGAGAGGTTGGTATATGGTCCGTATAACCAGTTGTGAACAGTACTGAAGCCGCATCCCCGATGGCACGCCCGAATGACAGCAGAATTGCCGTTACGAGGCCCGGAGAAGCCTGCCTCAGGAATACTTTGAATGCCGTTTCAGAATGGGTGGAGCCGAGAGAAAGGGAAGTCTCCAGTAAGCCTACCGGCACAGTTTTAAGAACTTCATCCATGGCCCTGACCATAATTGGTATTATAAACAGGGTAACCGTAATGATCCCCGCAAGCAAAGAGGTCTGGATCCCAAAATAGATCATGATGGTAAATCCAAAAGCCCCATAGACAATAGATGGAATTCCCCAAAGAAGATCAAGGAAAAACCGGATCGTATCGATGAACCTTTTATGCTTGACCAGGATGACATTCATAAACAAGGCCACAGGCAAGCCTATGGCTGTGGCAAGCAAGGTGGATCCTATTGAAAGATAGAGCGATCCGATGATTGCGTTCAGTATTCCGCCTTCCTTTCCGAAATAAAAGCCACCTTTAGGCGTCTGGCTGATCATGGACCAGGATAGCGCCGGAAGTCCTTTGTAAAGGATGCTGAAAATGATAAGAAGTAAAATAATGACAATCAGGTTGGTTGAAATGAACATCAATACCCTGAAAAACTTTTCCTCTATCTGTTTACGTTTCTTCATTGTCGTTCACCTAAGTTTCTCAGCTCGTATGTTTTTCCAGTCGAACAATGGCGACCCTGGAAAGAAAATTGAATACCAGGACCACGAAAAACAGGATCAATGCGGCCAGCATCAGCGCGGAGTCGTACATGGGTATGGAAAGCATTTCCCCGTAATTATTGGCTATGAGGGCAGGAAGAGGGTATCCGGGTTGAAATATTCCGGAAGGAATCTTTGTTACATTACCAACGACCATCAATACGGCAATGGTTTCACCAAAGGCCCTTGAGACCCCAAGCCCGAAAGCGGAAATGATCCCGGGGATGGCTTTCCTGAGAAGGACTAATTTGATGGTTTGCCATTTACTTGCTCCGAGTGAAAGCGATGCCTCCTTTAATTCATCCGGGACCATTTTAAAGACATCGATCAATATATTGAGAACGAAAGGGATGATCATCACCGCCAGGACGATCGCACCGGTGAGGATTGTATATCCGGAGGTCTCCACCCCAAACATCGGGGCTATGACTTTAGATATAAAAGGTACGATTACCAGGATCCCCCAGACTCCAAATATGACAGAGGGGATGCCGGCGAGGATATCAATCACCGGGTGCATGATTTTAAGCACCCAGTTCTTGGCATATTGTGTAAGATGAATGGCTGTCAGCAGACAGATCGGCCCAGCAATTAATAAGGCAAGGACGGTCACCCACACTGAGCTGATGGCAAACGTGAGAAAGCCGAAATGTCCTGAAAGCGGCCGCCAGTCACTCGAAAACAGCAGTTCCCCGAATTTCTTGTCTTCCAACAATAAGGTCGACTTGATATAAAGTCCGATCCCCAGAATAAATGGAAGAAGGATGACGATCATAAGGCTGATGATCATCCAGATGAGGTGCAACCTGCTTCTAAGGTGACGTCCGATCCTGAATTTCATACCTTACTTCAGTTTCTCTCTCTCGGAGCTGATCTTGGTGTCGGAAAGCTCAACATAACCGGCTTCGTGAACGAATTGCTGGCCTGATGAAAGGATCCAGTCCAGGAAGGCCACCACAGCAGGTTTTACAGGTTTGCCGTTGGATACGAAATAAAGGTCGCGCGCCGGAGGTGAAGGATACCTTCCGGATTGGATAGCTGCCATAACGGAATCAAGATTTCCGTAAAAGTTTTCTTCCGGATCAATCGTTCGGTTGCCATTCTGGTCGATTGGCAATACGATCATTCCTTCATAGTTCTTCCTGGTTTTTAAATCGTAGGCATAATTGACATTGTTAAAGCCAATAGAGAATTTATCCTGCTTCACTGCATTGGCAATTCCCGGATCGCCGAAAACCCCAACGCCACGGAGGCTTTCCTGGTTTTTTCCAAGGTATTTACCCCACATTTCAGCGGCCCCGCAGGCATCAGACCTGGTATAAACGATGATTTTATCAGTATTCGGGACATCAATAAACTCTCCCCAGGTATGGGGATTCTCCGTGAGGAACAATTCCTGAAATATTTCCTTGGTAAATCCTTTGGCCTGCAAGTCTTTCAGTACAGGATTTTCAGTGCTGATGGTGGGCATCACGGCATCTTTAGTTACAGCAATGAACCATGCCCCTTTGTCAATTTCGGCCTGGGATATTTCTCTTGAGACCATACCCAGATCAACCATTCCGGATAATGCATCTGTCATACCTTTACCTGCACCACCGGCGGAAATATCAATCCTTACCCCCGGATTCTCTTTCTGGAATTCCTCTGTCCACTTAACGGCCATCGGATATAGTGCAAATGCACCGGAGATAGAAATGGTACCTTCGAGTTTACCTGATACTTTGGATTTATCAGAACCGGAAGGCCCGCATCCCTGAAAAACCATTGCACTGGTCATCAGGATAAGAAAATTCGTTATTACATTGGTTTTCATGTTTATATGTTTAATTATCTGTACGGAAAGGTCAATTTCTATATAGGTCGCAAAGCTAAATAATTACTTCATCTTTTCTATGTAATATAAAAATCTATCAATTAAGTAGACTAATCGTTCTTTTGATGTTGGTTTACCAGGATATCCTCACGGTTTATAATATCTGCCAGTGAAATATTCTTCAGGAGATTAACGGTTTCATCCCGTATATCTTTTACAACACTCCGGATACCGCAGGTCAATTCATCCTTGCAATGCTGACAGGGCTGATAATACTTGTAGGTCGCACATGGGATCAAAGCAATGGCTCCGTCAAAGTGACGGATTATGTCTGCCATGTTGATTTCCCCTGGTTCTTTGATCAGGAAATATCCGCCACCCTTCCCCTTTTTACTTCCAAGTATGCCTGATTGCTTGAGTTCCAATAGAATAGCCTCAAGGAATTTCTTTGGTATTTTTTCAGTTTGCGAAATCTTGCCAATCAGGACTGGTCCCCTCTGGTATTCCCTGGCTAGTTTTACCAAAGCTAAAATTGAATATTGAGCCTTTTTTGATAGCATAATAGCAGTGGACAAATATATTAAATCTATCGAATTGGTAGATTAATAAAATAATTTTTTTTTCTTTAAATGATCATAATAAATATGATTCGGGCCTATTTTGTAAATTATTTGTTAAGATCACAATGTCTATTGCTTTTTCAATTTAGTTTTCCTATATTTGTTATGCCTTTGCTTACAGTTCTATCAAATTAAAATGGGGCCTTATTCTTTCATTCTTATTGCCATTAGTGGAATTGCATTTTTTATTTGCATTTTACAGCTATTTATGGGAATAAGAAAAAAGCTGGACATGCATTTTATCATTGGTGCAATTTCCTCACTAGTCCTCTTTGCATATGCGTTTGAGGTGTCCTTATTATTTATCCGACCAGAAGTAAAGGATGATATAATGATTTCATTGAGGGTGGACCTGTTGATCCTGCAGGTGCTTCTGATTTCATACATTTGGTTGATACAGATTCTTTTACAGGGAAAAATGAAGCTGGAGGGATTTATAGGGGTAATTTGTCTGCTTTTTCTCGTTATTATCAGTTTATTGCTATCTGAAAAAACACTGTTTGGAACGGATGGCGGGCTTTCTTTTACCTTACCTGAGGCGAGAGATAAATTTTATATAATTGGACAAGGTTTTACAGTCTGGCGCCTTATGATCAATCTTTCCATTCTGATCAGCATTGTTTCCATCCTAATCATTGTTCTGAGAAATACTGAAAGATTCAGCATTCGATTTCTAATGCTGATATCACTGGGTGCCGGTATTATATTTCTTACCGGTATTATTGACCAGATGGTAGACCTGGGCCTCGTGCGGTTTTACTATGTCTTGCCTTTCGGCCTGATCATCTTTTATCTGATTTTAACCATACTTCCCGTTAACCAGATAATAAAAGATGTCATAAAACGGCGTGACTTAATCGACCTTGAAGAGAAATGGAGAATTTTGGTTAACCAGGCCAATGTCATCATAGTGGTCCTTAACAGAATGGGCCATGTGGATTACATTAACCCATATTTTATTAAGATTTCCGGATACAGTGAAGATGAAGTCGTGGGAAAAGACTGGTTTGAGTTCTTTGTCCCCAGCGACCAGCATTATGATGTGCAAAGTGCATTTATTGAAATCCTGGAATATGATTTTCATCCCCATTACCGGAATCCTATCCTCGCAAAAAACCAGGAAATACGCCAAATTGACTGGTACAATGTAAGGCTCAGGGGTCCAAATGACCAGGTGGTGGGAAGTATCAGCATCGGAATGGATATCACAGAGGATCAGATGGAATGTGAGAAGCTAAAGATAAAACTGAAGGAGGCTGAAACTCTAATAGAATATCTTAGGCGACAAAATTCAACCCATTAATGCCTGGGATTTTCTCACCTCGGATTTTCCGGCATCAGTCTGTTTGACTCTGAAAACCAAACCCTCATTTCACCACTCGCCCGGTTTGCCCAGGCATAATAGGGGATTGCCCTGAATGTTTTTGCGGCGAGTGTCTTTTGCCCATTTGCACTGGTTATAATTACATTCGTTTTACCTTCTATGGCTCTGATTCCACCGGGGTCAGCAGGAGTGGGAATATAGGATAATTGGGAATGTCCGTCAATTATGATTCGACTAAGGCTATCAAAAGGCTGGTCTGTCTGTTCAGCACAATAGACGATCGGTCCATACTGAAGAGCGACCATGCCTTCATCGGCTTTAACCTTTGGATTGGCTTTCACTTCAAGGATTTCCATCGGTAAATCCAGCACAATTTCATCTCCATCATTCCATCTTCGGCTGATCACGGCATAGCCATTCTTCATTGTCACAGGTATGTTTGTCCCATTAATTGTCATTGTGACGTGACCCATGTCCGTTTCCCTGAAAGTATAAAGATCTGTTGGGAAGGCTTTACCGATAGACCAGCCAGGAATCCTTAACAAAAGATCAAACTCTTCTTTTCCGGACGGGTGCAGCCTGATAGTGACTTTTCCATTCCAGGGATATTGCGTTAACTGCTCAATTCCAATTTCCTGATCTTCCAATGGGATTGTGGCTTGATTTCCTATATATAGATTAAGGTATACTGATTTTCCCTTTGTGGCGTAAATATACCCGGGCAGCGAAGGAAGGAAACGGGTGATGTTGACCGGGCAGCAAGCGCATCCGAACCATGGCCTGCGGGTATAACTGCCCTGCGATTCCAGCGGATTCGGATAGAAGAATGAATCGCCTTTCAGGGAAACACCCGAAATCAATCCATTATACAACACCTTTTCCAGGACGTCAAAGTATTTTGCATCTCCATGCAACAGGAACATCCGGTAATTCCAGAACGCATTGGCGATGGCAGCGCAGGTCTCGCAGTAGGCTTCCAGGTTGGGTAAATAATAGGGCTCGCCAAAGCCTTCATGGCCGCCAACAGCACCTATGCCGCCGGTCAGGTAAGTTTTTCCGGCAGTCACATCTTCCCAAAGACAGTCTATGGCATTCAAATAGGCAGTATCACCGGTCAGCGCTGCAATGTCAGCCATGGCAGAGTACATATATTGTGCCCGGACCGCATGGCCCACGGCTTCCCTCTGGTCAACCGCTTTCTGATGCCTTTGATTGTATGAGTCCCCTCCGGGCCCCCTTCTGTCCAGAAAGAACTTAGCCTGGTCAAGGTACTTTTTATCTCCTGTCAGGCGGTAAAGTTTTACCAATCCTATCTCAATTTCCTGGTGGCCAGGGACTTTCTCAATTTTACCCCATCCAAAAGTATTGCATATCAGGTTCGCATTTTTTATCGCTACATCCAGGAGTGATCTTTTGCCTGTAGCCAGGTAATGAGCGACTGCAGCCTCATATAAGTGGCCTGCATTATATAATTCATGACTGCTTTCCTCTTCATTGATCCAACGCTCTTTGCCGGCCATTTCGTGGGTACTGTCAGGATCAATGGTACGGTTGGTGTAAAGATATCCGTCATCTTCCTGGGCGGCAGCTATATAGCTAATTAAGGTGTCGAGGTAACGATCGAGTGCCGGATCCGGGAATATTTGCAGGGAATAGGAGGCAGCCTCGATATTCTTATATACGTCCGAATCATCGAAGGGATAAAGGGAGCAAAAATGCCCCTTCTTTAATCCTCCTGCTATTATAAAATTATCAATCCTGCCGGTTTCTTCAGATTTTTTAAAAGCTATTGGAATGGTAACCTCATGATTCACCCTTATTTTAGGAGCCCAGAAATCATCATTGATTTGAACACGGGTGAACGATACCGGATGAATCGGGTAATCTGGTGCACTCGGACGATGAATACTATCCGGGGCATTGCAGCCGGAAAAGCAAACGACTAGAATGAAAAGTGAGATTATATATTTTTTCATGATACGGACGGCAGTTTTCTTGATTCAGCGTTTACCCCTTTATTTAAGAGCAGATCATACAATGAAGAAATCGTCCAGCAGGTCAAAAAGCAGGGTTTTAGAGGTTTCAGCATAAAGTTTATGATTTTTCAGCATCCTTGATTCAGACTGGATATAACGAGCTGGCCTCAAATCATCTTTCCCATGTTCAATAAAAGCATTGATAAGGTCTTCATCCGCTTCAGGATGGAACTGAAGTCCAAGTAATTGATCTTCAAATGCAAATGCCTGGATTTTACACGCTTCCGATTCAAACAAAGGGACACAACCACCGGGAAGATTAAAAGTGTCGCCATGCCAGTGAAATACATTGATCCGTTCATTTTCATCAAACAAGGGGAACCATGAATGCATGAAGAACTTTTTCTTAACAGGGAACCAGCCGATTTCAGGTTCCGGGTTCCTGAAAACTTTTGCGCCGAGGCAGTCAGCCAGCAACTGGGAGCCCAGGCAGATGCCCAGGATTTTTTTCCCGTCATCAACGGCCTGCCTGATAAAATCCTTTTCATGGACAAGCCAGGGGTAAACGGTATCCTCATTAGCCCCCATAGGGCCTCCCATGATGATCAGGGCATCGAAACTTTTATCGCTTAATGACGGAAACAATTCCCAGGCGAAAACTTGATCCATTGTATGATTCCGCAGGGATATCCACTCCCTGATAAGGCCCGGACCTTCATGCTGTGCATGAAGGATTGCAAGAAACTTCATAGTTTAAAAAAGTATGGATTATCTGCTTAAACAATTTTATAAATTTACACAAAGATTAAAATAAAATTAAAATACCGAACATGTCAGATCATAAAACAAATCGGCGGGATTTCATCCGGCTGGCTGCAACGGGAGCGGCGGCACTGGGACTGGGAATGAAAGGATATGCTGAAAAATTGCCTTCAGGGATTTGGATGCCTTCCAGACCCGAAGATCAGAAAAATGTCGTAGGATTGCGCTGTGACCCGTTGCAAAAAGTCCGGATAGGTGTGATCGGACTGGGAATGAGGGGCATGGATGCGGTCAGCAGGCTGCTGTATGTCGACGGGGTTGAAATTACGGCTGTGTGCGATAAGATACCCGAACGGGTAGCAAAGGCGCAGCAGATTGTAGTCGAGAGGGGAGGGCAGGAACCTTCCGGTTTCTCTGCCGGAGAGGACGACTGGATGAAATTATGCGAGCGGGATAATGTAGACATGGTTTATGCATGCACCCCCTGGTATTTGCATACGCCCAATGCTGTCTATGCGATGACAAACGGCAAGCATGCAGCAATAGAAGTGCCCGCAGCGATGACGCTCGATGAATGTTGGCAATTGGTCAACACGGCAGAAAAAACACGTCGCCATTGCATGATGCTGGAGAACTGCTGTTACGATTTCTTCGAACTGGCTACGCTTAATATGGCGCGCAATGGTGTTTTTGGAGAGATCATGCATACCGAGTGTGCCTATATCCATGACCTTCGCTGGCTTAAGTTCGATAAAGAAACCGGCTACGTGGATATGTGGCGGTTAAGATACAGCGAGAAACATACCGGCAATCTTTATCCTACTCATGGATTGGGACCTGTTGCCCAGATCCTTGGCATCAACCGTGGGGACCGGATGGAATACCTGACTTCCATGTCGACAAACCAGGTTGGCATGACGGCATATGCCAGGGAAAAATTCGGACCGGATTCACCTGAAGCCAGGCAGAATTATGAGCTTGGCGACATGAATACAACGGTGGTTCGGACATCTAAAGGCAGGACCATCATGATCCAGCATGATACCACGAGCCCCAGGCCTTATAACAGGATCCATCTGATCAGTGGTACCAAAGGATTTGCGCAAAAATGGCCGGTCACACAGATTGCCCTTGAACCAAATGCACATGAGGCGCTTAAAGAAGAAGAATTAAACCAATTGCTGCAGAAGTATGAACATCCGCTGGCTAAGAAAGTTGGGGAGCAGGCTAAGGAGGTCGGAGGACACGGCGGAATGGATTTCATCATGGATTGGAGGCTCATAGACTGTCTCAGGAGGGGAGAACCGCTGGACCAGGATGTTTATGATGCTGCAGCCTGGTCAAGCATCATCGAACTGAGCGAAAAGTCAGTCAGGAATCAGAGCGCACCTGTTGAAATCCCGGATTTTACGCGGGGAGCATGGGAGACGACGCCACCGCTTGGAATAGTTCAATAAATTGAAATTCTGAGGATCTATTTTCCTCTTTCCTTGAATTTCCACACGATTATTTTATCAATGAGCCGGGGGGGCAACATGGTGATCAGGCTGAGCAAGGGATTATTATTGACCCGATAGATGCGTCTTGGCCTCCTCACGGTGACTGCACGAATGACCTTTTGAGCAACTTTTTCAGGCGTGGTGATTTTTCCCACCAGCTTTTTACTTTGTTTAAGGGATGCCGAGAATTCTTTGTGATAAACTGAGCCTTCTGCAGCTAAATCCTCTTTATACATCCAGTTCAGCAGCGGTGTGCTGAAAGCCCCCGGCCGGATCACACTCAACCAGACGCCCTTCAGGGCCAGTTCCTGCCATGCTGCCCGGGCATAGGCTTCCAGTGCTGCCTTGGAGATCATATATGGCTGGAACATCGACTGTATCTTATAGCTTTCGCTGCTGATGATGATCACCCGGCCACGCCTTTTAATTAAAGGTGTCAAGAGGGCATTCACCAGGCTGACATTGGCATGGAAATTCACTGCCATGATTTTGTTGAAAAACTCAGGGTCGTTTTCAGTCACCGGGAAGGTGTCATAGGTGCCGGCCAGGCAAATCAATGCATCCAGCCCCTGTTCTTCGAGTGCAAAATCTTTTGCTGAGCTTTTTACAGCCGGATGATTGGTAATGTCGAACCTGTGGATTTCGATGGCCGGATTATCCTTGAATTCATCCAAGCCATCTGTCTCGATATCAAGTGCGATCACATGATAATCCTTTTCAAGCAATGTTTTGACAACCGCTTTGCCAAGTCCTCCTGCTGCACCAGTAACTAAAACTTTTTTCATCTAACAGTCAGATAGATTACAAAAATAACAAGTAAACGGTTACGGGAGAAGCAATGAATGAATGCCTTATATTTGAATGAATTTTATGATAAGGCAGTTGCAACGGTATTTTATAAGATTGGCATACAATGGAGCGCGGTATCATGGCTGGCAGATACAGGAGAATGCCCGTTCGGTGCAGCATGAGATAACACGGGCATTTGAGATCATATGGAAAGCGGAGATCAGCCTGGTGGGATGCGGACGCACGGATACCGGGGTTCACGCGAAGGATTATTATGCTCATTTCGAACTGGAGGAAAGCAAAAGCGCCTTCGATTTGGATGAAATGGCTTTCAGGCTGAATCGTTATCTTGACGATGATCTTGTAATCATAAAGATATTCCCTGTACCATCAGACCTTCACGCCCGTTTCAGTGCAATTTCCCGTACCTATAAATATTATGTTCATACCCGAAAAGACCCTTTCCTGCTTGATTTTTCATGGTTTGTTCCCCACCCGGTTGATATGGACCGGATGAACGATGGATGCAAATTAATAGTTCAAACCAGGGATTTTACAAGCTTTTCAAAGCTTCATTCCACTGCTAAAACAAATATATGCCGGGTGACGCACGCTGAATGGAATCAACAAGGGCATCAGCTTGTATTTACCATCACCGCCGACAGGTTTTTAAGAAATATGGTCAGGGCCATCGTCGGAACTTTAATGGAGCTGGGACAAGGAAAGATTTCCAAAGAAGAATTAAAGAAAATAATTGATGGAAAGGACAGGGCACTGGCTGGAGAGTCCGTTCCGGCAAAAGGATTATTCCTTACGGAGATTCGTTATCCTGAGTTTTCTCAGGAATGATGGGGATTTTTATCCTATTTTTCCTGAACTGATCGAAATATGGCTTCTGCCGTCAGCCCATATTTCTCCATCAGGTCCTCAGGCCGTCCAGATTCCCCGAAACAATCCGGCATCCCAAGGATCTTCATCCTGACCGGGCATTTCTGTGAAACCACTTCAGCTACTGCCCCGCCCAATCCACCGGTCACCTGGTGCTCTTCTACGGTAAGGATAAACCCGGTTTCCCGGGCAGCTTTTATGATGGCTTCTTCGTCAACAGGCTTAATGGTATGCATGTTGATCACCCTGATCCTGAATCCTTTATTCTCCATTTTATAAGCCGCCTGCAAGGCTTCCCAGACCATGTGGCCGGTGGCAATGATCGTAGCATCGCTACCATCATGCAATAATTGGGATTTCCCAACGATAAATTCCTGGTCATCATACGTGAAATCCGGCACCGGCTCACGGCCGAACCGGATATAAACCGGTCCGTTAAGTTCTTTTATAGCTTTTAAGGTGGCTATTCTGGCCTGGGTGGCATCGCAGGGAGAAATAACGGTCATGTTCGGCAGCGAGCGCATGATGGCCATATCTTCCAGGGCCTGGTGCGTGGCGCCGTCCGGACCAACGGAAATCCCGGCATGCGCTCCCCCGATAATTACATGTAAATCGTTATAACAAACTGAAATTCTTATGAAATCGGTCGTCCTTAAGGCTGCAAAAACCGCATAGGTCGAAAACACAGGGACTAAGCCGCTTAAGGCTAATCCGGCCGCTACCCCTATCCCGTTCTGTTCTGCAATTCCAAGTGAGATGAACCTGCCGGGGAAGGCTTCTGCAAAGAGATTCATGCCAACCGATGCAGTAATGTCTGCACCAATGCCCACAATGCGCTCATCTTCATTTGCTGCCTGGAGCACCCCTTCCCCGAAGCCGGTCTTGGTTGGTTTGTATACTCTTGATTCAAATCTCATTATGAATATGTTTGGTTAATCAAAACATTTATTAAATCCCCAATATTACCTGAATCACTGCATTCAAAAATACTCAATCCCTGCAATATGCCTATCTTTGAATTCAAAATTCCACGTGTGAGTCACCCCATTTACCTCGATTATAACGCCACGACACCCGTCCATCCTGAAGTGCTGGACGCTATGCTTCCGTACTTTAAGAACGCTTTTGGGAACCCTTCCAGCAACCACCCTTATGGAGCTGAAGCAAAGCTGGCTATTGAAAATGCCAGGTCACAGGTTGCTGCCCTGCTTGGGCGCAAGAGCCATGAAGTGATTTTTACCAGCGGAGGTAGTGAATCCAATAACCTGGCAATTAAAGGTATTGCCCATCAGTACAGTTCAAAAGGCAGACATATCATTACCAGCAGCATTGAGCATCCTGCTGTGGCTGAAGTGTGTAAATACCTTGAATCAGAAGGCTTTAAGATCACCTGGCTTGCAGTAAATGAATATGGTAAGATTTCCCTCAAAGAGCTTGAAGCTGCCATCATTCCTGAGACTATCCTCATTACGGTCATGCATGCCAATAATGAGGTAGGCACCATCCAGCCGGTAAAGGAGATCTCGGAAATTGCAAGGAGGCATGGAATTATATTTCATACAGATGCTGCACAGTCAGCGGGTAAAATTCCATTGAATAACTTGGGCGCCGACCTGGTTTCCATTGCTGGCCACAAGCTATATGCTCCAAAAGGGGTCGGGGCATTGTATATCCGGGAAGGGATCAGGCTGGAAAAGCTGATCCATGGTGCGGATCATGAACAAAATTTGCGGTCGGGGACGGAAAATGTCGCTTTAATTGTTGGTCTGGGCAAAGCTTGCGAAATAGCCAGCCGTGAACTTGAAAAAGTTTCGGACCATACACGGCAGATGCGTGATTTGCTTTATGCAAAAATCATAGATGAAGTCCCGGAAGCCGCTCTTAATGGCCATCCGGAAGACCGGTTGCCCAATACCCTGAGTGTTTCGTTTCCGGGAATTGATGCCAACCTTATCCTTTCGGAAATATCTGTAGAAGTTGCGGCATCCGCCGGGGCCGCCTGCCATGCCGGCGGGACCAATATCTCTGATACTCTCACCGCAATGGGAGTTCCTTTTGAAACTGCCCGCGGCACCGTGCGGTTTTCTACCGGTAGGAACACAACGGAACCGGAAATAAAAAAGGCAGCCCATGTGGTGTCAACGGCCATATTAAAACTTAATGCCCAAATAACAAAATTCAAATCAAATTCCAACTTAAACCTTAACCCTCAAACTTTAAAACTTACGCAGTTCACTGCGGGCCTGGGTTGTGCCTGCAAGATTCGTCCGCAGGTCCTGGAGCAGGTTTTGAAACATCTTCCACCAGTCTTTCATCCTGATATCCTTGTCGGCACGGAGAATTCCGACGACGCTGCCGTATATCGTATCAACGACGAACAGGCCATTGTGCAGACCCTGGATTTCTTCACGCCCATCGTAGACGATCCGTACACTTTCGGCGCTATCGCTGCGGCCAACGCGCTGAGCGACATTTACGCTATGGGAGCAAGACCCCTCTTTGCACTGAATATCGTTGCTTTTCCATCAAACCGCTTGCCCCTCGAAGTGTTGGAACAGATATTAAAAGGTGCGGCCGATAAGGCGAAAGAGGCCGGCATTCACATCATTGGCGGGCACACCATCGACGATCCCGAGCCCAAGTTCGGCATGGCCGTTACGGGGATTGTAAATCCCGGTAAAATTATTCGGAATAAAGGTGCAATGCCTGGCGATGTCCTGATCTTAACAAAATCTATTGGCACTGGCATCCTAGCCACCGCGATGAAGCGTGGCCTGCTCGACCAACAATCGTGCAATCGTGCAATTGAACAGATGGCTCTCCTGAATAAGCCAGCCGCCGAGATCATGCTTCAATTCCCTGTATCGGCTT
>Ga0208980_10000726_pt1 | contig 19105 bp, 12 predicted proteins | sample WetSurMetagenome_3_FD_187993 | JGI IMG/M metagenome (GOLD analysis project Ga0208980, IMG submission 187993) | Wetland microbial communities from Twitchell Island in the Sacramento Delta, sample from surface sediment Aug2011 Site A1 Bulk (version 2) | ecosystem: Environmental > Aquatic > Marine... | reverse complement strand
GACCAGCACACCGGCGCCATGAGGGTGATAGAGACGTCAACGGTAATGGATCATCCGGATCTTCTGACGCTCACCTTTCAGAATATCTCGGACAAGACCATTACCGCCTATGCAATTTCTTACCAGGATGGGACGACGGAAACGACCCGGTATGAAGACTGGTTCGACTCTGAATCGGGTGGCTTGCCCAACGGAGAGACATCCTCCATCACGATTTCGGTAGAGGAAGCCATGAGAGCCGGGAAAGCGCTGGACATCCTCGCTGTCGTATTTTCGGACGGGTCAAGCGAGGGCGTGCCTGGGTTCCTGGAATCGATCGAATTCAACCGCTTGGGGCAAATTGTGGAAACTGCTCGGCTCAAACGCATATTCCGCGAAATGCCTGTGAAACAGGTCGGCGATACGGAGGCGAAAGAGCTGAAAAAGAAAATACGCGAATTGCCGGAATCGGTCCTGGAGGAGATGGACGGATTTCCGGATATGGTTTCACCCGAGGTTTCCAGAGACGAGATCTTGAGAGGAAGCCCGCGCGCTCTCAACGCAATGCTTGCCGGAGTGCGCAGCGTCAGGGAAAACGCCACGGCGCAGGTTGAGCAGATGATGCGTTTGCCGGCGCATTCGAAAAACCAATCTGAGATTACGCGCGGGAAAATGCTGGAACAGCTCGGACAATATTATGAAAACAGAAGCAGGGCGCATCGTGCATATCTTCAAAAAACGCGGGGAGGGAAATAACTGCTATGGGTAAACATGTTGCTTTGATTTTCCTGATTGTGGCGGCATTAGTCAGGATTGCCGCCGGTCAAACCAATCAATGCATGCTGGTCTACGGCATTCAGGCAGAAAAGATAGACAACAGGTGCAGCGGTGCCGGTGCAAATACATTCTGTGCGGCATCGATCTACAAAGGAATCACCTACGGCATGACATGGGCGGATGGCATATCCGACTCGGTTTATCTTCAAGCCTCGGGGAGATCCGACTGCGCATATACCTGTAACCCGGGAAATGTCGTAGGCGCTCCGTATAAGCACAAGGAATGCTGGCCCATTTTTTATACTCCGGTGAAATCTCCGGGATATTTTTCCGCAACGGCCGCAAACGTGACCACATATCCGATTCTGGATCCGTTTACATGCGCTTCAAAAGGCATATCCATACCCTATGTCGCGGATATCGGGTGCACGGGACCGCAAGGTTCAGCCATAAGGGTCGAGAAGACGCATGCCTGCAATTTCTCCACCGACGTGGATAAAGACGGATATATCGGAACCGCTTTTGGGGGCAATGACTGCAACGACTACGCGGCATTCATTCATCCCGGCGCGACGCCATACTGCTACTTGAGTGTGGATTTCAACTGCAACGGCATCCCGGATGTGTCCGAGCCGTACTGCTCTTCGCCTGTTCTGATCGACCTCCAGGGCGACGGGATCCGGCTTACGGATAAATCGGACGGAATACTGTTTGACCTGGATTTGGACGGCGCCCGAGAGCAGTTGTCATGGACGGCTGCGGGTGTGGACGACGCATGGCTAACGCTGGACAGGAATGGGAACGGGGTTGTTGACGATGGAACGGAATTGTTTGGAAGCACAACGGCTCAACCGGACCCTCCGCATGGCGAAGTGCAGAATGGCTTCCTGGCGTTGGCAGTTTTTGATCAGGCGGAGAATGGAGGGAATGAAGACGGCGTGATAGACGCCGGCGACCGAATCTATCGCGACCTGCGACTGTGGCAGGATGTCAATCACAACGGGGTATCGGAGCCGGATGAGCTGCACGCCCTTGAATCGCTGGCGATTGCCGGGATAGGTCTCGACTACAAGTTGTCGAAAAAGGTGGATGAATTTGGAAACCAGTTCAGATACCGTGCAAAGATTGAGGCTAAGGAGAGCAATGCTGCAAAGTGGACCTGGGACGTTCTGCTGATTCGTTGATGGCCGACAGGCCGCACCAAAGCCATTTCCCAGACTCCCGTTTGAAGCTGCTCTGTTTTATCCCATGGCAGCAGAGCAGCTTCCCCGTCTCACAGATTTCCGGCAGGCAGTCATCAGCCCAATTTATTCGCACGCATAGTAAGGTACATGGCCAATGCCAACACTGCGAAAATCAATATCAGAACCTTCAGGAACCATCGATCCGATCTCTTCGCTATGCGCCCGAAATCTGCGCCAGGCGATTTTGGCGCTTCGGATACTCCGATGTCTTTCAGTACCTGGTTTGTAGCATCTATGCAGCTTTCCCCAGGATCATGGTATCGCCCGCAAATCCCGCAATATGCCATGGCATCCCCATCTTCTAAAATCGGTTGCACCGAAGAGTTGCAAGCATGATGCTCCGGCCTTTGTCTGACGCAGACAAAGACGCTGACGAATACGGAGAGCGGCAATCAGCCGATAGCTCACTGAATTCTGCTCGCATGAGCCAGCACTACCATTGAGGAGCCGGCCGCAGCCTCGTAGTAGCCGATGAACCGCCGGGGTTCTTCGGCATTGTAATTCTTCAGGTTCATGGCCCAGCGGTAGCCGATCGGCTGATAGCACAGCTCGGCTTCAATCCGGAAAGGGCCCTGCGCCGGTCCCAGATCTATCGAGTATCGCACCCGGTCGGCGCCGCCGCGGAAATCCAAGTCCTCCAGTGCGTTGCCGGCCACCGCAATATCGGCTTCGGCGGTCTTTTTGTCGAATCCGCGCGGAAGCAGGCGATTGTCTTTCAAATACCGGACCGAATTCAGCAGCCCGGTGGTCACGGCACCGCTGCTGTCGGCCATGATGGCCTCGTAAATCTGCACTTGCCCCGTGTTTCGGATCTCGGTGTAATGCGGTTCGAATCGCGTGGCATCAGCGTCATTATCGTTGTCTATGATGGCGCCGTTTGAATTCATCGCGCCTGACTCAAAAAGACTGTGGTTTCCCGCGTCCCACACTGCCAGGTGCAGCCAGACTCTTCGCGACGGATATGCTGTGGGCAGTTTATGGCCCCCGAAATTCTCTATGGCAACATCGACTTCCAGACGCCCGCCGCGCTCCTCCGCTTTCTCGATGGAGATCCGCGCCGCTTCCGACTGCAGGTGCTCCTTTGTTCTCCTGGCATTACCCGTGAGTTCGTCCGGGAGCGCATGAACGCTCAATTCGTTTCGATAGCGGTTGAGTATCCCATTCATAAAAAAGTTGCCGCCCAGGAACAAGTGCCGGGATACTTCCTTTCGCGGCACGCCAAGAACACTGCTGATGGCAACCTCCTCCTCGACCGCGGGCATATGGCAGGACTGGCAGCTGCGCTTTTCCCGGTATTCGCTGTGGAGCCATTCCTGGTAAGGCACCTGCTCCGGGAATTGCACGATCGCTTTGCCGCCGGGGCCGAGGGCTTGTGTGATGAGAGTGTGGCATGTAGCGCAGACTTCGCTCTGGCGGATGTGGGCGGACTCGACAGGAAGAAAACCGCCGGTCGAGCTCCTCATAATTCTGGCGTGCCCGGCATCCGGAGCATAGGGGCCGAATTCCATCCGCTGCCCCTGCACATTGGGGCCTCCGATCACAAAGCTGCCGACAAAGCTCTCGCGCGTCCCAAGCTTCTCTTTCCCGATCTGGTGGCACAGGGAACAGGAAACGCCGTCGGCCGCCAGTTGGTCGCCGCGATCGTCGGGCAGGAATCCGAGGCGCGAAAAAACAGTGCCTTCGTGGCCGCCGAGCTTGGACTCGAACCGTGCCATCGGCATGTGGCATATCGAGCACTCGTCCTCGATAGCCGCCTGCGATTCGGGATGATCGATGCTCTCGCGCCGCACTGCCGCGTGCCAGTAGGGGTCCCGCGCGGCGTTTGCCATCAGGGTCGGCTTCCAGGCCAGGCCGATGGAAATGTCCTCGCCCGCGCGTGTGGCCAGGCCGTTGTGGCAGGCTACGCACCTGTCGGAGGTTTGGAAAGTCGGGACTCCGGGCTTGCCCGTCGACTGGGCGCTCCAGGCGGACAATGTCAACAAAACCACAGCCATGGCTGCGAGAAAGAAAAAGCAAAATCGTTTTGGCATGGTATCACCACCCATCGCGCAGGCCTCCATCAAACCAGTCCCACATCAGATAGAAGAGCAGCTGAGTCGGTCTGGGCCCAAAGTCGTTTACGGGAAGCCGCAAACCGACACTCGCGCGTATATGCTGGCGCCGGCTGAGCGTCACCTGAAACTGGGGTACAATATCCCAGTTGATCTTCTCCCCCGTAGCCAGTTCGCGGTCCGCCAGCAATTCGACCATGGGCGACCACAGCCGTCCCAAACCCTTGTCGGGCGCGAAACTCCTGCCCACGACGGTTCGCCAGAACACCGCCCGGTTGGCCTTGTCCGTGTCGACCGGCAGCTCGATTCCCGGCTGGAACTGGAGAAACATTTGTTTTGGCAGGATCTGACCGTAGCTGGCGAAACCCTCAAATACCGTGACTCCCTTGCCCATATCACGTTCCGCGTTTCCTGTCGCGAAGACGGTTTCCCCGGCAATGCTGAGGATCGAGCCACTGCGGAGATTGCTCAGAAGCACATGCTTATAGCCGGCGACGAGATCGCCCACGCCGCCTTGCCAGTCGTTTCCGCCGGCATTCTGAAGCTTGAAGGGCATGACCACATCAAGCTGCCCCCGCGGGCCCAAACGCTTTTCGTAGACGACTCTGCTGGTGAGGGCTGCGTCCCCTTCGGAATTGATCGCCATGTCCACTACCATTTCGTCTTCAGGAAAGGCTTTTTCCGTGACCAGGGCGCGGGGGAAATTCAGTTCGCCGCGCGGCCATGCCGGTTCCCGGCAGAATGTCCGCAGATATCCCATGACCTCCTGGATCTGATCGTCGGTGAGCGCCTCGCGAAACGAGGGCATGATCTCGGAGAATCCCCTGCCCGGTCCGCCATTGTTCAGAATGGCACCCCAGAAAACATCCGATTCACGCACCGTAGCGCGGCACGTGGTGAAGTCGGGGAAGGTGCTCGGCGGTTCAAAACCGCGTGTGCTGTCCGGAGCTCCCCTGCCGTCGGATCCATGACAGGCCGCGCAGGTGGAACGGTAAATCTCCCTGCCGCCGGCCGGTCCATCTTCCTTGCTTTGCCCAGGAAGGATCCCGGCGGTAAGGGGGAAACATAGAATAAGGAAGAACCAGCGTTTCATGATAGAAATCCCTCCGGCAGTATATGCACTAACCTATCAGAATTGCGGTGATTCAGCCAACAGCCAAATTCAGGGGAATACCGTTCGCCGGGCAATTTGTTCGCATTAAGGTAAACTGCCGCCTATGGCGGCGTGATCCCAAAAGGTTTTACCGTTCCGGCCCGCGTCACGGAGTTGGGCAAGAAAAATGAATTCGTCCTGTGAGGACGATGAAAGAAGCAGAAAAAAGAATGATGAATATCGAATTCTGAATATCGAATGTCGCAGGACATTGAAGCCGGCTGGGAGATGAAGGCATTGCCGATCATGCAACGTACTTCGTCATTCGAAATTCACTATTCGACATTCGATATTCGCATTTACCCCCATCCTGGGGGCCTCCTGATACCACCCGCTCTGCGGATGGAGCATTCATTGGCGCCCGCTGAACCTTAAGGCGTCTGGATGAATGAACGCTGAAGCACGGTGAACATTTATGGGAAAGCTGGTGCGTCTCGCCGGTTAGGTTTGATGGAACCTATCCAAAGAGCGGGATTCCCCGAGGCTGGTGCAGTAAATCGCCGGATCGTCGGATACGGGGCATTTGGTTTCGCAAATCCCGCACCCGTTGCATATATCAAGATCCACGACCGGAACATTCTGATAATCCCACGTGCCGTCGGGCATGAGCATTTCCGTTTCAGCCAACCTGATTGCCTTCGGGGAAGTCGGGCATTTCTCTTCGCATACGGTGCATGGTTCGCCCAGGGTGTAGGGGATGCAGCGGTTTTTGTTAATCCAGGCTGAGCCGATTTTTACTTTTGTCTTTTCCTTGATTTTGAGTTCTTTAATGGCCCCGGTCGGGCATACCTGAGTGCAAAGCGAGCAATAATACTCGCAGTAGCCGATTTTGGGAACCAGAACGGGAGTCCACAAACCTTCCGGCCCGGCCTGGTTTGACGCGGGCTGCAGGGCGTTTGTCGGGCAGACTTTCATGCATTCGCCGCATTTTACGCATGCGGCAAGAAACTTTGGTTCGGGCAGCGAGCCGGGCGGCCGGATCAGCTTTGCCGAAGTCCTTTTTGCAGATTCGGAAATTCGAAAGAGCGGGACAATCGACAGGCCGAGCACCGTGGAGAAGATCCATTTGCGGCGGGGGAAATCTATGGGTTTTGTATCGGCCCGGGAGGCCAGTGTCGGGAATGTGATGGCTTCGGCGGGACATTGGGAGGCACAGGTATAGCAATAAACACACTCGCTCGGCTGCCAGTCCTTATTGGGGAAGGGTGTGGCCTGAGTCTGGCAATGAAGGGTGCATACCTTGCACCGGGTGCATTTGTCGTCATTTACCCTGACCTTGACCAGGTTCCACCGCGCCAAAAGAGCGAGCAGGGCGCCGGCAGGACACAGATAGCGACACCAGAAACGTTCCCGATGCAGATTAAGTAGAATGACCGCCAGCAAAATCAATCCGAGGATCATGCCCTGGTGGAAGGTCCTGTTGATTGTCAGATTTTGCAGAGCCTCGCCAAGGCTGTTGCCGATTACCGACATCCCGATGCCCGGAAGAACGGACACCGCGGCGTCACCCGTAATAGCGAATGCCGGCAGCACAACCGCAATAAAGGAACGATACAGAAAAGAGAGGGGATCCAGATAGCCGGCAAGATCCAGTGCGAAAACGGATGCGGCAAGCACCACGACCAGGATGGCGTACTTCATTTGCAGAAGCCGGTTCCCTGAAAGCCTGGGAGCGAGCCACTTTATCTTTTTAAAAAGGAAGGAAAAAAATTGCAGCACCGCGCCCAATGGGCAAGCCCAGCCGCAGACATAGCGGCCAAAGAGCAGGGTCAGGACAACGGGAACCAGGGCCCAGAGGAATACTTTCAACAACTCTCTCGATGCAATGAGAGTGGTCAGGGCCAACAAGGGATCGAAATGGAAAAAACGCTCGACCGGCCCGATATAATCCTTCCCCGCAAAGTGCGTCCCCAGGAGCAGGTAAATAAACAGGCAGAAGAAGAAGCTCTGGCTCAGGATCCGGAACAACTGAAGCCACCGGTGAACGGACGAGCGTTTTTTAGTCAAACAGGAAATCTCCCGGAATCGGAAATTGAAAGATGCCGGTCTAAATATATTGCGGCTTCAACCGCATGTTTTTACGGCGAACTCCGGCGAAAAAGCGCGGCTAGACCATTTCGCCCCGGATCAAAACGCTCAGGTTCCGTTTCATGATCGGGAACTGATCTTTTGTTGCGACCGCCCGGAATTGCCGGAGTTTCCGTTGCAGGGATTTAAGCAGCGCGTCGTCGGGCGTGCCTCTCATGATTTTCCGCGTTTCTTCCTCAGAGACATCTTCCAGGTTGCCGGAAAGCTCGGCAATCCCTTCGTTGGCCGGGCAGGGAGCTTTGCATTGCATGCAGCCCATCAAGGCGTGATGCATGCTCCCCAGAATATAGTTCGGAAACGATCCGGGATTTTCGTTGTAGAGCGTCAGGCATTGGTCGATATTGACGCTATAGCTCCAGCGGCTGATGCACCTTGTCGGGCACGTACGCTCACAGGCATGGCAGTGATTGCATTCCTCCAGAATATCCATGCTTGTCCAATGATCTTCCGTAAAGGGATGATCGGTAAGGAAGGCATAAAGCACATTGTAGCTCCCCATGCCATCTACAAATACCAGGCCATTGCGGGCGTAACGGCCGAGTCCGCTGCGAGCGGCGAGCAGCTTTAGGGGCATCTTTGCGGAAACATCCATAACCCGCCGCCCGGGGGTTTTTATAATGTTTTTCTGGATGATGCCTGCCAGTTTGTCGGCATTCAGATCGTCGACATAATACTGGAATGGAATCAAAATCCGGTAGGAATTCCCGTTCAGCCGGAAATTTGCATACATGTTTTTTGAATAAGCCGCCACAACAACAACCGATTTGGCATTGGAAAAATCGCCGGGCACTTTGAAATTCAAGGCAGCTATCTGGTCAAGATACATTTTATTGCTGCCGAGCTGCCTGTTATTCCGTGCGGCGTCGTATTCCTTCTGAAGTGCGGCAAAACGGCCTACCGGCAGGACCCGGTATTTATAGGAAGGGATTTGAGAGGGATCGATGGTTCGACGCGGACGCCTTGAACGGCGTCCCCGGCCTCCCCAATCCCCCCAGCCTCCGGGATAGTCCTGCGGCAGAATTACCGCAGCGGCCATGGCCCGCTGCAGCCATTCCCGGCGGCTCAGCCGCGATACCTTTGTTACTGTATTAAAATCGTCCAGTCTAAAATCTTTTGGAGCCAACGGAATGTCTCCTTTCTGTGCCTGAGAATATCGCTCCGGTCAGCCTTCAATTATCGTAAAGCCGGAACGGCATCGCCAATTCCTGCCAGTCCAAATTTCAATACAATCTCCACTTAATACGATCAAAGTGATTTATGTTTCATATCTATTCGAGTGAGGGCCGCAAACATGGGACGAATATTATTTCGCCCGTATTTACGTTAGCTCTTCGCAGCAATATGCGCAGAGGGGCGTGGATAGCGTTGGCTCAAGGTTGCAGGCCACAAATCGCGTGTCTGCCATCGGCATCCGGGATCTGCAGCTTATAACATGCAACCGGGTGTATCCTTAGAATTGCTGATCCGCGGCGGATGCTCAAAAACGGAATGTATATTGCAGCTTGACGGTCCCCCTGTCGAATGTTGAAACGTAGTCGTGTTCAAAGGTTCGATACCAACCGCGGTTGAGCACAATAAACAGGTCGTTGCCCGGCTTGAGTATCCACCGGAAGCGCGTTTGGAAACCGAGAATTCTGGATTCGTTATCGTACTGGACGAGGTTGGCCCAGGAAATATTCGGGGAAAAGTTGTAGTCTGCCTGAAAGCCAAAAATCTGGCTGAAAAATTTGCCCTCTTTCAGGGATACGTCGGCGCGCTCGGCCCTCAGTCCAAGAAGAAGATGATGGCTTGGTTTTAGCGTGAGCCCAATTTCCAGATCCCGTCTTGTTCCGCTGTAAAAATCCCCGAAAAAGGCCTCAAACTCCAACACCCAGGGCCGTTTTGTGGCCGTTTCAAGGACCACACCAGAGCGGGTGTATGTGTAGGAACCCGCGGGAACGGTCACGTCGTTGCTGATCTGGAAGTCGAATGGCAGTCGTTCAAATTGAGGCGAGACTCTTATTTCAAACATATCCCCGGAATTCAGCTCGAATTCAAAGGGAGCAATATCGACCCGCCAGTTGTCCACGCGATTGTCCAGGTTGGTGATTATCTCGGGAAACGCATGAAAGGTGAATTGCCGTATCGGGCCGCTTTCCATTCGCGGCCTGAACATGATTGTTCCATTTGTTTTGCGGATGCCGGTCCTGGGGACGAAGCCTAGGGCCGCGTTGAAGTTCTCCCCGATCTGTTTCCAGCTGACACCTGCATTCCAGATGTCATTGGGATATTCGATGGAGAATCCCCCCGCATAGTCCGTGGTATCGCTGAACTCGTCATCCGTGCGAAAGGCGAAAAGGCTGAGGCTTAGGTTTTTATTCCCTTTAAAGGTCGAAGTGGCAAAGCGTGCGTCGGCGCCAATCAGAGTATTATCTCCGAGGCCGGTAGGATTGCCGCGCGTGAAAATACCTCCCACATAGGACTGCCTCCAGAAATCACGGCTGACTCTTGCGGCAAGCAGATTTTGTCCGCCGAGGCCGATTTCGTCGACATCGTTGGTCTGGACATCAAGGAAGCCGATGTTATACCGGGATTGCCTGCCCGTGATTTTTGCGCCGGCGATGATAGGCACTTCCGACGGAATCCCGTTCTGTTCAAACAATCCGATGCGCCTGCTGAAAAAGGGAATAAGGTCCGGCATCATCCGATTTCCCGTTACTACGTCAAAAACGCCGGCGCCCTCGAGAAAGAAGGCTCTCTTCTCTGGATAAAACAGGTCGAAGCGCGTCAGATTCACCTGCCGCGCATCGACCTCGGTTTCTGCAAAATCAGTATTGATGGTTAGAGAGGCGTTCAGATTGGGCGCCAGGTTCTTGGAGACATCGAGGCCGCCATCCACTTCCCAGTCGTTCCCCTCCTTGCGCAGCGTCAGCCCGTAAGGACGGATGTCAAGACCCATTCCCTGGCGAACATTCGGAAGCCCTTCCAATTGGCCGGCTTCCGCAAGATTGCTCAGCCATATATCCCTGCGGGCGCCGGACCATCGGTTGGTTTCGTTGTAGCGTTTGATCACTCTCTCTATGTTCATACCCCACACGGACTGGCCCGGCTTGAAGCGCAGGGTCTTGAAGGGGATCTCGATTTCCGCAACCCAACCATCACTGGTGATGCGGGCGTGGGCATTCCAGATTCCGTCCCATTCCAGGGTGGTAAATTCCGCATTGTTTGATATCTGGCCATCGGCGCGCGCCCCATTGGGATTGACGGCAAAAAGGAAACCGTTGCGTTGATCGAAGAATGGATCGACAACAATGGAAATACTGTCATCCACCTCCAGGTTGGCATCGCGGGTCAACTGGGTAGAGACGATCGACTGGGGCGCACCGTCAAAACAGGTGATGCCGAAATAAAGGGCATCGCTGTCGACAAGAACGCGGACTTCGGTTCTCTCGCTTGGGCTTTCCGCCTCTTTGGGCAGGACTTGAACCAGATCCCCAATTGGCATGGCGGAATTCCATGCCGCCTCATCCAGTCTGCCATCAAGGCGAATGCGCTCATTTATGGCAAAAGCCTGTGCCTTGGGAGGCTGCGCGAACGCCTGCAGCGCCTGAATAAGACACAAAAGGGCAGCCACACCGGCCAATCCCGACAGCCTTCCAGCCGACATCAACAGCGAACCATTCATACCTGTCTCTTTCGCAAACCATGCTATAAAAAAAGCGCAGTGCACTGCGCTTGTCCCAGTTTAACAATTCCCCGTTAAATACGAAGGACTTTTAAAATGTTGCCAAAAAATGTCGAGAGATCTCGAGTTTGCCCAAAAACGTTCGGTTCTTTCTGCATAGTGTTGGCCAATTGGGAAAATGTAACATCCGGGCCGAATTGCGTACTAATATTATTCATGCCCGTCTGCGCCGTCTGGCTACCAAGGGCTGTGAGAAACCGGGGTACAACCATTGTCTTCGCCTGCTTCTTGAAGCCAATCCTGAAAGGCAGCATACTGCTGTTGCTTCAGATCACGGAGGCGGGTCCTGTATTAGTAGGTCCTTAGGATACCGGCCTATTATTGGCGGGCCTTTATCGGGGATGGTATAAATCCCTCGCCTTCAGGCGGAGAAAAGGATTGCGAAATCAACGAATGTCGACGAGCAAAGCTTTTGATTGTCGAATTGCCAAGTGATCATTTCGGTTTTGCAGGGCAAAGATCACTTTTGGCCATAGGTTCTTTGGGTTGCCTCCGAGCCGACATCTCGCCAACCCCTCACCTTCCAGGCGAGGGTGCTATTTATTTCTGCTGAAGTTGTGGAGCCTCCTATGTCAACCGCACCTGTCCCAAAATCACCCTGGAAAGACTTTGGTTCAAAATCGCCAACCAGTCGCGTAATCCTTTTATCCGTCTGCGCATCGATCATCACGATGGCGCTGAAAACTGCGGCCTATGCTTTTACGGGTTCCGTGAGCCTGCTATCCGATGCCCTGGAATCGTCCGTCAACCTGGTAGCGGCGCTGGTAGCCTTCGCTGCACTAACCATTGCCGACCGCCCTGCGGACCAGTCTCATGCCTATGGCCACGACAAGGCCGAGTACTTTTCCAGCGGTGTCGAGGGCGCAATGATCCTCGTCGCAGCGGTGCTGATCGTCTATACGGCAGTAGAACGGTTCCTGCATCCCACCCGGCTTACGGATTTGGGTTTGGGATTGGCCATTGCGCTTATGGCAGCCGGCATCAACTTCGGCGTTTCGCGCTTCATGCTGCGAATGGCGAGACGCCATGACAGCATTGCTTTGGAGGCGGACGCCCACCACCTGATGACCGATGTTTGGACGTCGGTCGGCGTTGTGACAGCGCTCGGAGTTGTTGCTTTCGCGCCTCCCCAATGGGTCATTCTGGACCCTATTATCGCGGCACTCGTAGGATTGAACATCATCCGGACGGGCGTGAGCCTGATTCGGCGTTCTATGGCCGGCCTCATGGACAGCAGCCTCCCCGCAGATGAGATTCAAAAGATCGAAGAAGCGGTTCGGGCTTCCCTGGACCCCGGCACCGCGTTTCATGGCCTTAGAACGCGAAAATCAGGATCGCGACGGTTTGTGGATCTTCATGTGACGGTTCCTGGGAATCTGTCTGTTATGGAAGGCCATGACCGCTGCGGGCGTATCGAGGCTGCCATTGAAAGCCGGATGCCGAAGGCATCGGTTTCAACCCATCTCGAACCGGAGGATGTTTAACCCGCATTTCTACCGGGATTTCGCAGCGAGACGTGGCAGACGGGCATGGATGATATCAGCTCAGGGCCGCAGGTCCCAGGTTGAACATCTTACTATGACATCCGGGACCTGCAACCTGTGACCTGTAGCATGAATGGCCATGCCGGGATTTGCCCAGCAGGTAGAATTCTTTGAGAAATGCTGGCTAATCCTGAGTTTGAGAATGGAGCGCCTGATACTCTTTGCTCCAATCCTTCATGGCCTGCTCCATTTCGCGCGCACGCTCCTTGACCCGCGCGGCATCGGGATTGGCCTGTTCCATTTCGGAATTCATTCGCTGAAACTCGGAACGGGTCGTCTGCTGCAAACGGTTCATGTTTTGAATATGTTCCCTGAAGGCCTGCTGCTGGTTCGGGTCCAAACCATTCATCAGGCGCTCGTGCTCCTGTTCCATCGCCTGGACTTGAGTGCGTATCTGATCGCGCTGGCGCCGCGCCTCATCCGCGTTGAACTTTTTGTCGGACGTTTGCGCCATCTTGCGAACCTGTTTGCGGATTTCGTCGGCCTGCTGGCTGCACGCACGTATCTGATCGCGCTGTTGCTTGGTGGCATGGATACGTTCTTGATCCATGTCTCCGCGCCCGGATTGAGTGCTCCCCTGGCTGCCCTGTTGTTGCCCTTGACCTTGCCCTTGCACCTGACCGGACCCCTGACCTTGACCGGACCCCTTACCCTGGCCGGATCCCTGGCCCTGTCCGGACCCCTGGCCGCCGCCCCCGCCGCGTCCTTGCGCAAATGCCGTGGCTGCCGCAAATATAGCAATTGAAAAGAAAACCAATGCCTTTTTCATCATGATATCCCCTCCTGATGGTTCGATGCGCCCTCTGGCTACGCGAATGTCCTCATTATCATTCGATGTAGCATCGATCCTTTTATTTCAATTTTTTCCCCCTGATAAATCCCGCCCGGATTCCCATCCGCCGATTCTGCATGTCCCCTCTGATTTTGTTTTCGTTACATGAGATGCAAGAGACATGCCAGCGGACAATTTGGCCATGACTTATCGCCAAAACCGACATGAAGCTCAAGTTTGGGCAGGTCTTAAGCAGAATTCGTGATTCAAATCACGGGAAATCTTCTTTGATAAGGCACATGAATCCACCGACAACAGTCCGGAAGACTAATCAAGCGCAAATATTGCAGATTCCAAGAGTATCATGTGCAAATTCTGCATCTGATTTATGTTTGTCCTTCCGGGTCTCTTGCCTGTTACGTGCGCCGACTGATGCTCGAAGACCCGCAAAACACCCGGGGAAATGTTTATTCGCGCCGGCAAGGCAAAACACGCTCTCTCTCACATGTCTTCCACCTGTGCATACACCGTAAAAGGCAATGTGTCGTGATAGCCCATCTGTGAATAGAGCGGATGTCCCATGGGACTGGCATGCAGAACCGTGCGGCTAAGCCCGGTCGCCCTGGCCGCGTCATCCAGCGAGCGGCGAATCACCGCCTCGGCGCACCCAAGCCCGCGGAACTCGTGGGTCGTAGCAACCAGTGCCACATATAGACGGCTGTCCAAAGACACTGTTATGGCGCAGGCTGCAGGGCGCTCATCCAGGTACCCGATAACGCCAAACGCCTCGTGGTCCCAGATGCCGACGCGTTCGTTGTAGTCGAGACCCCATTCCGGAGGGACTTCGTAGGCCATAGCGTTCAACTCGAAGACAATGCGGCGGGATTCAGAATCGGTAACCGCACGGTAGCCCATGGGCGGCAACGGCCGCAGCGGCGGTTTCAAAGCATCGGCAGCCATGCCCATCACTGTGAGGCCCGCTGCGTAGCCGTAGCGGGCAAACACATCCGGCGCTTCTGAGCGCAACGATTCAACCAGGTTGTCGGCCACAAAAAAGACTCCGCTGCATCCCCGGGCAACCAGGAATTTATTTGCCGTCTCTGTCCTGTTCGCCAAATCCGAAACGGACTCAACCGGAGCGGTAAATACCGCCATATTGCCCATGGGCCATAAGGTTCGGCAGCAGGCGACGGTCAATCCCGGCTCCCGCAAAATTTCGCCTCCGAGGGCGGGCTTGGGGGCGGTCGAACAGAACCTAACCCATTGATCCAGTGATTCGCCGACTTCATCGGCTTGGGGTGTGTTTGCGGGGGTCATATGCTTTTTTCCTTTGGGCGCCCGAAAACATAGCCTATCGGGCAAAATTGTCAGGTGACACATTCCGCATCAACAGATAAGATCGCAATGTGCAGTAAAGGATTCGGTTATGGGTAATTAGGACACAGACCGTTACGGTGCATCAAGCACAAATTGCCGGGTAACGCTGACAAAAACGCTGAGGACCGCCGGCTCTCCCGTTGACGATCAACCTTTATAGGATCTTCCTTCAGCGAATGTCAGCGCTCATCCCTTCATTCGGCGGGTACTTTTTTATGGATTTGCGCGGTGTTTACCTCGATGCTCAGACTGCAGTGGCTGCCCTGAGCGGACGCCGGCCCCTGTTCGGCCCGCGCATTCTGCAACTGAACGTATGCGAAGACTGCAACCTCGAGTGCATCATGTGCAACCGCGCGTGCTTCGGCAAAACGGGCAGCATGAGCTTCGAAACCGCCGCATCGGTATTGGATCAGCTCGTTCCTCTTGGATTACAGGAAGTATTTTTCCACGGCGGCGGCGAACCTTTCCTCAATCCAAGGCTGCCGGACATGATCGCGTACGCCCATTCCCGGCATCCTCACCTGCGCAAGGCTGTGGTTACCAATGGGACCGCCATCGACAGTTCGGCGGCCGCCTTGCTGCGCGAATGCCGCGTCAAGGTGCGCTTCAGCGTGCACGCGGGTTCAGACGCAACTTGGCGCGCGGTGCATCTGACTCTGGGAGGGGATTTGTTCCCGCGCTTGCGCCGAAACCTGGCAGCTCTTGCCCCTGGCCGGGCCGATCTCACTGAAATATTGTTCGTGCTTTTTAAAACCAATTGGCGAAGCTGGCGCGCGATGATTGAATTCGCGCAGGAATATGCGCCGCTTTCGATGTTGCTGCGCCCGATGCGGCTTTACCCGGGCACCGACGGACTGCCCATGAACGGGCATCTGCAGCTCGATGAGCAGGAGTTTGCCGCGCTCGACGGCGAGCTAAAGCAGTTCCTCGCCGTTTACCGCGGCCCGCTGACGATCAACGCGGCCGGTTTCGAGTACAGCCAGTTCGACCGGGGATTGGGGCGGCCGTCGACGTGGGATTTTTACCGTCGCCGGTCCTGCTACATCGGGTATGTTTTGATGGTCGTGCTCACCGATGGGACCGTGCTGCCCTGCCTCGAGGAATCCTTCGACGAACCGCTCGGCAACGCGAATGAGCAGCCGTTGCGCGACATCTGGTGGAGCCCGTCCTACCAGCGTTTTCGCGACCGTCAACGCCAGGCCAGGCGCCTGTTGCGGGCCAAAACCGATTGCCTGTCCTGGTGCCAGCACCTGGGCATCAACCGCAAACTGAACCGGCTTTCTCCGCGAACATGGCTGCCCGGGCGGATGAAGTTATGAACCTGTGGTTCCGTCATCGGCTTCTCGAGTGGGTATTGCGGCTGCGGATCCCGCCCTTCACATGGGTGTATTCAGCGGTTTATCGTCTGGCCCGCCTTCTTGTCGTGCTGTGTCTGTGCCGACGCCCGGGACTTGTGGCCATCTATTTGTCCGGTTCTTCCGCAGCAGGGAAGACAAATTTCGGGCTCAGCGACATAGATTTCAAGATCATCCTTGCCGGGGCGCGCGACGCCCGGGAAATTCAGGTCATTCGCAGGCGTTTTCTATGGCTGCGCCGCTGCTTTCCCATGCTTGGACCGCCCGACGAAAAGGGCATCTATTTTCTTAAAGACCTTGCGGACGAATACCGGACCTATCCTCTTGTCCGCCTGCTATTCGATTCCCGTTTCTACCGGCATCGCCTGCTTTGGGGAGAAGACTGGTTAAAGCAGCAGCGGTTCCCGTTGCTGGGCAGGAAAGACCTGGAGCAGGCATTGCCCTGGCGGCTCAAAGAATGGAACGAAAAGATCCTCATGCTGCTCGATGCCGAATCCTTCGCGCGGCCTCAGCGCCGGTATCTGCTTTGGAAAGCGCTGGCAGACGTGGGGCGCTTGCTTTCGCTCATACAGGATCCGTCTTCAATCGAGCTGCTCAATCGCGCCGATGCTGTCTCGTTTCTGGCAAAGATGCTGCCGGAAACCTTGCGCCCGTCGATCGACGCTCTGCAGGAGGAGCAGTCCTCTCGCTTCCTCGCCGACAAAATGAGCGGCGCGCAGCGCTTTGACCTCTGGCGCGGCGTCCTCAGGAGCGTGGCCCGTCAACTCGATGAGGGAGCGGCGAGCCCCGCCCTAACGGTGGTTGCTCATACTGAGCCTCGGCGTATGGATTGGGACGCGCACCTGCAGATCCTGCAAAATATTGCACCGGCCGACGCGCGCTGCACCCTTGCCGATTTTTTCTTTGTGCCATCCAATCCGCTGGCCGTGGATGGCTACGGCTCGTTGGCGCGCATCGTCCGCGTGCCGCGGCCCTTGCTGGCTGAAGAATACGCCACGCTCAAGCGCGCTTTTCGGGGGGGCAGGTTTGGCAGCCAGCCCGTTTTCGTGGTTGAAAGCGGCTGGTTGGGCCATTGCTTATGGAGTCCGGCGCTGGATCACTACCTCGTTACGACTACCAGCGCAGATGGACTGCTGCCATTCCTATACGCAGCGGACCAGGGTAATGCAGGGTACGCGGCAGGAACCTCCTTCCTGTCCCGCCTGCGGGATCGCCTCAACCTGTCAACGGCTCAGTTGCCTTCCGTTATCGACAGCCCTCAAATTCCTCGCCTGGGCCGCGAACGGCTGCTTCGCTTTTTCTTTGCCAATCTTCGGACGGTATATCTTGCTGCTGAGGTTTCGGGGGAGGCAGATCGGCCGCGAGTCCTGCATCTCCCTGGGGGGCCGGAAGAGCTCATTAATCTGCTCGTTGAGCGCGGATTGGGAGATCCGGTTGCCTCCTTCCTGCGCCGACAGGCCCGGGCACTGCGCAGCGAGGCTGCCTGCGCAGCCTGGCCGTCGCTCAGGCACCTGCTCGCGGAGAGCCTCGAAGTGGCGGCACACCGCCGCAGCTGGCAGGATTTGGTCCTGCTTCCGCAAAAGCCGCTCCAAATATCCCTGATTCTGGTTACACGAAACCGCGCCCATCTGCTCGAACGTTGCCTGAATTCCGTTCGAGCGCAGTCGCGTCCGCCGGATGAACTGGTAGTGGTGGACAATGGTTCGACCGACCACACGGCCGAGGTTGTGCGCCGGTTCCGGCCCTCTTATCCCGTGCGCTATATCGTTGAGCCGAGACCGGGTGTGGGACGCGCGCGGGCAGCGGGCTGTGCCGTTGCCGCCGGCGACGTCCTGGCCTTTGTCGACGACGATGCCATCGCCGAGCCGGCCTGGCTGGCTGCCCTGGAAGAAAGCTTCTGCCTTGATCCCCGCGTCGGGATTGTGGGCGGACGCATCGACGCCCTGGCCGGCGGCCGGGCCGACTGGGTATCACGGGCTTTCAACCGGTTTGGAGAAGCATAAGCATGCTGATTCCCATTCTCGACGACTATTACGAAAAGGGTTACCTGCCCCGTCCGGATTGGCCCGCTCTGACGCCCTTCTTCCCGAACTGCAACCTGGCCGTCCGGCGTACCGCACTTGATGCGGCCGGCGGTTACGATGCTGCCTTGACCGCCGGCGAGGATGCGGATCTGTGCCGCCGGGTCGCCGGCACAGGGTGGGAACTGGTTTATCAGCCGGACGCTGTGGTGCGGCATGAGCCGCGCCGGACCCTGTGGGAATTGGCGTGCCAGTGGTGGCGCTATGGTTATGCCGGCGCCGCCCACTTCCAGAAAGCGCGCAGGAGCCGCCTTGAGGTCTACTGGACGCTCGCTGCCTGGCCGCGCATCCATGGCCATCACAGGCTACTGGCATGGCGGCGATCTCCGGTCGCAGGCATTGTGTTTATAACCTACTTCCCGCTTCTATTTGCGATTCTGTTGGGAGCAGGCGTTGCGATTATGGCCGGCGCAAAAACCTTGGCTGCAGCGCTTGCCTGCGCCTGCGGTCTTGGCTTTGGCCTGATAGTCATCCGTCGCACACCGGGGCGGAAGGCGCGCGGCCGGCTCGGTCATGCCGCTCTGATCCTGCTGGTGAACTCAGCCTGCACCCTCGGCTGCCTGGCAAGCACCCTCCGCCGCGGCAAGCTCTTCCTCTATCCGGGAATCTGAAAGCAGGGAAGCAGTGAGAACTGAGGGTTAACAGGGTTGCCGCAGCAGGAATTCGCTCAGGCACTCGTAGTTTTTATCGATATCACGGCCGATTACAAAACGATAAACACGGGTGTGTTTGAGCAGGATCAGGTTGTTGTATGCGCGGGAGAATAGAAGCCCAAGGTGTTGCATCGATTCCCCAAAACTTTTCTGGAAGATAAATTCCAGTCCCTGGTAAAGCCCGATGCCGACGATGGAGTTGGCAAATGCGTGACGCAGGGCGGCCCTTTTGGAAACGGGCTCGATATAAGCGCGGCGGCCGGTGGACCGGGTTCCCAGCAGAAGATAAGCCGCGGGAACAGGCTGC
>Ga0208980_10000725_pt1 | contig 19107 bp, 22 predicted proteins | sample WetSurMetagenome_3_FD_187993 | JGI IMG/M metagenome (GOLD analysis project Ga0208980, IMG submission 187993) | Wetland microbial communities from Twitchell Island in the Sacramento Delta, sample from surface sediment Aug2011 Site A1 Bulk (version 2) | ecosystem: Environmental > Aquatic > Marine... | reverse complement strand
TAAATACCGCTTCCGGATTCAAATCCAGAAATGAATCAATTTTACCGAATTGACCATGGAGATCTGCTATCAATAGCACATCTTTCATGGTATATCATTTGAAGGGTGTCTAAAAAACCTTATCTCAGGATCATTCCATGACCCGGTTAATTTACCCGATAAGGCGAGTTTTCCGCAGATTTTTTCGGTTTCCGGCAGGAGTGATCGCGCGTTTGTGCCGGCGAGCGGTGTGCCGGGAAGGGGCATGAACCGGTGAACATGCACATTACCGTGCTGTGCAACCCACTGTATCAGATCCAGGGTCCGGTTCTGGTCCTCGTCGGTCTCGAACGGGAATCCGACGATAAAGTCCACAACAGGAGTAATCGAAAACTCGGTGCAGAGTTCTACAGCACGGATAATCTCATCAACGGTATGTCCCCGACAAAGTTGTTCAAGCACCCCGTCACTTCCTGATTGTGCACCAAAATGGAGCTTTGTATTGTCGCAGTACTGTACAACAAGGGAGAGTGATTCCTCACAAATAAATTCCGGGCGCACCTCGCTTGGAAAGGTACCGAAATAGATCGCATGCTTCAGCTGTAAAAAAAGGCGTTCGATTTTTTCCCACCGGGGATGAATACCATCGGAACCGTAAGCAAATGCATTCGGTGATACGAACCGGGCATGCCGGAACCGGTTTGCATAGTCAGCTATCGAATCGATTGAACGGTGACGCATGCAATGACCGAAGATTTGGGGTGTCTGGCAGTAGCCACAGGAAAACGGGCACCCCCGGGTGATCTCAACGTAACCTTTCGTCCGGGAAAATGCCGGATAGGCATCGAGTCGTACGCAGGTATCGGGCGGTTCATGGGAATGGGTAGTTGCCACACCGGGTATTTTCGTTTCGCCGCCACCTTCTATCTGTGCAAGAAGCCGGGGAAGGGTGAATTCGCCTTCACCAATGATCACATAATCGGCATATTCTGCTACTTCACGAGGACAGGCCGAAGCGTGAGGGCCACCGACGATAGTAGTGCTCGCTGAAGAAGCGATCTCATCCCGGTACCAGGACTCGTTCAACGAATTGAGACTGTAACAGGTCACATCATCTGCGGGTTTATCCACCTGGTGGAGAATGAATCCTTCCTGTTCACACGCCGCAGACAGTGCAGCAAAAGAGTTTCCTGCTGCATGAATCTGCCGCCAGTTGACCCGCATGATGAAAAATCCTGCCAGTTATTCTGTAAAAAAGGGATTGACAGAAGTTATTGTTCACTAATGGATGCGGTACTCACGGAGCACATCATTTATTTTATAGGTTTGCCCGTTATCCATATCAACCCAGACCTCGACGCGATCTGTCTGTTTCGTGCCTTCCAGTTCTATCGTAGAGCCTTTCTTATTTTCCAGTGGTTTGGTCTGGGTCTGGCCGTCTGCCCGGGTAATTTTTGCAGATATTTTTTTCACATGGATCTGTCCCATACCTCCCTGGTAAATCACCTCAATATTGCCCAGATAATCTTTTACTCCGACATCAACGGTAACCTGGTTGGGGCCGGGAACTATATCGGTCGGTACACTGGTCAGAACAGCTCCTGATGATGCGGGCGAGGTTCCGCCAGCCGTAGTTCCGGAAGCCGGTGAAGGTGCAGCCGGTGTAGTCGGTGTACTTGTACATCCCGCTATGGCAAGGGCACTACAAAGAAGCACTATCATTATAACCATGATTCTGCATTGCATACCAGAAAATGAGAGCCGGTGTTATATCATGCTTGCGCTTGCTGGCAGGTCCCCGATCTCATACAATTTCAGGAAAAATTTTTGCTTCTTTTGTGAAATTAACTCAATTAATCATTTTTTTGCGAAATCTTTATGAGCGTTAAAAAGTAATGGCTTTTTATTCAGTGAACAAATATATCGTTTCCTGATAAGGAGATTATTCATGGCTGAAGAAAAAAAGGAAGAAAAGAAGGAAGAAAAAAAAGGATTTGTTGCGGAATTCATGGAATTCCTGTTGAAATACCAGGTCATTGGCCTGGCAGTAGCGGTCATAATTGGTGCTGCGGCAACAAAAATGGTGACCGCCACGGTAACTGATATCATTATGCCTATTATCGGGGCGATCATTCCCGGAGGAAGCTGGAGAACCGCCGTTATTAATGCCGGTCCTATAGCATTTCTCGTCGGTGATTTTGTTGGTGCGGTCATTGATTTTGTGATCATTGCACTCGTCGTATTCCTCATTGTCAAATATATGATGAAAGGCGACACATCCAAAAAGATCTAATTGATCCCTTTTTTAAACACGATTTTTTGGTTTTTAAAATATACTCAATAACAGAACCCTTACAGGGTTTCACCAAAACCGCTGTGGCCTTTCTGAAAAATTCGATACCCCATGTACAGGTAATACATCGTCATCGCACTTTTGTGCAAATACTGTTCAGGTGAAACAGTGTCAGGTCTCCCCCGTACATCTTCGTCTGTTATTACACCGCATAAAAACACCCGGTAAAAAAATATCCATTGATCAAAGGAATTCTTTATCGCTTCCCGCGTCCAAAATACCCGGAAATGGATCCGTCCTCTCTTATCGATCTTGTTCTGCACTTTGATACCTATCTTCCGGGAATAATTGCAGTATACGGATTCTGGACGTACCTGATCCTGTTTATCATCATCTTCTGTGAAACAGGCTTTGTAGTATTTCCCTATCTTCCGGGTGACTCACTTCTCTTTGTAGCGGGGACACTGGCAGGGGCTGGCTTCCTCAATGTAGAAATCCTGATTGTGACCCTGGTTGCTGCAGCAGTAATCGGTGATTCAGCCAATTACTGGATCGGGAAAAACGTGGGAATGAAAGCACTTGAAAAGAACACGTTTGTGAAAAAGGGCCAGCTCGAAAAAACCGAGGAATACTTTGCCCGTTATGGCGGTCTGACCATTGTGATTGCACGCTTCGTCCCCTTTATCCGCACGTTTGCACCGTTCCTTGCCGGCGTTGGAAAGATGAACTACCGGTGGTTTTTAGGGTATAACATTGTCGGTGCCGTTCTGTGGGTTCTGGGGTTTGTGCTTGCAGGATACTTCCTGGGAAGCTTACCCGTCGTTCAGGATAACTTCAGTCTTATTATCTATGCAATCATCGGGGTCTCACTCCTTGCTGTCGGATCCGTTATCATCGGCATGATCCGGCAAACACCGCCGAACCCTGCAGAAGACCCGCCAGGTGCAGAAAAGAAGGAATAACTACGCTATTTGGGATTAATAAATAATCCACGAATCGATTTCGATCCTTGAATGAGCAATAATTCTGATACGAGGGGCTGGAAAAGATCGGACTAGTATCACCTACTGCCCGGGTGCTTTTTCAGAATGCGGCTTTATTCCCCTTCGTGGAGGTATCAACCCTTGGGGGTGAAATCCCCGATATATCCTCTTATTGCGGTGCGGGTTGTGCTGTCAAGGATAACCGAGAAATCAAGATCCACAACAAAGACCGGAAAAAAACCATTCAGGGTATTTCGCTTTATTGCGTAGATCTTGGTCTCAAGGAGCCGGGTTGTCGTTTCAGCGCGATTTTCAGGATTTGCGTTCCCGGATCCGACCGTGTTCTTAAGGTCCAGAAGAACATTTTCCTTATAATCGAAGAGCCTTTCGGCCATCGTACGGCTCGTACTGCCATGGATATAACGGATAATGAAATACTGGCTGATGGCAAGGAGCGCGAGGAGGGCTACGAGATTTCCCAGTTTTGTGAGTTGTGACTCGTCAAGAAAAGCCTGGAGAGTAATTCCGGGCAGAAGTATGATGGTGGTTAAAAATAACACCAGAGCAATCAGAAAACCGATGAGGAACATAATGGCTATAATCCGCGGGGGAAGTTTTTCATGGATGAGCCTGCGTTTGACCTGCTCTACACTCTTCACGTATTTCATAGAGAAGGGTTCCACCTTCCACACCAGGAGATAAAACACAATAATTATTACACACTGGGAAATGACAATGATAGTAGTTCGTATCGGGAGTTCCATGGTGTAGTAAGCCCGGATAGCAAAGAGAATATCGATGGTGAATATCAGACTGATCCCGAGAGATAGTGTCCTGCTGTTGATGAAAAGGGAATTGATAAACAACTTTGTGAACCGGGCTGTTCCCGATGTCAGCCCAATATCTTTAAGCCAGCTCCGGAACCGGGAGATATCGGCTTTCGGGAGACCTGCGTTTTTATTAAAATTTTGTGGTATCAGGAGAGTTATGAAATAATACATGTTGAGATAGAAACTGGCAGCGATAAAAAGATACAGATAGTCACGACGAAGAAGAGAATAGATTGCGTTAATACCGATACACAGGAGAAGAATACTGATATGGATTCTGGAATGACCCTGTTCTGTCATCAGCCCTGCACGGTTTTTCCGGACTGCAGAAAGTTCGTCGCTGATGACCTGACTGAGGGGGATATCTGACGGGGAGCTGGTTACAACATCCGAAGACGGAAGTGCCATTTAGTAGTGCGTGGGGTTTGCAACTATAAATATCGTGGTAAAAACTGGTATCCTGGGGATTTTTTTAAAATATTTTCTTCTTCCACATCAACAGTCCCATTGCTACCGAAATTATCACTGAAATACCAAAGATGATCTCAAAGGCAAGAGGTTTGTCAGATAAGGGAATATCTATCACATTCATTCCGTAAAAACTTGCAATCATGGTCGGCACCGCGATGATGATCGTTACCGATGCTAAAAATTTCATCACGATATTGAGATTATTTGAGATAATCGTAGCAAAAGCCTGGGTCATCCCGTTCAGGATATGCAGGTAGATCTGGGACATCTCCATTGCCTGTTTGTTCTCGATTATGACGTCTTCTAAAAATTCAGCATCCTCCTCGTACATCTTCAGCGGTTTGGAGCGCAGGATGCGTTCAAGAACAGTCTCGTTGCTTTTGAGCGATGTGGAGAAATAGATCAGGCTCTTTTCAAGTTCCATCATCTTGAAAAGTTCCACATTCTTCATGGAGCGGTGAAGTTCAACTTCAATCTGGGATATTGAGCGTTCTATCTGGCGGAGGTGGCTCAGATAATACGAAGCATTCCGGTAAAAGATCTGAAACATGAACCGGGTTCGTTTTGCAGTTGTAAAATGTCGAACTTTCCCGGCAACAAAATCATCCAGGACCTGAGACTTGCGGCTGCAGACCGTGACCAGATAATCTTTGGCGATAATGATTCCCAGCGGATGCGTAGTTAAGGTCTTGATCTCTTCAAATTCAGTCATGACCGGAATATCCATGACAATCAGGACTACATCATCTTCGGCATCAATGCGGGGACGTTCCTCTTCATCAAGAGCTGCTTTTAAGAATTCGGGGGGGATTGCGCATTTCTCTGCAACGATCGCAAGTTCGGCTTCTGTTGGTTCGTACAACCGTATCCATGCATTTTCGCAGATCTCGTCAATTTTTTCAGTGATGGACGGTTCCTGTTCTTTTTTTGTCTTAAAGATCTGCATCATGGCCAAATCCCTCCTGCATCAGTAGTTTCTTTTTAAAAAGGGTGATTTCACACGGGGACTGTTGAAAATACCCTTCCTGTTTTAGTACTCATCATCTTTACGCTGGTAAAGATTAATTGTCACCGCCTTTATTTATGAAGTACTGTTGAGTTTTAAAAATCGGATGATCCTTTTTTTTTACTGGAGAACCTGTTCACTAAAAAAAAACTCTGATGAGATTACACCTAAGAACCGGTGATTACTCGTGTGTTCCCTCATCGGTTTTATTTTTGTCATAGAAGGTGCAGAACGATCCGCATCGGGTACACCCTTCGTTACACGGCTCAGTATGTATGGTAATATTTGCCCGCGGGAATTCAATTTTCAGGTCGGATTCAAGATGATCGGAAAGATCGTGGGACTGCAGCACAGAAACCGTACCGGGAACAACAAGGTGGAACTCAATAAAGGTTTCAGGACCGGATCGCCGTGTCTTAAGGTCATGAAATCCGGCATAACTACGTGCATGATCGCAGATTATCTCCTGTATCCTCCGCTCATCTGCCAGGGGAATGCTATGGTCGATAAGATCGGAAAAAGAACGACGGGTGAGATCATATGCTGCCTTGAGGATAACCAGAGCAACACCAATAGCAATGAGCGGGTCAAAAAGCGTGATACCGGTCAGACGGATAAGAATAAGCCCGATGAAAACACCCAGGGATGTATACACATCTGTCCGCAGGTGCCATGCATCGCTTTCGAGTGCAATGGACTCGGACAGTTTGGCCACCTTCATAAGCCGTTGGGACACAAACCAGTTCACCAGCGCAGAGATACCCATAACAGCGATACCGTATATGAGCAGTTCCGGTTGTAAAAGCTCGGATGATTCACCGAGCAGTTTTTGTGATGCCTCCCAGATGATCAGGATCGCGGCAACGAAGATTAACAGAGCTTCAATCAATCCTGAAATATCCTCGAATTTGCCATGACCGAACTCATGATGGGCATCAGGTGGTTCGGCTGATTTCCGTACCGAAAAAAATGCAATAACTGCTGCGACAAGATCCATCGAGGAATGGATTGCTTCTGATATGATACTGACAGAACCGATCGCAAATCCGACAATAAATTTCATCAGGACAAGCCCGGTGTTGGATATTACTGACAAGCGTGCAGTTTTTTCCTTCAGCTGATCCAGCGCTGCTTTATCCATGGGCTGATTATTCATGAAGTTCTATGTACGTATCGGCTTTTGTTTTACATCAAAGTATTGAGAAAATATCCTCCCGAATATCAACTGAACATACTCATGCATGGATGCTGATGGTATACTCTAAAGAATTTGAATATACTGCTAAAATGGATTCAAAAATCAATATAGCTAAATTAAACTCAATAAATTAAAAAAATAAAATTAATATACATGGAATAACTATTCACATAGATATGCCTGGTACTTCCTCCTCCCGGTTTTTTTTAAAAAAAACCTCTGGAGAACAGAATGCAGGTGAACTGCTGGAGGATAGTCCGGCATTCAAACGTGCGAAATTCTGGTTTTGGCCAATTGTTTTGAGCGTTACCATTTGTTTTGGGATCTTTGCCGGAATACAGGGAGCATGTATCGGTTTTTTCTACGGGCTTGTTGGTGGGGGGTTTCTGCTTCATGAAAGTCTTCGGGTGAAAAAAAAGTGAAAATAAGGGAAGTGCGAAACGAGAGGGGGGAGAGGAAAATACGTTTTTTAATCCTCAATAACGTCTTACCAAAACAAGAACCGTAAAAAATTCCCTGACCTTTACTCTTTGAAGGATTTAACAGAAAATAAACGTTTTAACCCAAAGTTTTTGTATCTTTTCTATCATGATAGCAAAAGGAGTTACAAAAAAACCAAAGAAATCAATGATTTGAGAACAGAATGCGAGGGATGGGATTCGAACCCAAGAACTCCTACGAGACTAGGCCCTCAACCTAGCGCCTTTGACCTGGCTTGGCTACCCTCGCTTTGTGCCATAACAAAGAGGTTGTCTATCTAATAAAATCTTATGCAAGTTGAATTCGCAGCTTTTTTTCAATAATTCCTTACCATCCTGAAAATATCAGATCACTTCTTACCACTTCAGGGTAATTCTGCAACTGATCCTTCACAGGGAATTATTCTTCCCTGATGGCGACAGATCAGCATCGCTGTATATTTATATACGTCCTGCCCAGTGGTGAGTATGTGGTCAGACATCATTCATGAGTTTTCTGACTCTCCTTCGCAGAGTCGCGTGGTACGGTTCTTACTTGAGAATGGTTTTGGTGTGACCGAAGACGGGCGGATCAGTTGTAATGGGATCGAGGTACCGGCTACCGCGGTCGCGAAAGCAATCGGATCCGATCGCCGTGTCGTTGATTCCACAGCGCATCGCATTCTGGAACGCCCGTTTCTCCGGGATATTTTTCTGAATATGCGGGCGACACCTGATCTTTCAAAAGTTGCAGAATCCCTTGGGTTCGTTGTCATCACCGTCCTGCCAAAGAATGCAAGTGAGCGGGGTATCGTCGGTGCAGTAGTTCATATCCTTGCTCAGCACGATGTCTCTATCCGGCAAATCTTTGTTACTGACCCGGAGTTTTCCGAGGAACCCCGGCTCGTTATCATTGTCGAAGAGTCCATGCCGGTAGGCGTCATCGAACAGATCCGTGCATTGCCACAGGTTAAACAAGTCACCATCTAGGCAATACCATCCTCACAACAACCGGCCCCTTTCTTTGCCTCTCAAATATCCAAGCAAAAGAATTATCATATTTGAGCAGGATTATCCAGTATGCCTCAGAGGACCCTCACTGCATGGCTTTGCCCGCCTGCCGGGAGTGCAATTCTGAAGAAGAATCAGATGAGAAAATTTCGGGTAGTTTCTGAACCCGTCGATAAATCCGGCAAAAATTATTCCCATCGACATAACTAAGAAAATAACATCGCAGATCGTTGGATTTTCTGGTCTTTTATTGACCTATCAGACGATTTTTCCTGTGCCGGTATTTTCTCTGCACAGCAACTCAACTTCCTGCGAGAGGAGATACATCCGACGCCGAACCTTTCTAGGCAGGTGAATAGCTGACGCGATACTTTCATCAGCAGTCACTCGTTTTCTCCCGTCAATAAGGTTGTCGGCATGGGTGACAATCTTCTCTTCAGTCGTATGGGGCATACAATCGCGGGGAGATAACCTGAGTATCGTACATTCGTCAGCCGTGAGGCCTGCACCCGTATGGCATTCAACAATACGTGCGACCTCCTCATTTATGCCATGTACACGCAAGAGGTCTGCACCCAGCTGTGCATGCATGATTGTGTGACTCGCCCCTCTCCCGATATCGTGGAGCATCGCACCTTCTCTTACCAGATTCACAGCAACAAGGGAATTTCGCTGCGCGTATTCCAGGGCAACATCACATACAGCCCGGCAGTGAGTCAGAACCTTTTCGCTGCATCCTGCTTCACGCAACAGCTGCTCGCAGGTGTTTTCTGAACGGTCAGGCATGACCGAGTGATTTTTTAATATCGTCAATCCGGTGTTTGAGGGAGCGCAGGAGCATATCGTTATCAAAATGGGTCACGGCTTTCTGGCAGCCCGGACAGTTGAAATCACAGTTCATTGCCTGCGGGAAGGTAAAGAGCACCTGGCAATCCTTGCAGATGAAGAAGTCGTTTTCTTCTTCGTACTTTTCGCGCCGTTCGAGTTTTTCCAAAACGAGCTCCATGTCTTCCCGTATCGCACTATAAATATGATCGGTACGCAGCTGCCAGAGGTACGTGAGCCAGCCGGTCTCATTGTTTTTAATGCGGTGATATTCGGCAAGCCGTTTTTCGTACAGGGTATAGAGGGTGTGCCTCACGGTATTCAGGTTGATACCGGTACGGGCAGCAAGGTCCTCATCACTGTACTCACCCTCACGCGGGAACCGTTCGATAAGGTTGAGCCCTTCATCCTTTACTAACCGGTGAAGGTATGCACGTATGGCCGGATCATTCAGCAGGTCATCTATGGGATCCATCACCGTATGTATTGTTGGACGGTGCTAATATGCTTATCCAGCATACGAAATGCAGCATCGCGGGTCGATCCCCAGCCATAAACACTGACTAATGCCTGACCCGCTTCAAAGTATGATCCCGGCCATGGGATGTCCGCCACATACGATGCCAGATCTTTCAGATCTGAAGTTATCGTCAAATCCCTGTCGGCAAAGAGAATGCTGCGCACTGCAACCTGCCGCGGGGAGAGCAACCCTGAAGGGAGTTTTCCTGCACAGGCGTCGACATGATACTGAAACAGGTTACAGCCGTATGCCATTTCAACAGTATCGATAGTTCCCTGAAACCGGGGATTTACTTCGATTGCATACGCAGTAGTGCTGCCAAGAACAAAATCGATTCCGATGGTGCCGAGGCACCCGCTTGCCGCAGCGATCTGTTCGGCCCGGGTTATCATTTCCGGGCAGAGGGGATGATCACAGGGAGTGGCCGAACCACAGAATCCAAACGAGGATTCTCCCTCTCCCCGTAAAATCTGCTCGTTTGCAGCAATCGCCCGTGATCCTGAACCATCGGTAACACAACAAACACTTGCCGGAGTACCCTCAACGATTTCCTGGCGGATAAAGGGTATGCCGGGATTCATGTATTCCCATGCAGAAAACCCGGCATTATCCCGAACGATCGCGTTCCGCCATCCTCCGGCTCCCCTCCGGGGTTTGATCATGGCAGGATAGTCTCCCTCATCCATGAGCCGCGGTACAGGAACAGCAAGGGATTCAAAGAAATGCTGGATATCCAGTTTGTCCAGGAAACGGGCGACTTTGTTGCGGGGAGTCCCGCAGAGCGGAAGGGGGATACAAAGATCTTCTGCACCGGAGGTAACAATAACGAGATCAAAGATGTTGCGCCGGCATATCCGGTGAATCGCATCAGGAAGATCGGCAAGTTCTGAAAATTTTTCCCGGTCTGTCGTGTACCAGCAAAGGTCCTGATCGCAGAAATGATCAACGGCACAAACCTCATAACCTGCGCATGCTGCAGACTGCGCAACATGCCGGGTTGAAAATCCGGCGACCAGCACCCGACCCTTCACATTTCCTCCGTCTGCTTTCCTGCTTTTGACGGAATTATGCGGATCCGGGCCCCGGGAAATTCATTCCTCAATTCCTGCCCGGAAAAATAATGATCGAGAAAAAGGGCAAGACTCGATATCTCGGAATGGGGTTGGCCGGTAACTGCCACATTATAATCCGCTAGCCCGTAGATCTCACCAGGCACTTTCTCGGCACCAACAATAACGAGAATTTTTTTGTGTGCGGTAATATGCCCTATCACATCGGGAAGGTTAAGACCATACATAGTGAGGTGAACGACGGTTCCCCCCTGCGCCTTCCAGTCGCGGATACAGGAGCGCCATTTTACTGTATCCTGGCAGAAAAAATCGCCACCCCATCGGCTGACCACATCATCAATACTCTGGACAACACCCTTATCAGCAGCAGCAAGGTACATCCCCTTTGCACCAAGCGCCCGGGCTGTTAAACCGACATGGGTTGTTACCCGCTGGTCGCGCTCGGGGCGGTGGCCAACCCGGAGAATAATAACTTCGTTTCCCGGCATGCTACGTTTTCCGTTCTTTAATGACACCATTTTCTATGGTGTACGGGAGATCCTTTGAGTACTGTATCTGGCAACGTAGAAGGGATTCACCAAAGTTCAGCACGCGCAGTTTCCCGTCAGTCTGTTCAATCAGAAGATACCGTTCAAGACGTTTGAGAGATGCATCAACTAAACAGGGTTCAAGCCCGCTTGCAGTGACCAGACCTTCAGCCGAAATCGATGGTTCCTTCACGATGAGGTGATAGATTACCCAGTCCGCATCCTCTTCTTTCACCTTTATTCATTCCTCATGGTGATGAATAAGGGTTTTGTCCTGCTGCTCAAAAAGAAATGCGTCCTCATGAGCATTTTTTTTAAGTCTCCGCAACCAATGACTGGCAATGCACCCCGATGGATCCACAGTTCCTTATCACACGCTGGTTGCCCTTGCCGACCATCTCTTTGAAGAATGCGAGGACGATATTACGTGCCTCTCCCGCAGGATAGATACTCTCGATTCTGACCTGCGCAACGAATTGCTTGTCTCCGATCTGCTCAACGCGTACCAGGTATTCTATTACTTTTTCCGCATTCAGCCCGATGAACTGGTTGGTGAGCGGCTTGAACTGGAGCCGGCGTCATCACTCACCAGGGGAGTAAAAATTGATGAGATCGAACTTCTGGAGCTGGTCTTTTCAGTACACGATCATGAACCTGTAATCGTGGTGTCAGATGGTGAACACCCGCTCATGACTTTTAAGGGAAAAAATGCCTATACTGATGGTCTGAAATATATCGAAAATCCCCCCTATTGACATAATAATCGTCATGGAACGTATGACAGGAAGGCTACATAAGCTTTGAAACCGGATGGGGCAAAAAAAACACCATTTCTTTTGCTCTGCAGGCACTGGCATGAACGCATAATATTCAAACCATAGTCTTAAAAATTGCCCTGTCATGGATACAGGCTTTTTTTATTCCATTATATCCGATCTCCCGCACTGATCAGCTGCTCATCAACAACCGCAGAAACCAGAGGCGGGAGATTTCCCCATTTCACCAGTATCTCCCCCATAATGGCAAAAGCCCCGCCGACCTCATCCGGGTTCATCCGGTCGAGAACCGTCTGGTCATCAGGCCGGATCTGGTTACAGACCGAGGTGGCCCATGCATCAGCAAGTGCGACATCATGAGAGAATATCGTAACAGCATCTGCACATCCAAATGAAACGGAAGGTCCGACTGTTGCCGATGAGGTACAGATACCCAGTATTTTCTCCTGCGGTGGGACGACAAATGCAATCCGGTTGGAAAGAACTGCCTCACCGGCATGGACCCCTACCCGGACCAGGCGGTCGCTTATGAGTGCAATGTCACCACCATTATCGATTACACCGAACACAGCACCTGCATCCACCATTGCCTCAACACCTGCCCATGCAATTGCACCTGCCACAGCTGCCATAGGACCGACACCGGCTTTTCGCGTAGCGTGGGCCATCCTGAGGATTATCAGCTCATCGGAGTCCGGCGTATAGGGATCAAAGGTAGAGAGAAAAAAAGGATCACGGGCAATGTGCGCCTCCAGCACCTGCCGTGCCTCAATCATGCCGGATTTTGCAGCCGAGATATACCCTCCCGTATCGGCAAGTATCGTCGCGATCGTTTCCCGGAACACGAACGGTGCACGTATCATAGAGGAAGCATGAGTGCCTGTTGCGGACACGCTTCGATACATTTACCGCAGAGCACGCATTTTTCTTCTGCCAGCTTCAGTTTAAAGTCACTATCCAGTGAGAAGACCTCACGGGGACAGATACTGATACATGCTCCGCAATCCACACATTCGCTTTCATTTACACTGATGCCATGTTCGAGGAGGTGCACATTTGCACCAAGACTGATCATGGTATCCCTGACGAGCTGACACTGGTCATCCGGGACATCGATGAGCGCTTCTCCTTCCGATGAATCAATAATCGCCCGTTCAACATTGATCAGGACACCGGTATCACGCACGACCTGTGCGATAATCGGTTTTCTCCCTTTTTTGCGCGAGAACGTCACCAGCAGTTTCATTTCAGCCACCTCCCCCCGAACAGCTTGCCAAGATCTATTGCCGTAAGCATGGCAACTACATGGTGCCCGCCATCCACAACCGGCAGTGCACTGATATTGTTCTTCTCGAGCTTCTGCACGGCAATGTCAACGGCTTCATCAGGAGTGGTCGTAATAACTTTCTTTTTCATGATATCCCTGACAAGGTGGGCTTTGCCGGGGTTTGCAACCGCTTTTGATACATCAAATGTTGTTACAATTCCGACCAGGATGTTGTCTTTGTTGATGACCGGAAGGTGGTTGGTGTCACCTTTCAGGAGTTTCTTTGCCGCTGTAGTAATCTCTTCGTCCTGCCCGATACTGACGACCTGCCGGTCCATGATGTCCAGGACCCGCGGGCCTTTTACACTCTGGTGCATGGGTTTTACCGGCTTTTTTGAATCGATCAGACGGGTCGGAAGGGTGAGTTGCATGTTACCGGTTTCAACCCAGTGTTTCAGCTCTCCGGCTACCTGCCTTGCCTTCCGGAAGCTGGAAAGCGATGATGTCCTGACCTCCTCCCCATTTATCTCAACGACACCGCTCCTGAGGTCAGCATAGGTTACTTTCCTGAGTGCAGGACGATTCCGGCTCGGCACACCATAATCAAGAAGATCTACTGAAATGTCAGTATCCCGAACCGCAGTTGCACGCACGACATCAAGATCGAGAACCGGGAGGGGGATGCCAAGTCCTACATACAGCGTAACCCCGTATCCGGTCATAGTCGCTGCCCGCAGGTAGTCCTGCGACATCTCCTTTAAATCTCCGGTTACCATCAGGGTCCCAAATCCTCCGGCCGGGGAGTGCTGGGTTCCCTCACCAATCACCATTCCCTGAGCCCCGCATAAAAAGATCGGGACACCGCTGCCGATAAGACGGAGTTTGGGATCATTGGAGAGCGGGTTTAACACTCCCGCACCGGAATATGATATATTTCCGCAATTGGGAAGCAGCACACCCATGTACGTATGTAAAACGCGATCTGTTGAATTGGTCGCCGCATTATAGCGCTGGTAAGCATTGCGCGGATTGCACATGATGGCCTGGTTGAAATGTTCGAGCAAAAGATCGGTGGTTATCGTCCTGCGCGGGTAGCAGTCAGTGCCCCGTGAACTTGCCCGGAGTTCCACGGATTTTCCTGCCACAAGATCCTCGATTACATGCGCTCCGCCATACTGCTCTTCGAGGGTATCAGATTGCTGGGTCGCACCGATATACGTATCGACCGCTGCCAGACCACCGTACGCTTCGACGTTATTCAACCATATTCGTTCCATCCGGATCGGCGGTTCTGCATGCCCGAAATTAAGGAATGCACCGGAAGAACACATGGCCCCGAATGTCCCCGTAGTAACCACATCAACTTCTTTAAGGGCTCCCAATTCACCCAGCTCGGCAACGATAGCGGGCATTTCCTCGGCAGTGACCACGCGTGCAGTGCCGTCCCGGATCCGCTCGTTGATCTGATCGATGGACTTGTGCATATCCAGAAATACGCTTTAATGAATATTTAAATTAATTGTTATTACCCTCAGTAATATATGATATTTTAACCCCTCTTAACGATACTTGTCTATGCATGTGCATGCCTTTATTCAAGAGATGGAGTGCCTCGCCCCTCCTGAGCTTGCTGAAGATTTTGATGCAGAAAAGATCGGGCTCGTGATAGAAGGCAGAGTGGATATTTCCCGGGTCTGCTGCGCTCTTGATGCAACACCATACGTAGTAAAAAAGGCTGTTTTGGCTTCGGCTGATATGCTGGTTGTCCATCACACACCCTTATGGACACCGATCACTGCCATAACCGGGCGGGTTGCCGGGTTGATGCGCGCCCTGCTCTCTTCAGACATGAACCTGTATGTTATGCACACAAACTTCGACCGGGCTTCTGAGGGGGTCAACGACGCCCTTGCAGAATTGCTCTCTCTCAAAGACATTTCACCCATGTCGATTGGCTGTATTGGTTCCTGCACGCTGTCCCCTGTTGAAATCTCGCAACGTCTTGGGGGAAATTGCCGTCTCTGGGGAAAGGTAAAAAAGATCCGGCGACTTGCGCTTGTGGCCGGCAGTGGTTTTGATCCGGCTTTTCTGGAAGAAGCAAAAGCGCTGGGTGCCGATACTTTTCTTTCTGCCGAGATGAAGCATTCGGTCGCACGCACTGCTCCCCTACCCTGTATCGAAGCGACCCATTACGCACTTGAAGCGCCCGCGATGCAGCGCCTTTCCACCCGGATGGGATGGCAGTATATCGATGATCCACCAGCCCTTCAGATAATCCCATGAGCGATCTCTGGCAGCATCTCGCCCAAAAAAAAGTTCTTGATGCATCCCTTCGCCTCGAGATCGAAGAAACTCTCGGCACACGGGGGAAAAAAGCCCTCGCGGCTCTCGATTCCGGCAAGATCAAAAAATACCTTGATTTCTTTGTCGTGGAAGGCAGGACTGCCGAATATGTGGTTGAAGAAGATTTCTGTACCTGTGGAGATTTTCTTTACCGCGGCAGGACATGCTGGCACCTTCTGGCAGTCAGGATAGCGCAGGAGACCGGAACATTCCGGAATATCGACACCTGGTACCAGGATATATGGAAGAAATAAGCCTATACAATACAATAATTAGCGTTCGTAATCAACTGTACTGACGATTAAAGTGATTATCCATGCTCGAAGAAGAATACCAGCTGGAATATTTTAAGACCCAGGGAATGACCCGCAAGGTCTGTAAAAGTTGCGGCTCAGCGTTCTGGACGCGTGACAGTTCACGCGAAATATGCGGAGATGCTCCCTGTGAACCGTATACTTTTATTGGCAACCCGGTCTTCAATACCCAATCGCTTGACAGCATGCGTGAGGCCTACCTCTCCTTTTTTGAAAAGCATGGCCATACCCGCCTGGAGCGTTACCCGGTCGTTGCACGCTGGCGGGACGATATCTACCTCACCATCGCATCGATTGCCGATTTCCAGCCTTTTGTAACCGGGGGCATCGTGCCACCTCCGGCAAACCCGCTCACCATATCCCAGCCATGCATCCGGCTCAATGATCTCGATTCCGTTGGCAGATCAGGGCGGCACCTCACAACCTTTGAGATGATGGCACATCACGCCTTCAACACACCGACCGAAGAGATCTACTGGAAAGACCGGACCGTGGAACTCTGCGACCAGTTCATCGCCTCCATTGGCGGGGATATCACCAAAGTCACCTATAAGGAGCACCCGTGGATCGGGGGCGGGAATGCCGGACCAAGTGTCGAAGTGCTCATCGGCGGACTTGAGATTGCAACCCTGGTCTTTATGAGCCTTGGTCGGCAAAAGACCTCGGAACCAGGATATGACCTGAACGGGGAAATGTACTACCCCATGAAGCTCCGGATTGTCGATACGGGTTACGGGCTTGAACGGCTTGTCTGGGCTTCGAAGGGTTCACCTACCATCTATGATGCAGTTTTTCCCGAGATGGTCAGTAAAGTGATGAGTGCTGCCGGGCTCTCGCATATGCTTGACAACAAGGAGTTTACCAAGATCCTTGCGCTCAATGCAAAATTTGCCGGGCTCATGGACATCTCCGGCACGAATCTGTTCCAGCTGCGCAAGAAAGTAGCTGCAGCAATTGATATTTCTCCTGAAAAACTCGACAAGATGATCACACCGATCGAAAAGGTGTACGCTGTTGTTGATCACACCCGCTGTCTGGCGTACATGCTCGGTGACTCCATAGTTCCATCCAATGTGAGGGAGGGCTACCTTGCCCGTCTTGTCATCCGGAGAACGCTGCGGATGATGAACGAACTTAAGATACAGGAACCGCTTGCCGATCTTGTCGAACAGCAGACGAGGATAATCGGGATAAATGCCTTTGAGCAGGATATTGCCATTGTCCGCGAGATTATTGATCGGGAGACCGAGAAATATGCATCAACTCTCGAGCGTGGAACGAGGATCGTTCAGAAAATTGCAAAATCCTACAAAGCCAAGAGCCAGCGTGTCCCGCTCTCCGAGATCGTCACCCTCTACGATTCACACGGCATCCAGCCTGAAATGGTGAAGGATATTGCAACAAAAGAAGGTGCTGTTGTCGACCTGCCTGACAATTTCTATTCAATGGTTGCGGATATGCATTCCGAGTCGAAAAAAGAGGTTGTTGAGGACAAAACCTCGAAGTATTCGGTGCGTGTCGATGGACTTCCTCCGACAAAAAAGCTCTACTACGAGCAGTCATCTGACATCGAATTCGAAGCGGTAGTACTCGACTTCTTTGATGGCTATGCAGTGACCGACCAGACGCTCTTCTACCCGGATGGCGGGGGTCAGCCGGCAGACACCGGCTCGCTGGTCAGTTCCGACAGTATGGTCCGGGTTGACGGCGTGGTAAAGATCGGGGAAGTAATACTCCACCACATTACAGGAGGCGTACTTCGCCGTGGTGAACGGGTAAAAGGAATGGTGGATGAGGAGCGGAGATGGTCCCTGATGCGCCATCATACCGCTACGCATATTCTCCTCCATGCCGCAAAAGAGGTCCTCGGAGTGCATATTCACCAGGCAGGAGCTCAGAAAGGAAGTGAAAGTTCCCGTATTGATATCCGGCACTTCAAACATATCACTAATGACGAACTCCGTAAAATTGAGACGGAGGCAAACCGGATGATCATGGCAAGCCAGCCGGTTGAGATCTCGGTTGAGGACCGTACAAAAGCCGAGCAGAAATATGGTTTTTCCCTTTACCAGGGGGGTGTTCCCCCAGGGAAGGACATTCGTGTAGTGAAAGTCGCAGGTGATATCGAAGCCTGTGCCGGTACCCACTGCCGGAACACCGGCGAAGTCGGCGTAATCAAGATCATACGGGTCGAGCATATCCAGGATGGTATTGAGCGGATTGAATTTACCGCGGGTCTGGCCGCGATCTTCTACATGCAGCACCTTGAAACCATTGTTGCATCCTCATCAGAAGTCCTTTCGGTGCAGCCGGATAACCTTCCTTCAAGCGTTTCGCGGTTCTTCAATGAATGGAAGGATCAAAAGAAAGATATCGATCGGATGAGCGCCCGGCTGGTAGACCTGGAGATGCGGACAATCGTTGCAGAATCATTAAGCGGGGTTTCCGTGGTAATCAGGCGCATTGATCTCCCTGCAAAAGAGCTCGCCACACTCGCGACGTCCATCTCAGATAAAGGGGGTGTTGCTCTCCTTGCCGGGGCTGGTGATACTGTGCGGGTAGTGCTCACCTCGGGTGATTCGCGGGTGAACGCCGGTGAGATCATCAGCCAGGTCTGCAGCCTTCTCGGGGGAAAGGGGGGCGGTAAACCAACGATGGCCCAGGGTGGCGGACCAGATGCAGACCAGCTTGACCTTGCCTTAAAGGTAGGACGCGAACGGATAATCGCGGCGCTGCATGGCTGATAATGTAATAATCCTGGAACCCGGCGATGAACGGGCTCAGAAAATTTCAAAAGCGATGGCAAGCCAGACTGCAAGTGATATCCTCCAGCTCCTTGCGGAGAACCAGAAAAGCCTGACTGAGATAACCGACCGGCTTGACATCCCCCTGACAACAGCAAAATATCATATCGAGAACCTGCTCGAAGCAGGTCTGATCACGGTTGCTGAGACAAAATACAGTGTCAAAGGACGGGAAATAAAAATCTATGCCGTCACAAACCAGCTCCTGATCGTTGCCCCCCGCCAGTCCAATGTGCGATCGCTGCTGTTGAAATACGCTTCACTCTTTGGGATTGTCCTGTTCGGGTCGCTGGTTATTGCCTTGCTGTCACCTGTCCTCGGGCAGGGCATCACGGCCGGCAGCAGCATGAATGGGGCAACACGTATGGCTGCACAGGAATCCGCAGTCACGTCAGCGAAAGCAGTAACCGACGGAGTATTGCAAAATGCGAC
>Ga0208980_10000724_pt1 | contig 19111 bp, 20 predicted proteins | sample WetSurMetagenome_3_FD_187993 | JGI IMG/M metagenome (GOLD analysis project Ga0208980, IMG submission 187993) | Wetland microbial communities from Twitchell Island in the Sacramento Delta, sample from surface sediment Aug2011 Site A1 Bulk (version 2) | ecosystem: Environmental > Aquatic > Marine... | reverse complement strand
AACAAGGAGAAGGACAACAAGATCCTCCAGCAGAGGATCAACCTCCAGGATCTCGCATTACAGCGACAACGGATCATTCTCATAGGGGCTGTTTTTCTTGTGCTGTTTTTTATTTATTTCGTGATCAACCAGAGACGAAACAGCAAGCGTGAACGGGCAAAGAACCAGATGATCATGAAGCAGGCGGATCTTCTGCATCAGCAGGAAAAGAACCTGCTGCTCAACAAAGAGCATTCGCTGGAGCTGGAGCTGGATTATAAGAAGCGGCAACTTACCTCTTATGCACTTCATGTGGCCCGGAACAATGAGTTTGTTTTTAAAACTACCGAGGAGCTGAAACAGATCCTGCTGGGCCTGGGCCCCAGGGAGAAAGAGCGGTCAGGGCGCATCAATCAAATGATCCAGGAGCTTCATCAGTCCACCTCAGGGAACGCCTGGGAGGAATTCCGGCTCTATTTCGAGGAGGTACATCAATCCTTTGAGAAGAACCTGAGCACTGCATTTCCCGACCTGTCTCCCAATGATAAAAAAATCTGCGCTCTCCTGAAGCTGGGGCTGTCAACGAAGGAAATTGCCTCCATTACGTTCAGGGAATTGCGAAGTGTGGAGTCAGCCCGGAATCGCCTGAGAAAGAAACTTGGCCTCCCTCCCGATGTAAACATCCAGACGTTCCTGTCGCAGTTTTAATTATTGATATTCAGAACATTAATTACTGTTGCCGTAGTGATTTAGCGGACAATGTTCCGGTTGCCGTAGTATGGATATGGTATTTTCTTCGTTCAGGATGATCCGGCAGCGTACCTTTGTAAAAAAATTTTCAAGATGAAAAAGAAGCTATCATTGATATTTTATCGAAAATAGCTGTTGGAGAAAAACGCACTGTTGAGCTGTTAGTTAATGGAAGAACCAATATTTCTGCCGATTTAAAATAATCATGCAATAAGTAACCGCCGGTATATAAACATTTTACACCGGCGGTTTACTTTCTACTTACATCGCTGGAACTTTGATCCGTTTAAGTCAAGGGCGTATAGTGCGCTTTCGATACCCAGCGATTTGGCTTTTGGGCAAAACGTAGAGGTTTTACCACTGTATTCAGCATTAAAAACAGACTTTCCTGCTTTAATGAAGGTATTCTTGTAGCCGCTGCATTCGTTATATTGAAAACACTGTTCGTTCAATGCCCAATCAAAAGAAGAAACCAACTTGGATAACTGGGAGATGTCATTCTTTAACCCAATTGTCAAGCCAAGTCCATGCGCATAATCAGCAAGAGCTTTGTTAAAGGTAACTTGATCGGCTGCCTTCAATGAAAACCCAGTTCCGTTTGTGTAACCGTCAACGTTATCAGGTTCAACACCATCGCATTTTTTTGATTTTGCCAAGTCCATGCGCTTCTTCATAATGTCTAGCACGATTGGTGATCGAATATCCACCCACTTTTCGCCAGCCCAGCCATTAGACCTTCCTTTAACCGACTTAGGAAACGTAGCTTGGTCTATGCGCCAATTTTCCCACGAACCAGCACTGAAATAGCAAATAACTTTCTTGTTTGCTGCGTGCAACTTATCAATCAAACCTTGACTAGCATCGAATAAGTCAATGTCAACGGTTTGAACAGACAGCATCTTTGCGTTTGGTGTGGTCGGTAGGTTCACCAATTGCCAGTAAAATGATTCTGCCTGAACCAACGGGCTAGCAAGCAAAGTAATTAATAATAGAATTTTTTTCATGGTATATCCAGTTTTTAATAGGAGACAAGATTTTATCATGAATTAGTAGTAGCATTCAATTTTATCCAGATGTGTGAAAAACCACGTCTATTTAGGACGGGTAGGATGTCAAAGCGGTATTCAGCGGTGGCAACATTACCACTACTTGACAAATCAAAAATCTCAGATACACTGTGTTTAAGTCCTTTGGAATTGCGTGTGGAAGCGTTTAGATTCCAAAGGTCGTAACCTTAAGCCTGTGTAGCCTGCTGTCTTCCACCAGTAGGCTACACGGGTTTTTTATTGCCTGTAGGTAATTAAAATGAAATCATCTATCGAATTGGTCCATGTAGATAATGGCAAGCCATTTACAAATACCGTAATCGTCGCTGAGAATTGTGAGCTTGAACACGCAAGCGTCATTAAATTAGTTAGAAAATATCAAGCTGACTTTGAAGAGTTTGGTCCATCGCGATTTCAAATCGCGATGGGTAAAAGAAAACAAGGCGGCGGCAAAGCGTTTGAATACGCGTCCCTTAACGAAGATCAAGCTACTTACTTAATCACATTGTTTAGAAACACTGATGCAGTAAGAGCTTTCAAATTACGCCTAGTCAAAGAGTTTAGGAGGGTAATCAACGAACTCAATCGTATTAAAAGTCAGAAATCTACCATTGATTGGCAACAAGCCCGCGAACAAGGAAAGGTTGATCGTAAGCGGTTAGCCGCCGCTATAGCTAAACTAGAAGGACTGGCTATCTCGCAAGGTGGTCAAAAATTTGACAATCATGGCGAGCCTACCAGTCGTAATTACCACGCCACCGTGACTAAGATGGTTTACAGGTGTCTGTTTGGTGACGCGTCATTGAGGAATGTGCGCAACCAACTGGATGCCTTAAAGCTCCAATTCCTAGACCTTTGCGAGTTAGCTTGTACGGAAGAAATAGAACGCCTCGTAGAGCTTGGCGTTGACTACCATGATATTTATGTTGAGTGTAAAAGACGCGTGATCATAGTTACCGATGGTCTCGCGAAAACAGGGCTAATTGGCGATAAAGATTCTGCTGTTCGGCTAGCATGGGTGAAATCCACCTGACGATTAATAGAATCCCATACTAAAGCTAGCATGGGATTCTTTTTAAATGACCAGATAGTGAAGTGGCTTAAGCCGATAATGATTCGCCATAATGCCATGATTTTCCGGTTGACCAGCTTTGACTTAAGTTAATGCCGTTCATCCAGTTTGCGCCTACTTGTCCATTCACTGCGGCGATTGCTTTAACTCGCTCTACGGCTAATTGCGCATTATCGGCATGGTGTTTCTCAATGAGGCTTATTTTTTCTAGTGAAATGTCGGCAAGCATTTTATTCATTTCATTGACTTGTCGGTATTGATCCATTCTGAATCTCGCCATGTCCTGAGTAACACCTGCTAAGGCGGCATAGGCATTTATCTCCCCTTCATAAACCCTGATAACTCCCTCGTTGATGGAAATGTACAATTGCGCTTTGTCGATGACAGCTTTTATTTTTGTGCTGAACAGGTCAATTTTATTTCGTTCGTCGGACTGTTTTTGACCAAACAATTGTGCCTGTAATGATTGATACAGGTCTAAGGTTTTTTGCAGGTTTTGTTGTTCCAATTCGGCTTGCTTGATGGCAATGTCGCGGTTAATGTCGGACAGCTTGCTTCTTTTTTCAGTCTCAAAATGGATAAGTGCATCTTGGTCTTGTCCGGTGTCAGACTCGAAACCCATAGCCGCGTTGTTAGCCAAGTACGCTTGATAGGCTGAACGCTGTAATTTTGATTCTCTATCAACCGCTCTGCCCCATAATGCCGCCTCTACCGCTGGCTTTAATCCGGTTGGATTGGTTAATCGAGATTCAATCTCTGTAACAATTCTACCAATAAGCGTTGTTAGTAACGAGTCGCTAGCGATTAAATCTGTCGTTAAAATTGGCGACAACGGGAACTGATCAACGGGTATATCGCGCAACAAAGGCTTAGTAGGCATGGTTGGCAATGTACCAAGCAATACATCCATAGGGTTAATTAAATTCAGCGATAAGCCTGAAAAATCAGGCATTGGTATTAAGTCAGTAGGTATGGTATTAACGGCAGTTGTAGCGTTATTCAATGCTCTTACGGCTTCATTAAAAAGCCTGTCTAGGTATGAATTATTTACTTCTGTGATGGAGTTTAAAAATGGATGTTGTGCTGACATGGCTTTTACCTTTCGCTTCTGACTGTCTCTATCGGGTTATATTCAATCGAGTCAATATCAATGAATGTACAATTTGTACCAATAACTTCAAGCTGAATGTAGTTGAATTTAATGCCCCTAGGTATTTCTACTCTATGCGTGGCAAAGCTTGTGTGATTAACGCGGTTTGAATAAGTAAGTGTGTTTTTATCGTCTGGAGTGATGTTTAATGTTAAAGTGCCGCTTGCTTTTGAGCAATCAATGCGTACTTTTCCATCGGGTATTCTTTTGATTCTTGTGCTTGGATAAGTACCGCCATTGCCTTGGACGATGTTCATTTTTGCGGTCTTTAAACTGGCTGTTATTGCCTTGTCATCGTCTAAATATCCGCCATACTCGAATAATCCTTTATCATTGGCAAGCAAGGTTTTTCCATTGAAAACACAAGAATTTGTAAAATTGAATCCTGAATAAGTAGTGATCGCTTTGTTTTCCGGCGAATAGGTGTAAGCCAAAAACACTTCATTGCGCACAATCATTTCTGGAGACATAAAAAGATGACTTGCTCCAATAGAATGAATCTGGGATACCGCTGCCTGTGTCATGGTTGGTGTCATGCCTATTGGTGAAGCCTTGATACTATGGGCGAACTTTAATTCTGCCACTGGCATTGTCGGTGTCATGCCCAATGGTGTTGCGCCGACAACATGAATTTGCGATACCTGTGCTTGCAACATTTGACCGCTACAATTCAACACCGACGCGCCAACAGCTTGCGTCTTCCCAACTGTTGCCGCTGGCATACTTGGTGTCATGCCTATTGGGAGCGCATTAATAATATGTCTCTGTGCAACCGATGCTTGATTGTTTTGTGGCGTAACTGTTAGGCTGTTTGCGGTAATATGATGCCTCTGTGAGACATTTGCCTCTACAACCTCTGGCGTAACGCTCAATGGAGATGCTGGCACATTGTGACTACTAGGGCTTCCGGCGGTAAACTCGCTGGTTTCAACGGTATAGCTGGACGCGCCAAGAACAAGAGATTCATTATTTAACAACAGGAATTCATCAATATAACCATTAAGAGTCCAGTCTGTTGCCGGTTGACCTCCTATATCTATTTCGGTAAAAGACGTATAAATTTGACCTGCTATTTCGGTGCCTTGTTGAGTGCCATTAACGTATAGCCGAAAGTTTCCATTATAGGATTCTATTCTTACGGCATAGAATTGACCTGTGGATAGTGCTATCTGCGATTGCGATGTTGAATAGTAATTGTTGAGCGAGTCATAATACTCTGCATAAATGAAGCCAGTGTTTAAAATCCTGACTTTAAAAGAGCCGATTATTATTAACCTGACAGTGTTAGTTCCATTGAGATATACTCTAAAAGACAATGAAAAATTACCGTCAATGGTCGTTTCTGTTGGCATTGCTACCGCAAGATAAGAATCATAAGTATTCGTGAATAGTCCGCTAGAGCCACCAAAAACAGATTGAGCCGTGCTTATTTGTGGCGCGCCATGCACAGTTATGGAGTTTGCCCCAACTTCATCAATAAAGGTTGTTGAAGCATTCGCACCATTAAAATGTATTAGCGATATTGCTGTCATGGTTTTATCCTTGTGATCGGCTTATTGCGGTAACTGATAAATTCATTAATGCTGGTTTTACTAACTGAGCGTGCATATTCTTTACATCATATTTAATTGAAAAAATATCTTGAATGTCATTCTGGTATTTATTCTTTCCTGCTAAAGTAATTATTAAGCAATTAGACAAGTATGTTTTGTCATATAGCTCATATTGATATTTTAAATTGCTTATTACGCCCAGTAGCTTTGATGTGACAATACAATTATCAATAATAAGTCTTGCATTTAAAGCATCATAGTGAACTGTTATCTCCATATTTATCTCTTCTCCAATATCAGGAGAATCGAATATATTATATTTCTGAGTATTGTTTTCATACGCACCAGTCCCATAACCAACATTCTTAGATGAATTTAACCTTCCGTAATAACGTGTTTTATAGGTTCTTTCTGTTCCAAACTTACTAAACCATTGCGCTACCACTACATCATTAATTAAATCCGCGCTCATTAATCCAATTCCGCTAGAAGCATCACCATTATATAAAGCGAATATGTGTCTATCGGTAACGGCATAAGTAGTTGGGCTAAATGAAATATAGCCAATCCATTGAAGATAGGCGAAGTTATTTAAATTACCGCCCCATCCGCCGGTATAAATTAGTTTCAAGTCATCATTGGCAATATCAAAAGATATTTTGTTATTAACCATGAAGCCAAGTATTTTTAAGCCGTCAGGGTCAATATAAAAACTTGAACCATAAAACTCATGTATGGATAATTTGTTTGCAGATAACGTGTAATTGCACCATGTATAATAACTGCTATATACGATTAAAAGTTTTCCTTTATGCAACGCACAAGCTAACGGCTTGCCATGACTATTCCATGAATTATCCGTTTCAACTCCGTTAATTGCTATTTTTCCGTACCAGCCACCATTGTTTAATTGGACGTAATCCCAGCTAACCGCCTTTTTATTCTTTTCGTCTGCCCAATATCCATTGCCAACTCTAAAAGTTGGTTGTGGCAATATCAAATTATTAGGGTTTTTATCTGGAGTTATTAATTTTCCAATGGTATTTGCTGGAAACGGCTTAACATAAATCTGTGTGCCTTGATCTATTCCAGCATTAAATGACGTACAAAAAATAGAATCTTTTGTAGATGATTCAGTAACATCAACATAAATCCTTAAAATGCCATTTTTAGTTCCGTAAGCATCGGTACAAATTATTGCCTGAATTACTGTTGAGTCATCCAGCTTTTCAGTTCTGTTAATCGTTTGCACGTTGCCCATACTGTCCAGCACGAATTGATAGAAAGCTAAGGCTTTTCCTTTTAAAGTTAAAGCCTTTTCCTTATCTCCATACGCCTCAATTCGCGGGACAATGTTCATTGTTAGCCGGTAGGCTGATTGAAGTTCATCACTAAATCTGGAACAATCACCGGATTATTAATGGTGATAATTTGGTCGTTAGTACAGTCCCATACAGCTAGTACCTCTGAGCCAACGGTATCAAGAGCAACATACTTCAAGAATCCCGATGTACCTGAGGAAGTCTTTGCGGCTAGCGGATTGGATACTGGTGCGGTAATGGTCGCTTTTCTGCCCAACGTGCCTTGATCTGCGATAACGATGCCGGTGCCTAAAATGCCAGTTACAGAAGCAATGATATTAACATCTGCTGTTCCTCTAACCGTTGAATAGCTGTCGCCTGCGGCATAGCCATAGTCGATTAAAATAACGCTATTACATTTTGTTTTAAGATATTCTAGTCCTTTATCTAGCATATTTGGTGATAAATAAACTGGTGCGGTCATGTTGCTTTCCTTTTGATTGGTTTAGTTAATTGCTACGTTCAGGTACGTTTGCACCAGATACGATTGCTAAATAGTTAAATGAGTTTGGGTGCTTTATGGTAGCACTATAGCACACTCTAAAATCTGGCAGGGTTACATTTGGCTGTGAAACATTGGCAAACTGTCCGTTATCCATTAATAAAATCATGCCGTCTTTAGCCGTAACCATGTAACCGTATTGACCATTCCCGCCTGAAATGTATTCGGCTGGTATTAGTCTTGCGCTGCCTATCATCGGACATGAATAGTGATGCTTTTTTGCTTGGCTAAAATCGCCCATCGCGTCTTTACCTTGGTATGGCTGTTTCCCCATTACCCAAAATAAACCGTCTTTTTCCGTACCTATCCATAATCCAGATTCACACGGACAGATAGCCGTTATCCTGCTAGGATATTTATAGCTTCTGAGTTTACTCCATCGTTCATACTGTTTTGGTAAGCAATAGGACAGCTTGTTGCCGTTGGCAATAAATAAGTGCTGATAATGGTAGGCGATTAATTGACCATAAGGAGCTGGATAAATTCCTACGGTATCCAATGCCTTGGTTGTTACGTCAATATCGCCAATATATACCGATGATGTACCAACTGGCACAACTCCTTGTCGGTACAGTTCATTTCCATTGACAGAGCTTGCATAGATTGCAAGATACGTTGATCTGCCGGTATCACGCGGTAAAAAAAGATTGCTTAACCGAATAGCCTTGTTATCTTGTGACAACGTAATAACTGCGGGTTCAACCGTGCCTGATTCAACGCCGTTATCATCAAGTAACGTAACCGCGACAAGATACGTTCCAGCGAATAATATCCCGCCGCTTTCTTCGCTTAGCCTTGGTTGCTGGGTAACAATTTCTTGACCGAATGATCGAGATACGTTGTTGACAATAACGCCGTTAACTGAATTACCGACATAGTAATAATTGCTACCAACGCGAGCAAAGTCAAGGTTAATTCTGCCGATACTAGCGCGTATCGTTGTAACTGTGTAATCATTTTTAATCTCAACCAAGTTTCCGTCAATAACAGCAAAGCAGCGTATGTTGTCACTCCATAACGCCGTTACTTCACCAGATATTTTCTTTGCATAACCAAAACGCTGAACGGAAATACCAGAATTATCAACATTGAAGTTGACCATTTGGCGCATGAAGCCGTCTGGCAGGTTTTCATTGCCTGCTTTATTGTTTATGCCGTTAAAGCTTAATAATGTAATTGACATAAGTTATACTGAAATCACTTCTAAGTCGCATCATACTGAGATGGTTATAAATAGGCACAAACATACTTGATGATAACCGGGCTACTTGCCGCAGCGACTGTTAAATCGCAAGCTACGGTTTGTGTCGTTTTTACTAAAATATACATCGATTGTTTAGAAGCAATAGAAACTGTGTGCTTTGTAAAAGTAGATGCTACAAATGCAGAGCCGGCTGGCTCTTGGTTCTCTTGAATCCGACTTGTTAGTCTTTGATAGCTTTCAGCACTTGTCGAATTAGAAAGCGTGACATATATACTCATTGCGTTTGTGGCACCAGATTGATTAACAACCCAAAACGCACCTACAAAAAACTCTATATTCCAACAGCCAATCGGCAAATCACTTGGCTGTAACACGTTATACCAAGTTCCTTGCACAATACCTTGCGCATTTGTTCTACTAACGTGAGCACTACTGTATGAATACGATACCGCCCATTTATCTGGATTAGAGTCGAAGCCTCTTGGTGCTTTATGGCATGAAAAATAAGGATTGTCGATCGTTGCATTGGTTAGCGTGTAATCCGTCCCACCGTACACCGTAATAATCGTTTTGCCACCAGAATATGCGCCAACAGCCACTACAATAAAATACTTTGTGGTTGTCTGCGTAAGCTTTATCCGCATTCCAACCGTTATAACATCTGAGTAATTTCCAGAGATACTGAACTGAAAAATAGGCGAATCAGCAGTTTCGTAGGTTAATGCTGGTAATTGATACCAACCAAAGGAAACGTCGCGCCATTCTACCGTACTGCCATTTGTCGCTAAGAAGCTATTTGCGTATATTGTTTGGCTTGGTAGAACGCCATTAGCCGCTGTCGATTGCGTGGTTCCACCTGTGCCACCGTTTGCTAACGACAGCGGTAAAGATGGAATATCTGAGGTCATCGCCACGGTTCCCGCCTTATCAGGGAGCGTAACAGTTCGTGCCGCAGTTAAACCCGAAGAATCAATGGTGGCATTGTTAATCCGAAGTGATGATAACAGCGTCCCTGCTAAATTAGAGATGTACCTGTTCATCAGCTTGGTGTAGCGTATTCAACCAAAACACGCGCCGCACCAGCAGAACTAGAACTAGCAGCGTAGGTAATAATCAAGCTCTCTGCGCCAGCCGCAGCTATGCCTGGGTCAACCTCATAGATGCCAGCGGTCTTTAGATCGACTTGTGTAGATGCCATGTACTTACTGGTTGTACCTGAAATACCAACGGACATAGTAGGTGATGTGCCATTGAATGGGGTATCTACCACTACCTTTACCGAGTTAATTACATCGGATGCGCCAGTCGAAAACATCGCAACAGGCGAGGTGCTTCCGAACGCTAAAGACGTGGTATCTACTTTGTTACACGCTGCCGTGGAAGAAGCAGAAGCCCAGCTAAGAACACCGTTGCCGTCTGTTTGCAATACCTGACTTGGCGTGCCATCATCGACGGGTAACGTGTAAGTAACGTGTGCGGTCATGCCGCTGGTTGCGCGGTTAAAAGTAACTTTCCAGTCTGCGCCTGATCCGGCTGCGTCAGAGTTGACAACAAACGTATCGCCACTGATATTGACCTGTGACACGGTTAATGCTGCATCTGCTGAGTCGCCGGCGTTTCGCAAAACGAAGTCGCCGCTGTTGTCTTTGATTCTACCGCCGGTTAAGGCGACTTTGAAATACCCTGCGGCTGTACCGATAAGGTCACTAATAAATCTGTTTGACATTGTTCTATCCTAGATAGATGAAAATTGATCCCTTACCGCTAGTTTGTCCAACGGAAGGAGTTAAACTTAGGTATAAACTTGTACTAACGCTATACTTAAGTGATGGTGTAACATCAACAGAGCTAATGCCACCTGTTAAATTTAAGTCCAAGAATGTATTGCCTAGCCCGTCGTGAATATAAACTCTACATGGATTATTAAACATCTCATGGATGTAGAGCTTTATATCTGCTAAAAGCACGCCTGCTGACAGATTGATTAATGCTGTCGGATTAGCGTCGCCATACGCAAAAGATACTGCTGTGGCACTTCCTGCCCCTGGGTCTCCCTTATCACCTTTCTCGCCCTTGAAAACCTCGATAACCTGTAACACTGGTTTTTCGACTTCAATAGTTTGAACCGTCGATACCTCGATGATTTCTAAGTTTGGGATCGCTATTTCATATTGAGTCGTCATATAGTAGCGGGTTGGGTAACGGATTGTTTTAATTTTAAAGTGCAGTTTGCGCGTGTCTTGGTTACACCGGCAAGAATTAACTCAACATCAAAATAAAATAAACCTTCTCCTAATAATCTTGTCTGCTCTGGCGTAAGTACAATTGATATGTTAGGTCTTCCGTTTCCTAAAGTAATACCAGTAGCTTGCGTTATTGTGAGCAATGCCGCTGTGTCGTGTATCTGACTTTTAAACTGGCACCTAGCCGTAGCACTTCTTAAATCCAGTGGAATACTAGAGCCTAAAATAGTCAGTTTAAAAGCGTCCCATGTGTCGCCTTCAAAACCTATGTATTCGGCTTCAAAAACTGGGTCTATGATTGGTTCATCTAACATTACCGTATCCTGTTTCGTCTTGGTCTTGATTTTACAACGGCATACATTGGTGTTTCATGATCAAACTGCTCATGAAGTGCCGTGTGTTTAATGCCGAACTCCTCATTAAACAACTTTAGATGATCGAAGGCTCTTGCATGATTAGTTAGCTCAATATCCTCTGGGAATTGAAAGCATTTATAAGCAATCCAATTCATCAATCCAGCGTGATATTTTTCGTCAATATCTTCCGCAAAGTTAAACGTCACGTCTGGCGGCGTTGCCTTGGTTTCCGGAGGATAGATAAAATTATTTGATGAAGAAATTACCAGCGTATCATTGGCAATCGGCATAGGAAACAGCGTTATTTTATTGCCACGCTTGACATAATGCGTTGGCGTTCCCTTTCTTGTGCGCCATGCTGACCCACAATCTATTGATAATCGCTCGAATGTTGTTTGCTGTAATTCATACGTTACGCTATCCAGCTTTGCTAGATTTATTTGCCGAATAGCGTTATTAATTTTGTATTCTGCTGTATTCGCCACTACTGCCACATGACTAATTCTTTTTAGCAATGGAACGCGAGCGCACGCTTCGGCTATCGCTTCATAAGCAAAATTGAGCAGGCTAGCCTCTTTCCATAGGCGTTCGTTATCCGTACCTTTGTCGTCTTTTAGTACGTCGCGTCTTGCAGTGGCTATTAGATCAGCAATGGTTTTCATTACACGTCATTACCGTCTTTGTCACATTTGCAGCGGTCAGACAGATAGTTCCATATTGCATCTGTGTACTGAAAAACTTGACCTGTTTCGCGGTTTTTGATGTATATATCATCGGTCTTTGCCGCGTCTGCCTTGGCTTCCGGCACGTTGTTTTGCAAAGCTAATACTTGAGATTGCAGATCATCAAGACTTTTTCTCAAATCTAGCTTAACCGGCTTAAAATCTTTGCCGCTAAATGCGTACTCGCCCAATTGGTCTTTACCCATTGAACTTATATCTGTGTGTGTTTTTGCAGTCATTTTTAATGTTCTCTCATATTCCGATATAAGCTAGGGGCAGAATAACTGCCCCTAGCAAATTGTTTTAGTGCATCAAAACGTACTCGACTGACACCTCAATAACGAGTGCAGCCGCCGTACCTGATTTAACTTTCAAATCAATGGTGTCTGCTGCTGCATAATACTTACCTACACCGAAAGTTGGCGTGGTTGTACCATTAGCTGATACAGCATCAGCACTTGTATTGCCATTAAGTGCAGCGTGATAACCATCCGCTGTCGCTCCGTCACCAATATCAACGGTACAAGTTCCGCCTTCTACAGTTAGAACTTTTGCCGCGACGTTCTTGACAAATGCACCAGATGGAATAGTTACCATTTCAAACACGTCGGCAACTGCTACCGCACTACCTTTTAACTTGGTTGCTGATACGCCATCGTAGATTTGTCTCACTACACGATGCTCGCCAAAACATTCACGTTGATTAAAAGGGTATTTATCTTGACGCTTAGTAATTGAATAAGTAGCCATGTCTAATTACCCCAAGGTTGCAGGCGCATAAATTAACGCGCTAGGTTTAACGGTTTTAAAGCCAAACAGGTTTAAGCCGCGCAAGTATTTACCGTGTGAATTAGGCAGGTTGCCAGTTTCAACTTCGCTAAATTGGTTAGCGAAAGTAATCGCCGCAGGGTGTCCTGACATACATTGAAAGGTATTGCCTGTTTTTGTTAGCTGATTAGAAACAAAAACGTTGATACCGTAAACTGTACCGATATTGTCATTGGCAAATGACTCACGCATGACTTGCTTAGTGTCGCCAGTCATGTATTGGTTTTTAATGTCAGACGTTGCAATTAAGCCAGCGATAGATGGAGGTACTAAAATCCATCGTTTGCCATCGTCGGGCAAATTGTTTTCATTCATGATAACGCCTTGCTGAACAATCCAGTTAATGACGTTAGCAGATGTTAAAGCAGTTGATGCTACGGTATTACCAGCATCGGCATACGCTAAGCTGTATATCAGCTTTTCAATGTCTAGCTTGCTTTGAATTGCGGCATTAGTCGCTACTTCTTTGAAGACATTGATGTCGTTTTGAACTTCGTCGATGTTGTCACGAGTGATAGCCCAACCTTTCGCACGGTCAATGCGTAAAGAAACATAATCATCGGTCAGGTCTTGATACTGAATTGTACCACCTGCTGAATAATCATAGGTTGAGATTAAAGGGGATTGACGGATATTTACCACTGAACCGTTGGCTTTAATTTCGCCTTCCCAGTTCGTATTAGCAATTTGCATCAAATTGCTGACCGCCCAAAAAACAGCGTTTAACTGTAAACTCCATTTTTCTGGGGTAAATCCACCGCCTGCTAGGTTGTTTCCAACTCTATTTACATAACTAGGCATTTTAAGTTCTCCTAGAACAGTCGCAGCGCACCACGACTATTCAGATTAGTAATCCTGAGCTTTCAAATAGCTCAGGGCGTATTCATTTTTACGAGTTTAAATACTCGTCTTGTCTCGATAAGTAACTTTTTGGGTTACTTCTAATTTCTTCTAAGGATAGCGGCATTGATTCTCTTCCGCGCCTTGATTGGTTGACAACAGATGGTGTGGCTTCTTGTCTAGCTTGCTCAATCTTTGAGGGCTTAGGATTTGCGCCAACCGCCACGACCACACTTGATACGTTGTCTTCTTCTGGCGTTTCAGTGGATTCTGTTTCTTCTGTTTCAGGGCTTAATGACTTTTCAGGCAAAGATTCTTTGAAAATATCAAGAGCTTCGTTGACTACTTCTGGATCTGGATCAAACAACATACCCTTTACTACATCATCTTGCTCGGCGTACCAGTCCGAGTATTGTCTTTGTTGCTCGGTTAGTTCGCTATATGGCGTACCAGATACAGCTAGATACTGCTCAATATCGGAGTGGGCTTTGCGTATAGCCGCCCAAAATTTAGCATCATGTTCATCTTGTTCAGCTTGTTTTTTCTGTTTGTATTCATTCGCCACACTTTCAAAGTCGCCTGATTTGTTTTCCAGCGCACTGATTCTAGGCATAACTTTGGCGTTGATATACTCAAGTACCTCTGGGAAAATATCGGCTAAAGTTTTTTCAACTTCATCACTACCTTCGACTTCGCCAATTTCTTCAAGGTTGGAAGCGTTCATAGTGCTGATTAATTGTTCTTTTAATGCCGAGTTTTCTTTTCTAAAAGCCGCCGCTTCTTGCTGCGCTTTATTCATAGCAACTACAGCCGCTTTGTAACGGGACTCAGGAATCGTTTTTTCTTCTTTCTTGTCTATCATATCCACCAGTGTACCCACTGTTTCATTGGGGCTGGTTGTTTCATCTGGCGTTAGGTCTGGCTCTCCGCTCGAAAATAACTTTTGAATCTCAGAATCTAACTCGTCTTTTGTCATATTACGTTTCATTTTATCTTTACCATAGTTGCTTGTCGGGGTGTCTCAACTGTTCCGACACCTGTTTATTTTTTGTCTAAAACGATGTTAGCAGTATCGCGTATCGTTTTAAACCGTTTTAATTCGTCAATCTGACCCTGTATAAATCTAAGGCTTTCAAGATTATGCACAGTATCAAACTGATTTCTTAATTCTTCTATCCTTTCGTCAATAAATCTATCTATGCCTTGTTGCCATTCAGCAGTAGATGTTAGCTTAAAAACGAATGCAGCTTGATTTTTATTCACTATTTTAAACCTGATTTTACTAATGTACAACTTTCATTTTGAAATCTATAAGTCATTCTAGTCCAGCTAATGCTATTGCTCTTGCTACGTCTTCGGTTATATGGTCGGCAACGCAAATCGCCACGCGCTCACAGAAGCGTTCGATTTCATTGTCTGTTGCATTCGGGTAAATGCTCAGCAGGTATTCTGTGTCTGTAATATCCATAACTTCCCCATGTGATCAACATCGCTTGATAGCATACGCCGCTAAATGTATATTATTGTACAGACATAAACTAATCTTGCAATAGGTAAAAACAAAAATGGCTAGACCTAAAAAAAGTAAAAATGAAAAGCGGATAAGAATCACCTGTTATGTAAAGGCAGAAACCTTGGAGTTATTAAAAAAACAAAAGCCAAAGTCACAAGGAAAAGCAATTGATGATTCAGTTGCCGCGTATTTCAGTGTATAATAATGTTGTATCGGTATAAATATATTATATAACCAAGGAATTTAAAAAATGGCTATCACCGTTCTAATACCTGAGCAGTCGCTAAGCATCATTAACAAGGCAATTTACAGTGAACTGGATGCGTTCTATAGCTACCAGCACCTATCAATTCAATGTCAACGACTTGGCTTATTCGGCGCGGCAAAATACTTTCTTAACGAAAGCTCAGACGAGCTGGAGCATTACAGAAAACACGTTGATTTTCTTAATGATCGTGGGACGGCTTGTATGTTGCCGAACCTTGAAGCCGCTGACAATACGATTGAAGGCTTAAGGAATGCCTTAACGATAGCCTATGATATGGAGCTTGAGCTAGGGAATAATTATTCTGCTTGGTATACGCAAGCATTACAGAGTAAAGATGCCATTACTGCGCAGCATTTATTGCAGTTCCTAGATATACAGCGCGAGAGCATTGGCAAGTATAGTGATTGGATTCAGCGATTGAATATCGGTGGCAGTATGTCAATTATTTTAATAGACCAAGAAATGGGTGCGTAACTATGAGCTGCACTTACACCATTGCTGACCCTGTAACTGGTAACGTAGAAGTTAAAGATGGATTGCCGGCATTCAAACTATATTTATTCGATGGCGGGCTTGAAAAATTACTTCCTGATTACTTGCCAGAAAAAACGCTTCTTAAAAAAACCGAACCAGAACAAGCAAGACAACAATTGGCAAAGCAGAGGGTAAAGCCCTTAAGAAAAAACAATGATTTTGATATGGACACTGAATACGCTGAAGAAGTGTACGATGAAGAGCTGTTAAAATTATTCCAGCAAGAACCAGAAGAGCCTAGTAAGTTTGAAAAATGGTTTGGTAATTCATGGTTTACCAAAAACAACGTAAATAGCAAATTTGCTCCAGCAGAACCAGCAGCGTTTTATCATGCCACAAACGCTGATAACTTAACTTTCTTTGATAAGTCAAAATTAGGAACTAACGCTACAACACATCCAACTAGCGGGCTAGGTTTTTTCTTTTCCAAAAATAAAGCAGATGTATTGATGTACGGTAAAAATGTCCTAGAATTGCATTTATCGGCGCAAAATCCGTTAGTGACTAATAGCTATGACTTACCAGCATTTGATAGCTTAGAGAAAGCTAAACAGTACAGCCAAGCATTGCAAAAAAAGGGTTACGACGGCATTTATTTGAAAGATGCTGGTTATGCCATTGTCTTTAATTCCAACCAAGCAAAGCTTACCAGCAACACCGCGCCTACGTTATCGGATGATATTCGGCATAGCAAAGCCACCAGAGAACAAAAACCTTACACCAGCAAAGCAGCATTAACCAACGCATTGCAAAAAGCCTTAGATGGTAAATTCGGTCAAGGCTGGTTTAATCAGCTAATGGCAACGGGTAAGTTTAATGTGATTAGTAGTGATGAATCTCAATTATTATTAAATAATTCCCCTAACCCTGAAGGCATTAGCAATAGCAGCTCTGGATACCCCAGAGAATCTGGAAATTTCGGAAAAATTCTTTCCTTCATTAAAGAGTCTAATGGCGGTATCAATATCCCAAGACACGCCGAATTTTGGTCTAGTCTCGTGGATTCCATTTCTAATAAGAGCAGCTCTAATACAGAGCTTGCTAACATTAAGTTTATTGGCGATGTCCTGAAAACTAAAACCTTCGGCATACATGGTTTTAGCGGACTCCCAGTCGAAACTCAAAACAGAATGCTCTCTGAGATGGTCGCTTCTGCTAAGAATAGCAAGATTATCGATTCTATTGTCGGACTTATTCCCATTGATGTGATGAACGTCCTCAGTAGCAAGCAACTTACGCCCGATATGCTGTTCCATGATAAGTCTATGCTCTTGGACGCGCTTACCAGTAACGGGGTCTTTAGAGGAAATGTAAGCCTTATGGATAATATTCTTCTGACTGATATTATAGCAATGGCTATTACAGAAGAATCTTCCAGTTTTGGATTTGGAAATTTTACTAGGGAATTTTTTAATGGTCGCCCCGCAATTGAAACAAGTGCAAATAGTCATAGACTTCCTAAAAATGAACTTTCACGAAGTGGTGATTATACTATAAAAAACGATAAAATTCAGGCTTTTTATCATCCTAAAACTGATAGTGTTTATTTTATTTTTGACAATATTAATGAAAAAACAAATCTTTTTAACCTAGTGATGCACGAGATTGGAGTGCATTCTTTGAGACTGGGTAAAAATGACAAAGAGTTTCAATCAATTCTTAATGAAGTTGGGCTGTTAGCCAAAAACTCTAATAGCCCTATTATTAAAAAGGCGGTTAAAGCAGCTCAGGATGCCAACACGCCGCCGCATTTAATGAACGAGGAGATTGCAGGGTATCTGGTTGAGAACCATCCTAACCTAGAAATAAGCCAACGAATAATCGCTTGGTTTAAAAATGCCATTCGGGCAATTGCCAAATCATTACCTACCATTGACCGCGTGAATTTTGTTAGAAGTTTAACGGCGTTGTCAGAAAACGATATTGTTTACATGGCTACTCAGGCTTTGCGCAATGCACCTAGTAACTTGTTGTTTGATGAGACAGCCAGAAAAGACGATACTATCAGAATGGCAAAAAAAGAAGGCTACGAAGGTAATAGCACTGGTGAAGCAGAAGAATGGCTAAGGGCAGTTGCTAAAGGGCTGGATATGTCTTTTGAAGCGAGAATGGAGCGTGCAAGTGATATGGGTTTTGATACATCAAAAGTTTGGTATCACGGCACCAAAAACAGATCATTTAAAGCCTTTAATAAGAATGAAATAAGGGATGATGAAAACAGAAGGACAGGAGGAGAAGGCACAGTATCTTTTAGTAGTAGCCCAGAATTTGCCAGCAAATATGCTGGTGAAAATGGCAGCGTATATCCTGTTCTTTTAGGTGGGAATATCTTTGATTTTAGAAATGAAGGAGAATTGCAGGATGCAATAGATAAGATTGATGATTGGTATAAACAAAATCCTGATTATGATACATCGCAATTTAGGGATACCAACATAGAGATGATTAAATCAGAAATTGCTAAAGGAAGTTGGGGAGTGTTAGAGCATGACTTAAACAAAACTGGTTTTTTTGATGATAATGCGTTTGATGGTTTTTTGACCGAAGAGCAAGGTGTTATTAATCAGATCATGATAAATACAGACATGATACGATCAATCAATGCCGCATTCGATCCAGACTATGCCGACAGCCCTAACTTGTTGGCAAGCTACGCCGGACAAAAAGCCAAGAACGCTGATAAATCCGCGTTAGCCCGTGCTGTTGAAATGGAGCAACAAGGCATACCTAAAGAGGATGCTGTTGTAAAGTTTGGCGACAATGACATTCGCTACTCAATTGCCCAACAGCCAACCGTAGGCGATCACTACACTTTGCCTGTAGAAACCGCGTTACAAAAACAACAGCGGTTATGGCAAGACGAAAATAACCGATGGTCTTTACTGCAAAACGTTATTAAAAAAGCTGGTGGTGTCATTAATGACAGCAATGACGTTTACACGGCTATGGAATTAATGCCGCATAAAGCAGCGGCTAGAATTAGCAAATACCATACCGACAACATAAAGCCATTGTTTAAACGCATGACTGATATAGGTGCGTCTAAGGATGACGTGGCATTGCTCTTATATGCAAACCACGCCAAAGAACGCAATGCGCAAATTAGAAAAATCAATCCGCGTTTTGCCGTTGATAATGGTTCAGGCATGACAGACGCACAAGCGGACACGGCTATTAATCAATTAAAGCT
>Ga0208980_10000723_pt1 | contig 19116 bp, 15 predicted proteins | sample WetSurMetagenome_3_FD_187993 | JGI IMG/M metagenome (GOLD analysis project Ga0208980, IMG submission 187993) | Wetland microbial communities from Twitchell Island in the Sacramento Delta, sample from surface sediment Aug2011 Site A1 Bulk (version 2) | ecosystem: Environmental > Aquatic > Marine... | reverse complement strand
TCGGATAATTCTGAGCTAAGTCAAATGTTAATGGACCATTTACGTCAACTTCAATTTCACTTGAATATTCATATGTTCCATTGAAATCAATTTGTTTTAATCTGTAGTAATTGATTCCGTTTTCTGCGGTTATATCAGTATAATTATAGCTTCTTGGTTCGGAAATTGTTCCGTTACCTTCAACAAAGCCAACGGTTCTGTATTCAGAAGATTCTGTTCTTCTCTCGATTTCGAATCCCTGGTTGTTAACTTCGGTTGCGGTTTCCCAGTTAAGTACTACCTGACCTAAGTTGTTTACATTTGCCCCGAATGAAGTCAACTCAACTGGAACAATCATATCAATTAACTGATAGTCATCAAAGTAGGCTTCATCCGCAGCGGTTTGAAGTGGTCCGTAAAAATCGTTTCCATCTAGTTTAAGCGGACATCCCTGACCAAGTGCCCCAATCGTGTATTGCCAAGTATATACCTGAACCCCGTTAACCCAGAATTCAGCTAAATCATTATTAAGATCAGCTATGGATGAGACCTGAAACCAGGTATCGTGTGGATAATTAAATGTTGCTGCACTTACTGCGCCAGCATCTAAAGTTCCAGTTCCATCTACGTTGAAATATGCCTGTGATGCCCAAACCGAACTTGCACCAGCAAAGTCAGCCAAAGTATTAAAGTAACCACCTTTCCCAGTCGGGATATACATTTGAAATCTCATTTCCCACTTGCCAGAGGTAAGATCATTGAGCGGTTTTACAAAGTCATTAACCATAACTACAACAAAAGATTTTGTCCCGCTGAAAGCATGATTTGTGGATACATACGCATCTTCAGTACCGCATGGTGCATTCGACCAGGTTGTCCAATCAGTTGGATTTTGGCAAGCAACCTGCTGTCCAGCTATATAAGCCTCAAAATTATCTGAGAAAACAACTGCTTGAGCAATTGCTAAAACAGAAAAAGAGAAGATTATTGAAAGAGTAAGTAAAATTCTATGCATAGAATCTCCTTGTTTTAATTATTGAAAGTAATTATTTAGTTAAGCAGAAAAATCTTTTTATGTGTTAACGAGAGCCCTTTATTTTCTATTATAATTTAACAAATAATTTTAATAATTAAAATAGAATACAAGTAAATAAAAGAGCCGCAATGATGCGGCTCAATTATTACAAAAGATAAATGAAATTACTTGAGTAACATCATCTTCTTTGTTTGAACTGAATTTGCTGACTGCAATTTGTAGAGATATACACCGGTTGATAGGTTTGAAGCATCGAAAGTTACTTCATAGAAACCAGCTTGGCTGAAACCATCTACTAAAACTGCAACTTCTTCACCAACAATGTTGAATACAGATAGTCTGATATTACCAGATTCAGGTACGCTGTATTTTATGCTTGTTGATGGGTTAAATGGGTTCGGATAGTTTTGTGCTAAATCAAATGATAATGGACCATTTACATCAACTTCAACTTCAGGAGAATATTCATATGTGCCGTTAAAGTCAATTTGTTTTAGTCTATAGTAATTGATTCCGTTTTCAGCATTTACATCTGTGTAAATGTAGCTTCTTGGTTCGGAAATTGTTCCGTTACCTTCAACAAAACCAATGGTTCTATATTCAGAAGTTTCAGTCCTTCTTTCAATTTCGAATCCCTGGTTATTAACTTCAGTTGCAGTCTCCCAGTTAAGAATGACCTGTCCCAGGCTGTTAACATTACCTGTGAATGATGTTAACTCAACTGGTACAGCTGTATCACTAAATCGATAGTCATCAAAATATAATTCATCAACTGCTGTTGCACCAAAGAAATCATTTGCATCAACCTGCAATGGGCTGCCTGCACCGCTCGCACCTAATGTCCATTGCCAGGATTTAACTAAGGTAGGACCATACCAAAATTCAGCTTGGTCAGTGTCGAGGTCAACTATTACCTGAACCATTTGCCAACTACCCACTAACCATGTAAATGTAGTTGGAGTTGCTGAACCGCCAAAAAATCTGCCTGCACCACCTAAATCAAAATAACATTCCATTCCCCAGTTGGAAGTTCCACCAGCAAATAAAGCTAGTGTATTAAAGTAACCTGCTTTACCTGTAGGAATATATGTCATAAAGCTTATATACCATTTACCAGAAGTTTTTGGTCCAGCTGCATCTACTATATGAACGAGATCATTGTTCTGAACAATTTTAGCAGATTTGGTGCCACTGAATGCATAAGTTGAAGAAATGTAAGCATCTTCTGTTGCATTACAGGGTAAGTTACTCCAGGTTGTCCAGTTTGTAGGATCCTGACAAGCAACTTGCTGACCTGCAATAAATCCTTCAAAATCTTCGAAGTAAGTACTACCACCACCAAGTTCAGAACCGATAACTATAAATGGTAATCCTTGAGGGAATGAGCCGTCCAAAGCGTCACCCCAAACACCTGCCAGATTTTGTTTTCCATTACCAGTTGTAGTTTGGCCTGTTATGGTAATTGGAGGAGCCCAGGGACCAGAAGCGAGAGTACCACCAGTCATCCACTGAACCCAATATGTTCCGGGTGCAAGCGTGGTTCCTATTGTGGCTGTCTGAACCATTATTGGTCGATTACTATCAAGTGGGGAAGTATCAATTGACCTGTAAATGTTAGAGAAAGTTGATGAAGCAAGTCTATTTGTAGTCAGATCTCCCCAAATAACTGTTCCACCAGCAGTAGGATCGCCATTCCAAATTTGAACCCTAATATCATTTATAGTTGAGGTGGTTGTTGAACCGGTTTGATACGCAAAAAACTGCATTTGATCAACTTGCCATCCACCCCCAGCAGGTACCGTAAAGTCGTCACCCATTGAGTTATTACTAGCTACCTGATGACCAAAACCATATAGTGTCAGTGTTAAAGCAGTCTGCAACACACTTGCATCAGCACCACCAAAACCACCACCTGGTGCATTTGCTAGTGGACCATTATCAAATAAAATGGCGGCTGGTGCCTCGTATTGTAATTCACCCTTAATGATTGGTACGACAGGTGTAGTTTGCTCTCCAGCTTTATCATATGCATCCTGTGCAAAAGATAAACCTGTAACAAACACAAAGAAGAAAAGTACGCTAAAGAATTGTTTCATTTAGAAACCTCCTTTATTATAGTGATTAATGAAGTTAATTAAGAAAAAGAAACTTATTAAACTGTTGGAAATGACGAGAAATAAAATCGAATTTTGATTCTGTAATTGCATTTTTAACTAACCGATATTTATTAAAAATGAATAAAATCCAGTTAAAACAGCCAGCCCTAATAACGAGATATGAAATTTCATAAAATTCTAACCCTATATTAAGAAAATTATACAAAAAATCAACTATTAATTAAAAAAAATCTTGATAGAATTATTTATAATATTTTTACTTTTTGATACACTAAATATTATTTAATGAAATTCGTATCAAAAATTTAGAATATGTATAAACAACAAAGATATGAACTGGTTGAGAATTTACGACTAAAGGGAATAACAGATGAATTTATTTTAAAAGCATTGTCTAAAGTTGAGAGGGAAAAATTTGTTTCATCAGTAATGAAACCAAATGCTTATAAAGATATTGCACTCCCGATAGGTTATGGGCAAACGATCTCTCAACCATTTACAATTGCAGTAATGACAGAAGCTTTGCAGATTAAAAAAGGAGATAAAGTTTTGGAAATTGGTACTGGCTCCGGATATCAGGCTGCGATACTTTATGAGATGGGAGCTAAGGTTTACAGCATCGAAAGACATATAGATATTTATAATGAGGTGTTGAAAAGGTTTGAGAAGCTTGGAATACGTGTGCATTGTAAATGCGGCGATGGAACACTTGGGTGGGATCAATATTCACCATTCGAAAAAATAATTGTCACAGCAGGTTCACCTTCCGTTCCGGATTCATTAAAGAAGCAGCTCGCAGTTAATGGAAGGATGGTTATTCCTGTTGGCAATATGAATTCCCAAACACTAAAAGTAATTACGAAAACTGCAGATAACGAATTTGAGATTGAAGATATTCCACAGTTTGCTTTTGTTCCATTGATTGGAAGAGAAGGTTGGAAAGAATAATCCTTAAATGCAAAATGGTTGATGGATGATGTTTGATGGAAAAGAGAAGTTTGATGATGGGAGTATTAACGAACCGAAAGTAATAGTAATTGTCGGGCCAACTTGTTCTGGAAAAACAACTCTTAGTTTGAAACTCTCACAGATAATTCCTTCCGAAATTATTTCTGCTGACAGCAGACAATTTTATAAACACCTTGATATCGGTACTGCTAAACCTTCCAAAGAACAACTGCAAAAAATTCCGCATCATTTAATTGATTTTTTAAATCCTTCTGAAAATTATGATGTAAGTAAGTTCGAAAAAGATGCAATTGGAATTATTTATCAGATTCATAAAAAAAATAAAACTCCAATCATAGTTGGCGGAAGTGGACTTTACATCAAAGCATTGATTGATGGAATTTTTGATACAGCAGATAAGGATGACGAGTATAGGGAACTACTACTTCAAAAAAGAAAAGAGCTTGGAAATGAATTTCTTTATGAAGAACTAGATAAAGTTGATCCGAAAAGTGCTAAGAAGATGCTTCCTCAAAACTGGAAAAGAGTAATGCGTGCTCTTGAAGTATTTTATACAACAGGAGAACCAATATGGAAGCATCATCAAAATCAATCTGCTCAAACGGAAAAAAAATATTTATTCAAACAGTATGGATTGAATTGGGATAGAAAAATTCTTTATGAAAATATTAATAGAAGAGTTGATTGGATGATTGAAAATGGATTGATTGAAGAAGTGAAAACTATTCTGAATTTGGGTTACGATAAAAGTCTTAATTCTCTTAACACAGTTGGCTATAAAGAAATCATTCAATATTTGGATGAGGAAATAACATTTCAAAGAGCTGTCGAATTGATAAAGAGGAATACACGCCATTACGCAAAACGACAAATGACCTGGTTTAAAAAGGATGAGCGAATACATTCGTTCGAAGTCAATGATTCAAATGACCTGGATTCAATTGCAATTCAAATCATCCAATCAATGGTTTAATTCTGAATCTATCAAAATCTGATTCAAATCAATTTCTCGCTTTTAATATTTCTTAATAAATTAGAACACAAATTTTAATTTCATTGATTCCGCATTACTTTTTTCCAGGAGATAGTTTGAAAGAGAAAATACGAATAGCATCGGGACAAGGCTTTTGGGGCGACTTAATTGATGCTCCGTATTACCAGGTAACTAAAGGTGATATCGATTATCTGGTAATGGATTATCTTGCTGAAGTTACAATGTCAATTCTTCAGAAGCAGAAAAATAAAGATCCGAAGCTTGGTTATGCCACTGATTTAATTGATTTGATGAAAAGAATTCTTCCGATCAGTTCAGAAAAAGGAATAAAAATAATTACTAATGGGGGAGGTGTAAATCCTGTTGATTGTGCAAATGCTATTCGGGAAATAGCGGTTCAAAATGGAATTAAAAAATTGAAAGTTGCTGTTGTTTTAGGGGATAATATTAAAGATCACCTCGATGATATTATGAGTAAAGGTTGTTTGCTAAACAATATGGAAACAGGTGAATCCATAGAGATAATTAAGGATAAACTTCTAAGTGCAAATGTGTATTTTGGTTCTTTTCCAGTAGTTGAAGCATTAAAACAAGGTGCCGATATCGTAATTACAGGAAGAACGACTGATACAGGATTAACACTCGCACCAATGATTTATGAATTTGGCTGGAAAAATAATGATTATAATCTTCTCGCAGCAGGAACTGTAGCCGGACATATTTTGGAATGTGGTGCACAAGCATCCGGCGGTAATTTTTTAGGGGATTGGGAATCGATTGAAAACTTTGCCGAAATTGGTTTCCCGATAGCAGAAGCATATCCAAATGGAGAAGTGATAATCACTAAACATCCAAACACAGGCGGAAGAGTTTCATTTGAAACAGTTGCAGAACAGTTAGTTTATGAAATAGGAAATCCTGAAGAATATATTACTCCGGATTGTGTTGCTGATTTTACATCAATCAAACTTGAAGAAATCGGAAAGGATAGAGTAAAAGTTTACAACGTAAAAGGAAAACCGGAAACAGAATTTTATAAGGTTTCGTGTTCTTATCACGATGGTTATAGTGCAACAGGTTCTTTAACATATTCCTGGCCTCAAGCACTTACAAAAGCGAAAAAGGCAGATCAAATTCTTAGAAAAAGATTAGAAAATCTTGAACTTCAGTTTGAAGAAATACGGTCAGAGTATCTGGGATTCAATGCAACTCACGAAAATCTCTCTCCACAATTGGATGAGGATAAAATAAATGAAATTGTTCTTAGGTTTTCAGTAAGAGGAAAAGATAAAAATGCCGTTAACAGATTTGGGCAGGAAATAGCTCCATTGATTCTCACCGGTCCGCCCAGTGTTACAGGTTTTGCAGGTGGAAGACCAAAACCAAAAGATGTTGTTGCTTATTGGCCAGCACTCATTCCTAAAAAGCTCGTCGAGCCAAAAATAAAAATTCTGGAGTTAATATGAGCAAAATTCAATTGCGTCAAATTGCTCACGGTAGAAGTGGAGATAAAGGCGATGCTGCAAATATTGGTATCATCGCATATGATCAAAAAGGATATGAAATACTTGAAAAGCATTTAACTGCAGAAAAAGTCAAAAAGCATTTTGAAGGAATTTGTCATGGCAAAGTAGAACGATACGAAATGCCCAACATCAGGGCTCTGAATTTTCTACTTCACAATACTCTTGGTGGTGGTGGAACAGTTTCTTTAAAACACGATGCGCAAGGTAAAACTCTTGCTGCAGCACTCTTAAGAATGGAATTAGAAATATAAATTTTTACTCTTAAATTTTAATTTGAACGAGGAATTATGTACGAAGAAGAATTAAAAGAATTAAAAACCTATCAACTGAGAATAGCAAATCTCCGGGGGTATCTTTGATGTCGATAAAAAGATATCAAAGGTAGAAGAACTTCAATCTAAGTCTTCTGAATCATCATTCTGGAATGATCAGATAGCCGCACAAAAGACACTTCAGGAAATCAAAAATCTCGAGCAATGGATTAATCTCTGGAAAGAGGTTGATAAAAAATCAAACGACGTGAGTGATATAATCGAACTTGCTGCAATGGAAGAAGATGAATCCTTTTATGATGATATCAGAAAAGAACTGGACAATCTTAATTCTGAAATTGAAAAAGCTGAGATCAAAAATATGCTCAGCGGAAGAGATGATGATAAAAATTGTTTATTAACAATCCATTCAGGTGCGGGCGGAACTGAGGCACAGGATTGGGCTGATATGCTGCTGCGTATGTATTTGCGCTGGGGTGAACAGAATGGTTATCAAATGAGTATAGTTGACATTCTTGATGGCGATGGCGCAGGAATAAAATCTGCAACAGTGGAAGTTACGGGAGAATTTGCGTACGGTTATCTTAAAGCTGAAAACGGAGTTCATCGGCTTGTGCGTATTTCGCCATTTGATTCAAATAAAAGAAGACACACTTCTTTTGCTTCTGTATTTGTTATTCCGGAAATTGATGATACGATTGAGATTGAAATAAATCCTGCTGATTTACGAATCGATACTTATCGTTCAGGTGGAAAGGGAGGACAAAACGTAAACAAAGTTGAAACTGCTGTGAGGATAACACACATTCCAACGAACACAGTCGCAGCCTGTCAGAGTGAAAGATCGCAGGGGCAGAATAAAGCTACTGCAATGAAAATGCTTAAGTCCAAACTTTATCAGCAAGAAGTCGAGAAACAGCAAGCGGAGCTTGATGAAGTTGAAAAAAATAAAATGAAGATAGAGTGGGGAAGTCAAATTCGCTCTTACGTTTTTCACCCTTATAATATGGTCAAAGATCATCGAACTGATGAAGAAACATCGGATGTTCAAAGAGTAATGGATGGAGATATTGATAGGTTCATTAAAGCATATTTATCCAAATTCAGCAAGAATTAATTCTATTCTCTTTTCAATCCGAACTGCTTGACGAGTTCGACTAACCTATTTGGATAATCAGTCTGAATACCGTTGATACCTTTTTTAATCAGACACTCCATTTCTTTTTCTTTGTTGATAGTACACCCAATTAAAAAATCAATGTGTCGATCAGGATTCTTTCTGTTAAATCTTTTTTTCTTTCTCACATCATAACGCATTACTCGTCGGTAAGTCATCCAGTTACCGATTGTTATTTGTCTTGGTCGCAAAATAAGGGCGATAGAATTTTTATTCTGAATTGCAGTTCGTACACCGCTATGCAATTGGGGAATAAAAATAATACCCGGCGGTACCTCGACATCGAGACAATATGTTAATTCGGAATATTTACTTTTCGCTGTTTCCAAAACTTCTTTGCTGAATGTTTCAAGAATAAATTTACAAGGAGGATTATATTTCTTTATAAACGAATCTAACTGATCAAGAATCACTAACACCAAATCTTTTTCATCATCAGGAACCTTTATGTCAAGAAAAACATATTTAACTTTTTCTTTATCCGATAACCATTGAATGAATTCACCAAATGTTGGAATGTTTGCACCAACAGGTTCACTCTCGCCTTTTTTAATAAAATTGAAATTAGATCTGAATTCCTGCAAAGTAAGTTCACTTGTTTTATTTCTGAAGCCACTGAATGGGGCAGGGAAGTCGGGTTTAAAAGCAACTTGAGGTTCGATACCACCTTCTCTTATTAACGCAACAAGTTCATCTGGATTCCAATCGTGCCACAGAATTACCTCTTTGTCTTTAGTAACACAAATATCTGTCTCGAGTGAATTTACACCTTCACTAAGAGCTCTTTCGAATGAAGGGATTGTATTTTCTGGTTCGTTTACTGGTGAGCCACGATGTCCGCAAACTAAAAAGAGGTGTTCTTTGTCAATATTTACTTTCCTGTATGGACAAAATATGAAAAGCTCTTTAAACCAGGTGAGTATGGAATTAAATCTTATTTTTAAACTTGCCATAGATTGGGTTAATTATAATCTTTAATCTGAAAATATTTTTATGATTGTTTTACCAAAAATGAAGAATAAAAAACTAATAAAGAAAAATCCGGCTGATAAAAAGAAAAAAGACTTCTTCAACAAAGTTTTCGAAGTCACCAAAAGAATTCCTTATGGAAAAGTAACTACCTATGGGCACATTGCAGAAGCCTGCGGAATTAAATCTTCAGCGAGAACAGTCGGCTGGGCATTAAATGGATGTGGATCGGATATTCCAGCACACAGAGTTGTGAATCGTTATGGAGCTTTAACTGGGAAAATTCATTTCGGTGATCCAAACCTCATGGAAGATTTGTTACGAAGTGAAGGAGTTGAGTTTGACAAAAATGGTTGTGTGAAACTTGAAAAGCATTTGTGGATTCCGAAAATGGCTAATACAAAATTTAGAAGAACTAGAAAATAAATAGTTCTCCGAATCGCATTAACTTTTTATTCATTTTGATTCAAAGATTCTGCAATGTAACCAACCCGAGTAAAATTAGTCTAAACCATATTAGAAGTTACCAGATTGATCAATTTTAAATTATCTTTTTGAATTAATAATCATTACTAAAAAAATATGAAAAAATTCATAGGCTTACTTTGCTTTATTACATACGCTTCATTCGCTCAACAGATAGGTGATCCGGAATTTGATCCGCCGATTTTTAATCCTGCGTATCAACCAGGTCAGGGTTCAAAAATTTATATCGATGAAGCTCACAATAATTTCCATACGATGTATGGGCGATACAAACCATTTGCTGATCTTCTTATTAAGGATGGTTATGTAGTAAAACCATCAAAGGATTCTTTATTGAAAAAATCTTTCGAAGATGTTGATATACTCGTCATTTCCAATGCACTCAACTCCAGAAATACTCAGGACTGGACCTTTCCTACACCATCAGCTTTCAGCGATGATGAAATCAGTAATATTGCTGAATGGGTAGAAAGTGGTGGATCATTATTTCTGATTGCTGATCATATGCCTTTCCCTGGTGCAGCAAACGATTTGGCAAAAGCTTTTGGATTCGAGATGAACAATGGTTTTGCATTTGATTCTACCGGCACAGGAACCCAGTTGTTTGTACGCGAAGATGGAACACTCAGGGATAATTTTATAACAGACGGTAGAACCGAACAGGAAAAAGTTGATTCAATCTATTCGTTTACTGGACAGGCATTTCAAATTCCGGAAGATGCAATTCCAGTTCTATTCCTGAATGAAAACTTTGTTTCATTGATGCCTGATACAGCGTGGAATTTCAAAGATGATACACCACAAATTTCCGTTTCGGGATGGTCACAAGGAGCTATAAAGGAATTTGGGAAAGGTAAAATTGCAGTATGGGGTGAAGCAGCAATGTTTTCAGCGCAAATTGCTGGTGAGCAAAAAGCAAAAGTTGGTATGAATGCACCGAAAGCTAATTTCAATTACCAGCTTCTTCTAAATATTATTCATTGGCTGGATAATCTTATTGAATGAGTAACTGACTTGTTATCTGATTAGGAGGTTAGCAATACTCCTACTCAAAATCTTGATTTGATTAAGAGTAGGAGTCAAGGTTAGAAATTGATTAGTATCTTTCCACACTTATCGAAGAAACACCACATTCAATATCAATAATTATCTTATTACTGGCTTCATCGAAATTCTCTGTTACATAATTATCTGAATCTATTTTGTTGAATTCTTCAAAATGCTTTGAAGAAAGTGCACCATCTATTAAAATTCTGCAACCGGATTCTCTGGGAATGGAGACATTAATATCCGAAGCACCTGCATCAACATTAAGATTTGTTTCCGGACTCAAATTTCCTAGTTTAATTGTAATTGAAGCTGCACCCATATCAACATTAACTTCTTTTGTTTTGAATTGTGTGAGGTCAAAATCCATTGAAGCAGCACCGACATTAAAATTCATATCCCAAACCGGTTTTGGATTTAAGGCTATATCAACTGTGTTCTTGTAATTGTCTCCAAACCTGAAAATTGCTTTGTCTCCCATATCAAAATCGATATTTGTGCTGCTGTCAGTATCAAATCTCGTTAGTTCATAATTATTCTTATAGCCTATTGTCTTTGCATAGATTAGGTTTACAGTTGTGTCCATGATATTGAATGTACCAGCACCTCCATCAAAATTAAGAGTTGCATAGTTCAAAGTCGAATCGTACTGTTCAGTAAATTCGGATGTACCAACTTCGTGTTTACCTTCATCACCGAAGTCAATTCTAAAATCATTACTCATAAAATGTGTAGCTGTTTTAAAGCTGGCAAAAATGGCTAATGCGAGAACGATAGCTGCAAGTCCCGCAATTACACTTTTACCGGATTGATGTTTGATGAGAATTGATAATCCTATGAGTATAATAGTCAGTGGCCAGAGTTTCCAAATCGTAGCCCAATCCATAAAGATCGTTGTAAAGTTGTTTATCAGGACGAGTAATCCCAGTCCAACAAAAAGTAAACCCCAAAAAATATGTGATGGTTTCATTTTAAAATCTCCCAATTAATTCTTTGCTTTTAATAGAAGACCGATACCAATTGCTATTAGTATGACAGGCCAGAAATGGTCAAAGTCGAACCGTGGAAATATATTATCCAACAAAAGTAATCCGCCAATAACCATTAATACGATTGCAACCCAAATTTGCTTGTTATTCGGTTGAGTCATCGATCCAGCGACACTGTTACTACTCATACTAAAAGAATCGGACTTAGTCTGATCTGCAGAAAAATTTGAACCTCCGCTTTCTTCGGATGAAGTCTGATTAAATGGATACTTGGGCAGCTCGTATGGTTTTTGAGGAACGACAATCCATAAAATGATGTAAGCAATTATTCCTCCTCCTCCGAGAAAAACTACCACGATGAATAAAACTCTAACAAGAGTTGAATCAATATCAAAATATTCTGCGAGCCCACCAGCAACTCCCCCAATCATTTTATCCAGTGTTGATCTATAAAGTTTCTTTGCCATTTAATCCTCCAGCTTGAAATAATTCTTTTTATTCTCTGGTTCTAATAAATAAGATTTTAAATGATTTGCACTCATTTTGGTAAGTATGGTAAGAAAGTATCGGTAATTGCAGGAGATTTGTCGGTTAATGGAAGTAAGAAAATATATGAATGTATGATTAAAGTGTTGTATGAATCATTTTAGTCACTCATTAATTGAAAACTAACTTACATTCTACTCTTATTTTTCAATTTTGTCGAGTATAGGTGTAGTCGTATATTTCGTAATAAAATCAATAATTGAAATGAAAATTGCACTTTGCCAAATAAACCCTATAATAGGCAATTTAGATTATAATACAGAGAAAATTTTAAAAGGATACAAGAAAGGTATAAAAACAAAAGCTGATCTTGTGATCTTTCCTGAACTTGCATTAGTAGGTTACCCACCACTCGACTTAGTAGAAAAATCTGAATTCAGAAAAGCTGTTAACAAAAAGATCAATGAACTTGCAAGAATAACTGGCGATGTTGGTTTGCTATTTGGTGCAATTACTGAAGATGATGACAGAGTCGGGACCAACATTCACAACTCTGCGGTATTGTGTTACAATGGAAAAGTTCAATTTATCCAGCCAAAATCTCTTATACCAAATTATGATGTGTTTGACGAGATGAGATATTTTGAACCTGCGAAGGAAGTTTTCATTCATGAGTTCAGGGGTGAGAAGCTTGGAATTTCTGTTTGTGAAGATATTTGGAATGATGCTGATTACTGGTATAAAAGAAGATATTACGTTGATCCCGTTGAAGTTTTAAAGAAAAAAGGTGCAACTGTTCTAATCAATATATCAGCAAGTCCATATTCATATGGAAAAAGAAAAGAACGTTTGGAAATGCTGTCAATACTTTGCAGACAGGATAAACTACCCCTTGCATACGTTTGTTGTGTTGGTGTTCAGACTGATTTGGTTTTTGATGGTAGTAGTATGTGCCTTGATAAGCATGGAAAACTGGTTCAATCAGGAAAAGCATACGAAGAAGATTTTATTTTATTCGATACTGAAAATGATGAAGAAATAAAAATTGAAGTAGAAAAATCATTTGAAGAAGAAGTTCTTTCATCTTTGATATATGGTGTGAGAGAATATTTTGAAAAGATGAAATTTAAAAGCGCAGTGGTTGGTTTAAGTGGAGGACTTGATTCAGCAATGGTTACCTACATCGCAGTGGAAGCATTGGGTAAAGAAAATGTTCACGTTGTTTTAATGCCTTCAAAATATTCCAGCCAAGGAAGTATAACTGATTCAGAGAAGCTAATTAGGAATCTTGGTATCTCAGCAGATAATGTTTCAATTCAACCTGTTGTGGATGAAACGATTAATCAACTCATCCAGAAGTTCAAGAATAAGCTTGGTAAACTCACAGGAGAAAACATTCAGGCAAGAATTCGTGGTGTTTACTTAATGGCTTTTTCAAATAATGATAACTTTTTAGTTTTGACCACAGGAAATAAATCTGAACTGGCTGTGGGTTACTGTACTCTATACGGTGATATGAGCGGTAGTCTTGCGGTTATTGCTGATGTTTATAAAAGTGATCTTTATATGATTGCAAAATTCATTAATAGGAAAGAAGAAATCATCCCGGATGAGATAATTAATAAACCGCCTTCAGCTGAGCTGAGTCCGAATCAAAAAGACCAGGACGATCTTCCACCTTATGAACTGCTAGATAAAATTTTGAAAATGTATCTTGAGGAAAACAAAGAATACGATGAGATAAATTCAATCATAAAAGATGAAATAGTTGTTAAGAAAGTTCTAAGGATGGTCGATATAAACGAGTTTAAGAGAAGACAAGCAGCACCTGCATTGAGAGTTTCCAGGAAAGCATTTGGTTACGGTCGGAGATATCCCATAGTTCAAGGCTGGAGGAAATAATACTACGATTCAAGGTTTTATTAGTAAACAACATTGGATTTAATTCGTAATCTTCAAAAAATCTTCAAATTTGTCGAAATTATAGCATACCAATATTTAACTTTGTAATAGTGAATTCTAAAGTTTATAATCAAATAAGTCTTAACAATTTATAATATGAAACAAATTAATCTCTTCACAATCATCGTCGTACTTTTAGCTACAAGTACGTTTGCTCAATTTGGCGTTCAAAAAGATTTAGTTAAAATAAAAACTTATCAGTCTTTCGATAAAGTTTATCCTGGAACGGAATTTAAATTAGCTGTTAAAGCCGAAGTTGCAGAAAGTTGGCATATCAATTCTGACAAACCGTATGATGAATATCTCATTCCTACATCACTTATGGTTCCGGAGAATCCTAATTTTAAATTATTAAAAGTTGCGTATCCAAAACCTCACGATTTTAAATTCTCGTTCTCTGAATCTCCCTTATCTGTCTGGGAAGGACAAGTTTATTTTGGAGCGTTGATTGAAGTCGATTCAAATGCAATTCCAGGAGAATACTTGTTTGTTGTTGAATTAGAATACCAGGCTTGTAACGATATGAGCTGTCAGGCACCAACTTCGATTCTTGATACCATCAACATTATAGTAGCTGATAAAACTTCTCCGGTAAATACAATCAACGATGAGATTTTTAATAATGTTGATATAAGTTTTACTGAAACTGTAACTACTGACAAAGAAGAATCTGATCCTATTTCAAATGCATTGGAAAGCCAGGGTTTGATTATAGGATTACTTTTTGTTTTTCTGGGAGGATTGGCGTTAAACCTGACTCCTTGTGTTTATCCGTTAATACCCATAACCGTTGGTTACTTTGGCGGACAGAGTGAAGGAAGTACTACTAAACTTTTCTTTATGGGTATATTATTCATACTTGGACTTGCAGTTACATACTCAGCAATTGGCGTTGTTACTTCTCTTACCGGAGCAATCTTTGGTGCTTTGCTTCAAAATCCGATTGTAATTTTGATTATAGTTGGAATAATGCTGGCACTTTCGTTAAGCATGTTCGGTGTATATGAATTTAAACTCCCTGATAGTTTGGTGAACAAAGCTGGTGGTGCAAAAGCAGGATTGTTCGGAGCTTTTTTCATGGGACTTACAATGGGAATTGTTGCCGCACCCTGTATCGGACCATTTGTTTTAGGTTTGGTAACTTATGTCGCAACTAAACAAGATCCTTATTTTGGATTCCTACTTTTCTTCGTACTCGCTGTCGGTCTTGGAACACCATACCTTTTTCTTGCAATCTTCTCCGGTAAAATTAAAAAATTACCCCGCGCAGGTGAGTGGATGGATGCAGTGAAACATATCTTCGGGTTTATATTGATCGGGATGGCACTTTACTTTTTACTTCCACTTCTGCCAAAAGAAATTTCAGGATATGTGCTTCCTATATTTATGATCGGAGCAGCTATCTATCTCCTATTCTTTGAAAAACTTGCAAACAGTGTTAAAGGATTTAGAATCTTTAAGATAGTTTTTTCTATAATAATTATGGCACTTGGTGTTTATGCTCTCATTCCATCAGAATCAAATTCAGTCGAATGGAAACCGTTTACGGAGGATGCATTAACCGAAATTTCCGTAAGGGGAGTGATAATTGATTTTTATGCTGATTGGTGTATTCCCTGTAAAGAATTAGATGCTCTCACATTTTCTGATCCCGATGTGATTGAAATATCGAAAGAGTTTGAAACATATAAAGCAGATTTAACAAAGTCGCTCTCTCCTGAAGTTGAATCTCTGAGGGATAGATTTAAAATTGTTGGAGTTCCTACTGTACTCATTTTAAACTCAAAGGGAGAAGAAGTAGAAAGGATTACAGGCTTTGTAAATGCTAAGGAATTCTATAAAACAATATCAGTTGTTAACTGACATTTATTAATATTTGCATTGCTAAATCAGATAGTACTTAGTAACTTTATTATTATATAAAAAAATATTTGGGAAGTTTAAAAGATGTCAGAAGTAAAAGAAAAAGATTTTAGAGTTTTAACCAGCGTCACTGTTCGATTTGCAGGTGATTCAGGAGATGGAATGCAATTAACAGGCTCTCAATTCAGTGATACAACGGCATGGATTGGAAACGATTTAAACACTCTACCTGATTATCCGGCGGAAATCAGAGCTCCTGCCGGAACAATATATGGAGTGAGCGGATTTCAATTAAGTTTTGGAAGTGAGGATGTTAACACACCAGGTGATCTTCCGGATGTTCTTGTTGCCATGAATCCTGCTGCTCTTAGAAAAAATCTAAAAGAAATTAAACATGGTGGAGTTGTAATTGTAAATTCGGATGCTTTCGACCAGAAAAATTTAAAGTTAGCAAACTTTGACACTAATCCATTAGAAGATGATACTTTGAGTGGTTATGATTTACATCAGGTTCCAATCTCATCCCTTACTGCAAATGCTCTTGAAGGTTTACCATTAAGTCCTAAAGAAGTGGCCAGATGTAAAAACTTTTTTGCACTTGGCTTGATGTACTGGTTGTATGACAGACCACTAAAAAACACTGAGGACTGGATTAAAGATAAATTCAAAAACAAACCTGAGTACGTAGAAGCAAATACAAAAGCTCTTCAAGCTGGTCATAAATTTGGTGAGATGACAGAGGTATTCACAACTCGCTACAAAGTAGAAGCAGCTAAACTACCAAAAGGTATTTACAGAAATATTTCTGGTAATGAAGCCACTGCTCTTGGTTTTCTTACTGCATCTGTAAAAAGTGGACTTCCTTTGTTCCTCGGATCTTATCCAATCACTCCCGCATCAGAAATTTTACAATACTTAAGTAATTATAAAAACTTCGGAGTAAAAACAGTTCAGGCAGAAGATGAGATAGCAGGAATCACTTCTGCGATTGGAGCTGCTTTTGCTGGTAATCTTGCATTAACAACTACGAGTGGACCAGGTCTCTCATTAAAATTAGAAGCCATCGGTTTGGCTGTAATGACTGAATTACCAATTGTTATTGTTGATGTTCAAAGAGGAGGGCCAAGTACAGGGTTGCCTACAAAAACTGAGCAGGCAGATCTTCTACAGGCTATGTATGGAAGAAATGGAGAGGCTTCTGTTTGTGTTATTGCTGCAAGAACACCTCGTGATTGTTTCTATATGGCTATCGAGGCCAGCAGGATAGCATTAAAATATATGACTCCTGTAATTTTATTAACTGATGGTTATCTCGCAAATGGATCAGAACCTTGGCGTGTTCCTCATGTAAATGAAATTCCAGATATTTCGGTAAAATTTCGTACTGATGCAGAAAGATTTTATCCATTTCTAAGAAATGATAATCTTGCCAGACCTTGGGCTATTCCAGGAACACCAGGATTGGAACATAGAATCGGTGGACTTGAAAAAGCTGATGTTTATGGTACGGTCAATTACGATCCTGATAACCACGATAAAATGGTCAAATTAAGAACTGAAAAAATTAAAAGGATAGTGAACGACATCCCTGATCTAGAAATCGATGGAGATGATCACGGAGATCTATTAGTACTTGGATGGGGTAGTACATACGGATCAATTAAAGATGCTGTTATTAAAGCAAGAAAATCAGGATTAAAATTATCCCAAGCACATTTAAGATATTTAAATCCGATGCCGAAAAATACAGGTCAGGTTCTCAAGAATTTTAAGAAAATATTAATTCCTGAAATAAACCTTGGTCAACTTGCTCATTTAATAAGAAGCGAATATTTAATTCCTGTTGAACAATTTAATATGGTAAGAGGATTGCCGCTTAAAGTCAATGATATATTAGAAAAGATAAACTCTTTACTTGGAGGTGGAAATGGAAAATAGTCAAGAAGTAGTTACTAAGAAATATACAGCAAAGGATTTCACAAGTGATCAAGATGTACGTTGGTGTCCTGGATGCGGAGATTATTCTATACTTGCCCAGGTTCAAAGAACATTTCCTGATATAATTCAAACTAACAAAGAAAAAATTGTTTGGGTTTCAGGAATCGGCTGCTCAAGCCGCTTTCCCTACTATATGAATACTTATGGATTTCATGGAATTCACGGACGTGCTGCTATCATTGCAACCGGTGTCAAAGTTGCAAATCCTGATCTTTCAGTTTGGGTTGCGACAGGTGATGGAGATCTCTTAAGCATAGGTGGAAATCATTTTATTCACGCTTGCAGAAAAAATGTTGATCTAAAAGTTCTGCTTTTCAACAATAGAATTTATGGATTAACTAAAGGTCAATATTCACCGACATCTGAAAAGGGCAAAGTTACCAAGACAACTCCATTTGGAAGTGTTGATTATCCATTCAATCCAATATCGCTTGCTCTTGGTTCAGATGCTACATTTGTTGCCCGTTCAATTGATAGAAACCCGAAACACATGCAGGAAATGATAAAAAGGGTTGGACAGCACAAAGGTTTTGCTTTACTTGAGATATTCCAGAATTGCAATATTTTCAATGATGGTGCTTTTGAACTCCTAACTGAAAAAGATACCAAAGATGATCACGTGCTTGTTCTTGAACATGGCAAACCAATGGTGTTTGGGAAAAATCAGGATAAAGGAATTAAACTTGATGGAGCACATCCGATAGTTGTTGATATTTCAAATGGAAAATATTCCAAAGATGATCTTTGGGTCCATGATGAATTCTCTGATGCACCAATTCACGCAATGATACTTGCACATTTAGATGATAGACCAGACCTACCAAGTCCTGTTGGAGTGTTTAGGCAGTACTTCAAAGAAACTTACGATGATGCTATAAAAGCACAGATAAATAAAATAATTGAGAAAAAAGGAAAAGGTGATTTGGAAAAAGTATTGTTTGGTGCAAACACCTGGGAAGTCAGTTAAATAGTTAAGTATTTTTATTCTTCACAAGATGGGGCTTAATTAAAAGCCCCTTTTATTATTAATGATAGATTTCAAAAAACTTGTAGATATAATAAAGTCCAATCAAAGTTTTCTGATCACAACTCATGTTAATCCTGATGCTGATGCCATTGGTTCTGAGATTGCTTTTCATAAGTTGTTAAGTGTACTTGGAAAGAAATCTCAAATTATCAATCATAGTTCAACTCCATACAATCTTAAATTTCTTGATACTGAAAATGTAATCGAAAAGTTTGATGA
>Ga0208980_10000721_pt1 | contig 19170 bp, 14 predicted proteins | sample WetSurMetagenome_3_FD_187993 | JGI IMG/M metagenome (GOLD analysis project Ga0208980, IMG submission 187993) | Wetland microbial communities from Twitchell Island in the Sacramento Delta, sample from surface sediment Aug2011 Site A1 Bulk (version 2) | ecosystem: Environmental > Aquatic > Marine... | reverse complement strand
TCCCGAAGGCGGGGTCTTGGAGGGCCGGATGACGACCTCGTGCTTGGCAACGAAACCGCGGGCCGTCATGTACTCGTTGAGTTTCTTCATGCCCTCTTTCGTGAAGATTCCCGAAAGGATCGGGCAATTCCTGTAGCCTGCAAACTCCCCGCCGAGGTCGGTCATGTAGAGGCCCACGCCGGATCCGTCGTGGCCTTCCTTCATGACGTTGAGCGCCTCGAGGGCGATCAGGGGAGAAAGGGGCTGCTCGCTGGTGATGGAAAAAAGTCGACACATGGTGCTCGTTCCTCGATGAGGTTTGTGGCCCGTCAGGGTCAAGATTCGTGCCATGGAGGGGGCGTGTTCAATGTGCTTGCAGCCCTTCACCTGCTGCATCGAAACGGCACGAATTTAAAAATATTTTTCGACATCGACGCCATTGTGCGATGCCGGCATCCGATCCGGTGCAAGAGAAAATGATAACAATTTTGTATACCTCATCATGCAATGGACAAAATTGTAATATTATCTCGGCCGGCTCTTGCCTGCTAGGCTTGCATCCGAAAACGGCGCGGTTCGATCCCGTACTTGTGGATCTTGTAGTGGATCACCCTCTTGGATGTACCCAGCAGTTTTGCCGCCTGGCTCTGGTTTCCTTGCGTGCTCACGAGGGCGTCGATGATCAGCGCCCGCTCATAGGCGTTCATGAGGCTGGCAAGGGAAGAGACCGTCTGGATTTCCATTTTCTTCACTTTCATGACTTTCCACCCCGCATGGTCATTGTAAAAAGATGGACCGTTGCGGATTAGAATGACAAGAAGCATGCCACGCTCTGCCGGCGGGAAAAGACCGCTGCGGGAACGCCACAAGGTTATCTTCTAACAGCATAATATTATTGACCTATATCTGATGCCGGGGATTCGGTCCGCTGGTGATGGAGAAACGGAATGGGGTATGTCACCGAAGATGAAGGCATGAAAATGTGAACAAAATTGTTCCGGATCGGGGGTGATGGGAAAGGGTTCGAATTCGTGACCGAAACGCCGGGGCCCTTGGGGCTCTTTTAAAAATCCCCCTTACGCATTTTTAAGAATAACTTCCGAAAACGGAAAAAAGCAAGAAACCTTTAACCGGAAGGCCGTTGTGGATGGCCCTGTCCCTGGTGGATAGGTTTGCATCAGGCGATGCGCTTTGCCTTGAACCGTTGCGGGTCGATGTCGTACTTCGTGATCTTGTACTGGATAATGCGCTTCGTCGTCCCGAGGAACTTTGCTGCCTTGCTCTGGTTGCCGCGGGCATCCTTCAGGGCATCGATGATCAGGGAGCGCTCGTAGGCACTCACGAGGGTCTCGAGCTTTCCCCGCTCTTTCTTTGCAGACTCATTTGATTTCATCTGCAGCGAAGGCGGCAGATGGACGCTCTCGATGGAGTCTCCCGGAGCCAGGATCACGGCCCGCTCGATACTGTTCTCCAGTTCGCGGACGTTGCCGGGCCAATGGTAGGCGAGAAGCATGTCCAGGGCCGGCGTGGATATCCTCTTCACCTTCTTTCCGAGGATCTTTGCGTATTTCAGGATGAAGTGGTCCGCCAGGAGAATGATGTCGCTTCCACGCTCCCGCAGCGTCGGCATGTAGATGGGGAATACGTTGAGGCGGTAGAACAGATCCGAACGGAACCGCCCTTCGGCGACGTCCTGTTCCAGGTTGCGGTTCGTCGCCGCGATGATGCGAACGTTGACCGTGACCGACCGGGAGGAACCCACCGGCTGGAGTTGCCTTTCCTGGAGCACGCGCAGTACCTTGGCCTGAGCCGCCTGGGAGAGCTCCCCGATCTCGTCGAGGAAGATCGTTCCGCCGTGTGCCTCCTCGAAGAGGCCGCGGCGCCGCTGGATGGCCCCGGTGAAGGCGCCCTTTTCATGGCCGAAGAGTTCGCTCTCAACAAGGGTGTCGGGCATGGCAGCGCAGTTGACCTGGACGAAGGGGCCCTCCTTGCGGGGGCTGTTGGCGTGGATCGCCCTTGCCACAAGTTCCTTCCCCGTTCCCGTCTCCCCGTTGATCAGGACCGTCGTACCCGAATCGGCCACCTGAGAGATCATGTTGAGCACGTCCAGCATCGGCTTGGAGTTCCCGATGATATCCGTGGAGATGGTCCGTGTCCGGCTGAGCATCTTGCGCAGGCTGCGATTCTCCTCCTCGAGGCCCAGGCCGTGGACGGCCTTGGCAATGAGATCCGCCACCGCCGACAGGATGGCCACCTCCTCCTCGAGATTCGTGACCTTGTGGGTCAGCTTGTCGGCCGAAAGAACACCGGCGACTTTCCCGCTGTATACGATGGGCACGCAGAGGAAGGACAGCTGGGAGCGGTCCAGATGCTTCCGGGCGCCCGTGCGGTCGAGAAAGAGATTCTCCTTGCCCAGGTTGGCGATGGCCATGGGCCGTCCCGTCTGGGCAACCTTGCCGGTGATTCCCTCGCCTGGCTTGTAGCTGATGTCGAGGCCCTCGATGTCCACCCCCCGGGCCACTTCCAGCCAGGTCTCGCCGGTTTTCTGGTCCAGGATGGAGATCATGCCGCGCTCCATTCCGAGGCGCTTGCTCATTTCGGTCATGATCTTCTCGAGCTGCTCGCGCAGCTCCCCCGATTGCGTCAGGATTTTTGCGATGGTGTGCAGGGCGGCGAGTTCATCGTAATTGAATCGGCTCATGACATATCCTGTCGGGGACGAGGTATTTATTACGGAATTGTTCCTATAGCGAAAAAACATACAAAAAACAAGAGGTCTTCGCATGGATGGACAAAATTGTCACGGCCATGCAATGACTTGTCGTTCATATCCTTTTTCCTGCACGCTATACGCTACCCGCTGCACGCTTCCTCACGCCGGGAACTTTTCCGGGGCCTCCTGTGTCTAACCCGTCAGAAGACCAGAAACCAAGGAGGTACCCCCATGAAACCGGCGATTCGACTTTTGATGCTTTTCCTGCTGGTCGCCTCGATGCTCCCGTGGAGCGCGGCCCACGCCCGCCCGGAGGCAACCGATGACCGGACCCTGTCCCCCTATTTCTTCGTGAAAAGTGACGATCCCGCCCTGGACCGGCTTCCCCTGAAGGCCACCTCGGCCTCGGTCCGGATTTCCGGCGTGATCGCCGATGTTCTCGTTACCCAGTTCTACAGGAATGAAGGGAAAAAGCCCCTCGAGGCGATCTACGTATTTCCGGCCTCGACGCGGGCAGCCGTTTACGGGATGAAGATGACCATCGGCAAGCGCGTCATCGAGGCGAAGATCAAGAAGCGCGACGAGGCCCGGCGAGACTACGAGCAGGCGCGCGACCAGGGACGGAGCGCCTCCCTTCTCGAGCAGCAGCGGCCCAATGTCTTCCAGATGAACGTGGCCAACATCATGCCCGGTGATGAAATCAACGTGGAAATGAGATACACGGAACTGATCGTCCCGACGGACCGTGTCTATGAGTTCATCTATCCCACCGTCGTCGGACCCCGTTACTCCAACCAGAAGGCCGAGACGGCGCCTCCCTCCGAGCACTGGGTGCAGAACCCCTATCTGCACGAAGGGAAAGCAGCCCCCCATGGCTTCGACATCGCGGTGGATGTCGCTGCGGGGCTCCCGATCCGGGAGCTTGCATGCCCGTCCCACAAGGTGAATGTCGCCTACGGCAGCCCCTCTGTCGCGAAAATTACTCTCGACCCCACGGAATCCCGGGCCGGCAACCGCGATTACGTCCTGCGTTACCGGCTCGACGGCGACAGGATCCAATCAGGGCTTCTGCTCTTCGAGGGGAAAAAGGAAAACTTCTTTCTTCTTATGATGCAGCCCCCGAAGCGGATCGCAAAGGCCGACATCCCCGGACGCGAGTACATCTTCATCGTCGACGTGTCGGGGTCCATGCACGGATTCCCGCTGGAGATCTCGAAGAAGCTCCTGGCCAACCTGATCGGGAACCTGAGGCCCACGGACCGGTTCAACGTCCTTCTCTTCTCGGGCGGCTCGTCGGTTATGGCCGAGGAGTCGCTTGCGGCCACGCAGGAAAACGTCGCAAGGGCCATCCAGCTCATCGATCGGCAGAGGGGCGGCGGAGGTACGGAACTGCTGCCCGCCCTGAAGCGGGCCCTGTCCCTGAAAAAACAGGAGAATACGTCCCGGACCATCGTCATTGCCACCGACGGTTACGTGACCGTCGAGGAAGAGGTCTTCGATCTCATCCGGAACAACCTGGGCAATGCCAACATGTTCGCCTTCGGTATCGGGACGGCCGTCAACCGACACATCATCGAAGGGATGGCGCACGTCGGCATGGGCGAGCCCTTCGTGATCGCAAAGCCCGACGAGGCCCCGGCGAAAGCAGAAAAATTCCGCAACATGATCCAGTCGCCCGTGCTCACGCAGGTGAAGCTGGACGTCAGGGGCTTCGACGCCTGCGACGTGGAGCCCCTCGCCATTCCCGACGTCCTCGCCGAGCGTCCCGTCATCGTCTTCGGAAAGTGGCGCGGCAAGGTGAAAGGCCATATCGCCGTCAGCGGGATCACGGGCGAGGGCGAGTTCGTCGAGACGATCGATGTGGGCAAGGTGAAGCCCTCGGGGGCCAATGCGGCCCTGGCAACCCTCTGGGCTCGCCACCGGATCACGTTGTTCTCGGATTACAACAGGCTGCGGACAAGCGACAGGCGCATCCAGGAAGTGACGGAACTCGGTCTTCGCTACAGTCTTCTCACGGCGTACACGTCCTTTGTGGCCGTCGACTCGGAGGTGCGCAATATCGATGGGAAGCCCGCGACGGTGAAGCAGCCCCTGCCGCTACCCCAGGGTGTCTCCGACTATGCCGTGGGCGGCAAGATGATGCATGCCTCTGCGCCCATGGCTCAGGTGGCCAAGAGAGAGGCCCTTGCGGCATCGGAAGACAGGGCCCTCGTGAAAGAGAAGCGGGCAAAGGATGAAGAGAAGGACAATAAGGCAGTGATCACGATTTCCGATGTGACCGTGTCGCAGGGGCTTTCCAGAGAAGACATTCTCAAGAAGCTCAAAGAGCAAACCGCAAAGCTGGACTCCTGCCTCGCCGGCGAGAAGGGAAAGCTTGTGCTCAGGCTGACCATCAGACCCGACGGCACGGTGAAGAGCGTGAAGGTACTTTCCAGTACATTCAAGAACAGCAAGGCGCACCCATGCGTGCTCGACGCGCTGAAAAAGATCACGATGTCCGCCACGCAGGACGGAAAAGAGGGGAGGGCGGTGGTCACGCTCTCCTGGCGATGATCCTTTATTCAAAGAAAAGAGAGCGATCCAGGCCGGGGCCGGCGTCCGATACACGCCACGGCTCCGGCCTGGAAGTTTTCTCTTGACAAGATTGCCGCAGGTACGGGAAATCGGGGGGAACGAAAATACCTGAGATGATGGATCCCGTGGTTGCTGCCCCGCACCGAATGACCGATGACGAGGACGTGAAAGCCGTCCTGCTGTGCCAGAAGGGCGATGTGGATGCCTTCGAGATCCTCGTCGAGCGGCACCAGAAGCGAATGCTCAACGTCGCCTACCGGATGCTGGGGGACTATGAGGAAGCCTGCGATGTCGTGCAGGAAGCCTTTCTTGCGGCATACCGTGCGATCCGGTCCTTCAGGCGGGAAGCGAAATTTTCCACATGGCTCTACGGGATCGTCGTGAATCACGCACGGAACCGCATCAAGCAGGCGCAGAGCCGGTCGCGGCACGAAACCCGCTCGATCGATGACCCCGTTGAGCTCAAAGAAGGGAGACTGCAGTGTGAGGTTTCGGATTGCGGGGAATCGGCCGTCGAACAGCTGGAGAAAAAGGAAATCGAAGCCCGGGTGCAGGAGTGCATCGGGGCGCTCGAAACGGAATACCGGGAGGTCCTTGTCCTGCGGGACATCCAGGGGTTTTCCTACGACGAGATCGGCGAGTTGCTGAATCTTCCCGACGGGACCGTGAAATCGAGGCTCTTCAGGGCGAGGGCTGCCATGAAAGACTGCCTCGTCAAAGTTCTGGGTGATTGGCCATGACGTGCAAAGAGATCGAAGACCTGCTCCCCGGCATGATCGACGGCGCGATTGCCGACGCGGATAAGAAGCGCATCGAGGCGCATCTGGAGAGTTGCGCGTCCTGCCGCAAAGCGTTTGCGGATTTGAGAAAAACCGATGAGCAGGTAAAGAGCCTCGAGGAAGTGGAGCCGCCTCCCTGGCTGAAGACTAGGGTCATGGCCCGCGTGAGGGAAGAGGCGGAACAGAAAGAAGGGTTCTTGAGGAGATTCTTCTATCCGCTTCACGTCAAGGTTCCCATACAGGCACTGGCCACGGTCCTCATAGCCGTTGTCGCGTGGAATGTCTACAAGACAGGGGAGCCCGAGTTCAGGCAGATGGCACCACCCCCGGCCGCGGTTCAGGAGGCGCCGAAGGCTCAGGCGCCGCCGGAGCCCGGACCCGCCGAAGGGCCGGCGAAAAAAGATGAAAGCCCTGCCACACGGGAAAAGAAGTCCTTCGCGCCGCCCCCGGCGCAGGTGAAAGAACCGGTGCCGCAGAGAGCGGCAACCGTTCGTGAAGAGACAATGGCCGATGCCGAAAAGCCGGTCGAGCGGTTGAGGGACGCGAAGCGCCCGGCGGAGCCTCCGAAAGACGAGGGCGCCTGGAGAGGCACGGGAGCGGCGAGGCCGGGGGAGGCGGGCCGGGCCCTGGAGGCCCCGGCCCAGGCCCAGGACCAGCAACAGAAACTCAAGGCCACGAAGGCCCCCGTCGGTGCGGTGGCGAAGGAGGCGGGAAAGCAGGAAGCCCGGCCTGCCGCATCGCCCATGATGTCGGCGGCTGTAACGCCTCGGCCCGATCTGGAGGCAACACTGCGTGTCCGTGCTCCGGAGGCTGCAGCAAGCGAGGTGGAAACAATTTTAAAGCAAGCCAGCGCACAGGCTGTCGAACGTCAAGCCCGTGAAGGAAGGGTGATCCTCACGGCGCGGATCCAGACGGAGCATCTCGAGGCCCTTCGGGAAAGGCTCAAGTCCCTCGGTCCTGTGCAGGAGAGCGTCCATGTTGCCCCGCGCCCGGGGGCTTCTCTGACGATCCGGATAGAAATCCGTCCCGATTAGCCTTTTGACCATCGTTTCTTCTCACTTTTCCGCGTTTGCGCGGAGCGTCCAACCCATCCCATCTGCCGCGTGAAACGCATGTTCTGCCGACCTTTCATGGGTATCCACAGAACCATCCAGAAATGCATTTGAAGTGGTCTGGAATTTGCAACAAACTATAAAGGCAAATTTTTATCCATTTCTTCCACTCAGGAAGCTTCGAAGGATCGGGAGTTCGTCACTCCCCATGATATCCAGTCGTTGAATAAGGGCTCCAACAGGCCGGTGGCCGGTCCTCACTCCATCACCGTCCTGGCGGGCTATTCTGCGGACTTGACGACGCTTTCGGCATCTTCCTGTCTCTGTGCGCAAACCGGGGAAACATTCTGTCGGAAGGTCGCGTCGGCGGGAAACCCATCGACGGGCATCAGGGGGGCGCAGTCCGGTCCGAGGGTCCGTCTGTCCGAAAGCAACCCCGCAGGCCGGGAAGGCCCGGCCGTGGGTGTCAGTCACTCATGCGAGAGGGGATGCAAACAGGGGAGTCGGGATGCGGAGGGTGTTGAAGGGAATTAAGGAACGAAACCGAATCGGATGACAGAGAACAGGAGGAATGAGAAGATGAAGAAAGTATGGATCGGGCTGTTGATCGTCGCGTTGACTGCAGGCTTTGCATTGGCACAGGCAAAGGGGACCACCAAGGAGGCCCAGGCGATGCTGGGCAAGGCCGTTGAGTTCTACAAGGCAAACGGGCAGGAAAAGGCCTTTGCGGCTTTTGATGACCCGAAGGGCAAGTTTGTCGATCGGGATCTTTACATTTATGTAAGCGACCTGAATGCGAAAATCCTCTCCCACGGGGCGAACAAGGCGCTCATCGGCAAGACGCTCATCGAGCTCAAGGACACGGATGGCAAACTGTTCATGAAGGAGCTGGTCGACAAGGCGAAGTCCTCGGCCAGTGGATCGGTCGATTACAAGTGGACGAACCCCACGAGCAAGAAGGTCGAGGCCAAGACGGTTTACTACCAGAAGATAGGCGATGTCGTGCTCGTCTGCGGCGCCTATAAGTAATCAACGGAACAGAAAGGCCGGACGGGGGCAATCCCCGTCCGGTTTCCGCATCACAAAGGGGACGGGAACATGAACAAGATCCTTCGCAACCTGAAGCTGGCAAAAAAACTCCTCATCGGCCCCGTAGCGGTTTCCTTGTTCCTGCTGCTTCTGGCCGGCGGCACCTATCATGGCATGAGCAGTCAGAAGGAGGCCCTGGACGACATCTACAACAACCGGTTCCAGGGATATCAGAACAGCTCCGAAATCAGCCGCACGATCGCAAACGTCCATGCCAATCTCTACAAGGTGGTCAGCTGGGCCGGCGCGAATTACGAGGCCGCCAAGGTGGACGCCCTGGGAAAGGAGCAGAAAGCCTCCATCGAGAAGAGCATTGCCTTCGTGCAGAATCTCCAGAAGAGCGCCCAGATCACCCCGGAGGAGAAGAAACTCTACGATGCGACCTTGACGCAGCTCAAGGCGTATCAGGAACCGGCGTTGGGACTGCTCGACATCGCCGCGGCGGATGTGAACGGGGCCGCCCTGTTCATGACGGTGACCGATGAAAAGTACCAGGCGCTCAACAAGACCCTGTCTGACCTCATGGCCCTGGAAAACCGGCTGAGCAAGGAGAATTACGAGAGCTCCATCCAGAATTCCAACCGGCTGATGGCCGTCTTTGCCGTGGTGCTCGTCATCGTCATCGTGTCGGCCATCGTCATCAACCTGATCATGGCCCGGCTGATCACGAGGCCGGTGAAGGAGTCGGTGGAGGTCATCAAGAAGGTTGCCGAGGGGGATCTGACCCAGGACATCCGGGTGCTTTCGAAGGATGAGATCGGGGAGCTGGCCGAATCGGTCAACGCCATGCGCAAGAAGATGGGGGAAGCGGTAGGCCAGTCCATGGCCATTTCCACCGTGCTCTCCGATTCGTCGTCTCAGCAGGCGGCCTCCATCGAGGAGACTTCGGCATCCCTGGACGAGATGGCCTCCATGACGAAGCAGAATGCCGAAAATACCACGGCCGCAAACCACCTCATGATATCGGTCCGGGAGGCCATCGAAAAGGCCAACCAGGCCATGACGGAGCTGACGCGATCCATGACGGATATCGCCAGGGCGAGCGAGCAGACACAGAAGATCGTCAAAAACATCGACGAGGTGGCTTTCCAGACGAATCTGCTGGCGCTCAATGCAGCCGTCGAAGCGGCACGGGCCGGCGAGGCCGGTGCGGGTTTTGCCGTGGTGGCAGACGAGGTGCGCAACCTGGCGCTAAGGGCTACGGATTCGGCCAAGAACACGGCCAATCTCATCCAGGACATCGTCCACAAGGTGCGCGGCGGGGAGAAATTGGTCACGGTGACCAACGACGCCTTCGGAAGTGTGATCGGCAGCTCCAGGAAGGTGCAGGAGTTGATGGAGGAGATCGCCGCGGCTTCCCGGGAGCAGTCCGACGGGATTCACCAGATCAACAGCGCCGTTGCGGACATGAATCAGGTGACCCAGCAGAACGCGGCCAATGCGGAGGAGCTGGCCTCGGTCATGTCGATGTTCCGCGTTGAGGATGTACAAAAGGCCTCCGCGAGCGGAACCCGGAGGGTGGGCAGGGGAAGCGAACAGGCATCAAAGCCGGTTGAGTTTACGAGCCGGGATCCCGAAACCGTCATCCCCATGCAGGAGTCCGGGCAGTTCTGAGAAGGCAAGACCGCAGCGGTGCGGCCTGCTTCCCGCGAACACCCGAGGGACGTTTCAAAACAAAAGGCAGGGTGAAAACCCTGCCTTTTTCATGGATATGTCGCAGCGGGATCTATAGCGGCTGGGCCTTGAAGGTGTCGCACTGATTCAGATCGCCCGTCTCGAACCCTCTCTTGAACCAGCGCACCCTCTGCTCCGAGGTGCCGTGGGTGAAGGCATCGGGGACAACGGTGCCGCGGGTCTGCTTCATGATCCGGTCATCTCCGATGGCGCTGGCGGCCCGCAGGGCCTCCTCCAGGTCACCTGCCTCGAGGATCTTGCGGGATTTATCTGCATGGAATCCCCAGACACCGGCGAGGCAGTCAGCCTGAAGCTCCATCCTCACGGAGAGGCGGTTGGCCTCGGCCTTGCTGACGCGCTGCATGGCCCCCTGGACCTTCCCGGTGATTCCCAGCAGGTTCTGTACGTGGTGGCCCACCTCGTGGGCGATCACGTAGGCCTGGGCAAAATCGCCGGGTGCCTTGAAGCGGGTTTTCAGGTCCTCGTAGAAGGCCAGATCGATGTACACTTTGTGATCCTCGGGACAGTAGAAAGGCCCCATGGCCGCCTGGGCGAAGCCGCAGGCGGACTGGACGGCCCCGGTGAACAGGACGAGCTTGGGCTCCTCGTAGGTTCTCCCGTAGCTGCGAAATACTTCGTGCCACGTTTTTTCCGTGTCGGCCAGGACAACCGAAACGAACTGGCTCATGGGGTCGGCCCCGGGCTTCTGCTGCTGTTGCGTCACAGATGGCGGCCCGCTGTCGGGTACGGATTGCAGAATGACAGACGGATCGATCCCGAAATAGAGGGCCACGAGCACCAGGATCACCGTCCCGATTCCGCCCCCCACGATCCCTCGCGAGACGGGCATCCCGCGCCGATCCTCCACATTGCCGCTTCTTTCCTCGTCTTCCCAGCGCATAGAGGCCCTCCTTTTCCTGCGTTGCCCGGCTTACCCCTTCGATGACGATGATGACGTTGAGGAAGCCATGCCTTCCAGTTCCTTCTTCTTTAAATGGACCAGGATCGCCGCCAGTGCCGCCTGGGTCATCCCGGGGATACGCTGGGCCTGGCCGATGGAGCCGGGACGCACGGCGTCGAGCTTGCACTTGAGCTCGTTGGAGAGGCTGGGGATCCCGAAGTAGTCGATGCCGCCGGGAAGTATCTTCCGCTCCAGCTCCCGGAACTTTTCAATCGACTCGGCCTGTCGCCGGATGTAATCCTCGTAACGGGCCTCGATCTCGATCTGTTTTTTCACGGGTTTCCCGACGGTCGGCAGGTCCGCATCGAAGAGTGCGAGGTCATCATAGCCCATGTCCGGTCGCTTGAGAAGATGAAAAAGAGGCAGGGGCTTGCGGATCGGCAGCGACCCCCGGTTCGTCAGGATGCTGTTGGTCTCGTTCGAGGGGTAGATCATCTTCAAAGAAAGATGGCGGATCCCCCCTTCGATCTGCCGGACCCTGTCCTGCAGCTCCCTGTATGGAACGTCCGGAACGAGCCCCAACTCGTGGCCTTTTCCCATGAGGCGGATCGTTGCGTTGTCCTCGCGGAGCAGAAGCCGGTACTCCGCGCGGGAGGTGAACATCCTGTAGGGCTCGTCGACACCGCGCGTCACGAGGTCATCGACCATGACGGCCATGTAGGCCTCGGATCGCTCCAGGACGAATGGCGGCCGTCCCTGGATTTGCGAGGCCGCGTTGATCCCCGCCCAGAGACCCTGGGCAGCGGCCTCTTCGTAACCGGAGGTGCCGTTGATCTGACCCGCGAGGAAAAGCCCTGCGATCCGCTTGGTCTCCAGGGTCTGCCTGAGCTCCGTCGGCTGGACGTAGTCGTACTCGATGGCATAGGCCGGTCGCATGATCTCGGCCTTCTCGAGCCCGGGGACGCTGTGCACGATCTTTTCCTGCAACTCGAGAGGGAGGCAGTTGCCGAGCCCCTTGGCGTAGATCTCTTCCGTGTCGAGCCCCTCGAACTCCAGCGTGACGGGGTGGCGCCCCTTGTCCGAGAAACGCACCACCTTGTCCTCGAGTGACGGGCAGTATCGGGCGCTGATTCCCTGGATGGTCCCCGAGTACAGGGGCGACAGGTGGATGTTTTCGCGGATCAGGCGGTGCGTCTCTTCCGTCGTGTACGAGAAGAAGGAGGGGAGCCGCTCCTCTCTGAGTTTTTCCGTTGTGTAGGAGAAGGGCTCGGGACAGGGGTCGCTGTCCTGCCGCTCGAGGCGGCCGAAATCGATGGTGGAGGCCTTGAGCCGGGGCGGGGTCCCCGTCTTCATACGGCCCATTTCGAAGCCCAATCCTCGGAGGGATTCGGCGAGTCCCACGGAGGCGATCTCGCCGGCACGGCCCGCGGGGGTGCGGAACGTCCCGATGTGGATGAGCCCGTTGAGAAAGGTGCCCGTCGTGATGACGACGGCCTTGCCGGGGTAGAAAAAACCCGTGCTGTCGATGACGCCGGTGACCCGGCCGTCCTCGACGGCAATGCGGTCCACGAGGCCCTGCCGGAGCTGCAGGTTCTTCTGATGCTCCACGATGGCCTTCATGGCCAGTCGATAGAGCTGCTTGTCGCACTGGACGCGGGAGGACTGGACGGCAGGTCCCTTCGAGGAGTTCAGGAGGCGGAAGTGGACGGCCGTCCGGTCGGCAATCTTCCCCATCTCGCCGCCGAGTGCGTCGATCTCCTTGACGAGCTGTGCCTTGGCAAGCCCCCCGATGGCGGGGTTGCACGACATGAGGGCGATGGAGTCGAGATTGATGTTGAAAAGGAGAGTCTCGCACCCCATGCGCGCGGCGGCCAGCGCTGCCTCGCATCCGGCGTGTCCCCCGCCCACCACGATTACGTCATAAAGCTTCGGCATTCTTTACCGCCACTCACGTTCACTCGGGTGCGATCGCCCTTGCTTTTGCATAGGCGATTCTATAACATCCTTTCAAAAAAACAATCGTAATGTCTGTCCATGCCAAAGCCTGAGCTCTGGAAAAACCGCAAGCGCTACTACGATTTCAAGAGCTTCCTTGTCAATCGATTCGGGTGCAAGGTCTACAAGCTCCAGATCGATGCGGGGTTCACATGCCCGAACCGGGATGGGAAGGTGGCCGTGGGAGGCTGTGCGTATTGTGACGGACGGGGATCAAGCCTGAGGCAGAAAGGGCCTCTGCCTTCGGTTGCAGAGCAGGTTCGATCCGGAAAGGGTCTCTACCGCAATCTCCGGGATGCGGCGAAGTTCATCGCTTACTTTCAGACTTTCACGAATACCTACGGTCCCGTGGAGAAGCTCAGGGCGCTCTACGACGAAGCGCTCCTGCAGGAAGATGTCATCGGGCTTTCCATCGGAACGAGGCCCGACTGCATAGACGAGGAGGTTCTGACTCTCCTGCAGGGCTATGCGAAGACAAAGCACGTATGGATCGAGTACGGGCTGCAGTCCATCCATGACCGGACGCTGGAGCGGATGAATCGCGGTCACGATGCTGCTGCCTTCATCGAGGCCGTCAGGATGACGACAGGCAGGGGCCTGTTCATCTGCACGCACATCATCGTGGGCCTTCCCGGTGAGACGCGTGAGCAGATCCTCGAGACGGCAAAGACCATTGCGGCTCTCCCCATCGACGGCATCAAGATCCACTCCCTGCTCGCGCTGCGCGGGACGGAAGTGGGGCGACTCTATGGTGAGGGAGCCATCACGCTTCCGAATATGGGCGACTACGTTGCCACCGTCTGCGATATCCTGGAGGTCCTGCCCCCGGCGATGGTGATCCAGAGGCTCACGGCGGAGGGCTACCGGGACATCTGCCTCGGGCCGGACTGGGCGGCGAACAAGCTCAAGGTGCTGAACGCGATTGACAGGGAGATGGAAAAAAGGGATACGTGGCAGGGCGCAAAGTACAAGGTGACAGGTGACAGGTGACAGGTGACAGGTGCAGCACCCTGTTGACCTCAGCGTACAGCCGACGTGAAATCGAATTCCTGAAGGATGGATATGATCAATTTTCGTGACAACGTGAAGAAAATGGAAGGCTATATGCCGGGGGAGCAGCCCTCGCCGGGCTCGAGGGTCATCAAGCTCAACACCAACGAGAACCCCTATCCGCCCTCGCCGGAGGTCATGAAGGTCCTGAGGGAATTCGAAGGGGAGTGGCTCCGGCGCTACCCCGATCCGATGGCTACGATGGCCCGGGAGGCTGCGGCGAAGGTCTACGGCGTCTCCGCGGACTGGGTGATGGCCGCAAACGGCAGCGACGAGATGCTGGCGCTTCTGGCAAGGGCATTCCTGGAGCCGGGCCGCAGGATCGCCTACCCCATGCCCACTTATTCGCTCTACATCACGCTGGCCGAGATGCAGGACGCTGCCACCGTGGAAGTCCCCTACGACGAGGGCTACAATCTGCCCGTCGAAGGGCTGCTGGCGGCCCAGGCGGATCTCACCTTCATCTGCACACCGAACAACCCTTCGGCAACGGTAGCCCCCGTGAAAGATCTGGAAAGGCTTGCCGCAGGTCTCAATGGGGTCCTGGTCATCGATGAGGCCTATACGGATTTTGCCGATGAAAATGCGCTCGGCCTGGTCTCCCGGTATGAGAATGTCATCGTATTGAGGACGCTCTCAAAGGCTTACTCCCTGGCGGGGCTTCGCGTGGGCTTCGGCGTGGCGCAGCCCAGGCTGCTGGAAGGGCTCATCAAGATCAAGGACAGCTACAACGTCGACTCCGTGGCACTGAGGCTCGCGGCTGCCGCCATGAACGACCAGGAATGGATGAGAGCCAATGCCGGGAGAATAAAAGCATCGAGGGCAAAACTTGCCATTGCGCTGGAGCAGATGAAATTCAGGCTATGGCCCTCACAGGCCAATTTCATCATGGCCAGCCCGTCCAGGGGCGATGCCCGATACCTTTATTACGAATTGAGAGACAGGGGAATCCTGGTCCGCTACTGGGACCGACCGAGGCTCGACGACAAGATGCGCATCACCGTAGGGACTGAGGGACAGAATCAGGTGCTGATCGACGCTCTGAAAGAGCTCGTCAGGTAAGCGTGAAGCGTGTAGCGTACAGCGAAGAATGGGGTGAGGGTCGAGGGTAGCGGGTCGCGTGGAAAGAGCGATTCAGGGGTCCCGACTCCCGAAACCCTGTACCCTAAACCCGGCCGATCAGGCCTTCAGCCACGTCTTGATGCGCGGGATCTCCTCCGACATCCACTGGGTTGAGAGGCGGCGCTTGAGGAAAAAGGCGAAAAGGTCGTCCATGGTCTTCAGGGCCGTCTCCACGAGATAGACCCTCTCGAGGATGCCGCCCTCCTTTTCCTCGCCTTCCTCATCGAAGCCTCCCGTAGCAGGGAGTTTCATCGACTGGAATTGAAACCGGTCAGCCTTCAGGGTGACTTCCCATCGCTCGCTGTCCTTCTCCAGGCGAAGCCGGGCCTCCCGCACCTTTTTGCCCTCGCGGATCGCGGCCTTGCCTTCCCGCAGGTCTGCATGAAGGCCCTGGCAGGCCACGGTCTCCGAATATTCCCCCTCGCCGGACTCCAGGACGACCCTTTTCTCGAAGGTAAGCGACACATCCGTCTGGCCGGGTATCGAAATCGTCCCGTCGCGCTCCTCCGACTTGAACCAGAGCCAGGTCATGAACTCCCGGGCCAGGAATGCCGGGTCGGCCTTGTCGCCTGCGCCCCTGCCGGGCTCCAGGAAATTTCCTCCCTCCAGGGCTTCGATGGCGGCAGCCGTTTTCTTGTCGAGATGCTCGGGGTCCCAGGGCAGGAAGGGGGCAAATCGCATGTTGAAGGAGACTTTGAAGAGATCCTCGAAGATCTCGAAAACCTTGTCGGCGTGGGAACCTACGAGGAGCCAGCCGCCGGAAGGGGCCCACAGAACGTCATGGAAAGACGGAATCGGGTAGGCCCTTGTCAGCAGGTGGAGGTAGACGCGCTCCTTGATCTCCTTGGTCTGCTCGCGGAAGAGCCGCTTTTTGCCGCTGTCCTTGAGGGACTTCCGTTCCTCCTCAAGACATTTCAAGCGCAGCAGGGCCGGCGGGATGGATTTTTTGTCGACACGAAGGGCGAAATAGAAAAAATCCGCCGCGCTGTAGCGGGCGCCTTCGAAGCGCGTGTCGAGGGGATTCTCCAGGCTCGTCCAGCCGAAGGCCTGATCCTCTGCGGAGGCCGTCAATTCCTGGAAGGCGTACTTCTTGATCTGTTTGTCGAAGAAGGGGCGGAATTCAGCGGGAAGATCCCCTTTGACGCGATATCTCGAAAAGGTCAGCGATCCTTTCAACAGTCCCATGTTATTCCTCCTGAAGGCAGGCACGGTAGCTTATGAGGGGCTACTTTGTCAATGTTCATTCTGAAAAACAGACCGCTGACCGGGGGCGCATCCCGCAGGGCGCGCGATCATAACTGGTTCGTTCCTTGCCGGGGCGCCCCGCTGTGCGGATGAAGGCGCCCAAAACGACCATCTGCTGCGTTCCCTCATCCTTCGTCGCTCGACGTACGTTAAAAAGTACGCCTGCGCTCCTCAGGATTTCGGAGGCTTTGCATCCGGCCATTTTTGAGCGGTCTGAAGAGATACATCCAAGATAGACAGCACGTCCGATTTATGTTACTTTTCTGCCGAAATTCTGAGGGGTTCTGGCAGATGGGCATCAAGAGGATCGGCGTGATCGGAAATGCGAACAAGGGCCATGTGGTGGAAAACATCGCAAGGCTTTTCGATTGGGCGAAAGCCAGGGGCCTGGAGCTTCTGCCGGAAAAAGAAGTGGCCGCAAAGCTCGGCTCCCAGGGCTATCACGGCGATGAGCTCGGCACCCTTGCCGATCTGGTCGTCACCATGGGCGGGGACGGCACGCTCCTGCAGGCAGCCCGGCTCATGAGGAAATCGGACGTCCCCATTCTGGGCGTCAACATGGGGACCTTCGGTTATCTGACCGTGATCAACCTCAACGAGATGTTCGACGCTCTGGAGGCGGTGCTGGCGGGGGATTACCGGACGGAGCAGCGCATGATGCTCGATGTCGCCGTCCACGATGAGCGGGGCGAGAACTTTGAGTGTACCGTGCTCAACGACGCGGTCATCAACCGCGGCAATTACTCGCGCATGGTGGACCTGGAGACCGTCGTTGACGGGGAGTACCTGACCACCTATCGGGCCGACGGTCTCATCATATCGACACCGACGGGCTCCACGGCCTATTCGCTTTCGGCGGGGGGACCCATTGTCTTTCCCGTGTTGAACACCATCATCCTCAACCCCATCTGTCCACACACGCTGACGAACCGGCCCGTCATCCTGCCGGAGACGGCAGTCCTGAAGGTCATGCTCTGGACCCGCGAGGCGGGAGCCATCCTGAGCTGTGACGGACAGGTGACCTACAACCTGAAACCCGGCGACGCCATATCGGTTTGCAAGTCAGACTGCGTGACGAACCTGATCGTTTCTCCCAGGAGGGATTATCTGCAGATCCTCCGGTCCAAACTCGGGTGGGGAGGATCCCCCACGGTAGTGAACCGAAAGTAACATGCTGAAGGAACTGGGCATCACCAACTTTGCCATCATCGACAGGCTCAACCTGGCCTTTCATGACGGCCTCAACGTCATCTCGGGCGAGACCGGGGCCGGCAAGTCGATCCTCATCGGGGCCATCGGGCTTCTGCTCGGCGAGAGGGCCTCGTCGGATCTGATCCGATCCGATGAGGACGCGGCCATCGTGGAAGCGGCCTTCGACATCGCTCCCCACAAGCTCCTCAAGGCAAAGCTTCACTCGATGGGCTTCCGCCCGGGTCGTGAGCTTGTCGTGAAACGGGTCGTGTCCCGGTCAGGCAAGAACCGGGTCTACATCGACGGCAACCTTGCTACCGTGGCCATGCTCGGCGAGATCAGCGAAGCGCTCGTCAATATCTGCAGCCAGCACGAGCACCAGGTCCTGCTCGACCCGGAGAGCCACATCGACATCCTCGATGAGTTCGGGAACCTGGGGCCGCAGCGAAGCGCTTACACCGCACTCTACGAGGAGCATCAGGGACTGAGGGCAAGGCTCGATGAGCTGGCGGCAAAGAACCGCAACCGTGCCGAGAGGGAGGAATTCCTGAGATTCCAGGTCGGCGAGATCGAGAGGGCTGCCCTCAAGCCCGGCGAAGACGCCTCTCTTCAGGAAGAAAAGAAAATTCTCTCGAACGCGGCGAAGCTGACGGAGCTCGCCCGCGAGTCCCACGAGATCCTCTATGGGCAGGAGGAATCGGTCCTGGGCCAGATGAGCCGTGTGACCGGTCTCATCCGGGAAATCCGCCGCATCGATCCGAATGTAAAGGTCTCGGACGAGGAAGTGAAATCGCTTGCCATCCAGCTCGAGGATGCGGCGAGGGTCCTGCGGGATTACCTGAATAAAATCTCCGCGGACCCGGCGCGGCTCGAGGAGATCGACGACCGGCTCGATGTCATCGGGAGGCTGAAAAAGAAATACGGCGGCTCCATCGAGAGTATCCTGAAGACGGGGACGACGCTGAAGGCCGAACTGGAAGGGCTATCGAGCGCTGCCGGGGACCTGGAGAGTCTGGGGCGGGAGCTGAAGCTGAAAAAAGCCGCCCTGCAGGAACTTGGGGGAACGCTTGCCGTCGAGCGCAGGCGTGTGGCCTCATCCATGGAGAAGGCCATCGAAGAGGAGATCCATGACCTGCAGATGGAAAAGGCGCGCTTCCAGGTCTCGTTCAAGGAGCCGCAGCTCGACGACGAGAATACGCCGCTCTTTCACTCCAGGGGCGTCGACCATCTGGAGTTTTACCTGTCCACCAACGTGGGGGAGCAGCTGAAGCCTCTCAACCGGATCGCCTCGGGCGGGGAACTCTCGCGGATCGTGCTGGCCATGAAGAAAGTGCTCGCCAGGGCGGGATCCGTCGGGACGGTCGTCTTCGACGAAGTGGACAGCGGCATCGGTGGAGCCACGGCGGAGATCGTGGGTCGAAAACTCCGGGACATTGCGAAAAGCCACCAGGTCATCTGCATCACGCATCTGCCCCAGATCGCCTCCTTCGGCGCCACGCACTACCAGGTCGTCAAGAGCGTAACCGACGGGCGGACGAGAACGGATGTAAGGACCCTGGCGGAGAATGAACGCCTCGAGGAGATCACGCGGATGCTCGGCGGTGTGGAAATCACGGACAAGACACGGGCTGCCGCGAAGGAAATGTTGAAAGCAGCGAAAAGAAGGGACTAGGGTCGAGGGTTTCGGGTATAGGGTCAAGGATGGAAACAGCAAAGAGTGGAGCGATCTGACAGTAGTTGGAGCAAACGAAAGAAACGAAACAAACGACGAACGAAATAGATGAGTGTCGAAATGTTGAGAAAAGC
>Ga0208980_10000720_pt1 | contig 19170 bp, 12 predicted proteins | sample WetSurMetagenome_3_FD_187993 | JGI IMG/M metagenome (GOLD analysis project Ga0208980, IMG submission 187993) | Wetland microbial communities from Twitchell Island in the Sacramento Delta, sample from surface sediment Aug2011 Site A1 Bulk (version 2) | ecosystem: Environmental > Aquatic > Marine... | reverse complement strand
CCCGCCGCTACGCCACCCCGGCCCTCGCCCTGGCTCTGTTCGCCGAGGGCTCTGAGGCCCGCGCGTCGGCCCGCGCCGCCTTTGCCCCGAGCGCACCCCTGCGGGATTTCGGCTTGATTCAGCTCGTCCAGAGTAGTGGGGGATGCCTGGCGACCCAGCAGTTACGCCTCGACGAGCGCCTGGTGCACCTGGTTGCGGGCTCCGCCAACGAGTTGGACCCCACCCTTGCGCACGCCTTGCGGCCTTTGGACGACACACCGCTTGCACCGATACAGGACGCCCTCGTCGATCGGCTCACCGGAATGGTCGCTGCCGGCGAGGTCACGGCGATCAATCTGGTCGGCGGGCCGGGGAACGGAAGGCACGCGATCGCCGCCGCCCTGGGCCGCCGCGTCGGCCTCAACATCCTGGAGCTCGGGCCGACGGCGATCCCGGCCAGCGAGCCGGAACAACGCGACTGGAAGCGCCGACTCGAACGGGAAGCGATCCTGCTCAATCTCGGGTTTTATCTCGCCCTCGACGACCCGGGATCGAATCCGGGGCAGGCCTTGGACACGCAAGATCGCCTCCAAGCAGTCGCCGTGACTGATCTCGTCGAGTCGTTACGCGCATTTCTGGTTCTCGGCAGCCGCGAACACTACAGCACCCGGCGCGCAGTGCTGACGGCAGAAGCCCCCCATCTGGACGCCGCCTCCCGGCGCACCCTGTGGCAAACCGTGGCGGAAGCCAACGACGACACCCTGGACGCGCTGGTGCAACAGTTCGAGCTCGGACCGCGCGCCATGGCCCAGGCCGCGCGTGCTGCCCGCGATCTGGCCCGCCTCGAAGCCAGGGACGCCGCATCCGGACCCCATGCCGGGCACCTGTGGCGGGCCTGCCGGGCACAGGCGGCCCGAGTCTTACAGGATCTTGGCCGGCGCATCGTCCCCTGTTTCGGTTGGGAGGACCTGGTGCTGCCCGAAGACAGCCGCGCGCAGCTCCGCGAGATCGCCGCGCAAGTCGCCCATCGGGCCCAGGTGTACGACGCCTGGGGCTTCGGCGCACGGCTGTCCCGCGGGCGCGGGATCTGCGCCCTGTTCGCCGGCCCCAGCGGCACCGGCAAGACCATGGCGGCGGAGGTTCTGGCCCGGCACCTGGATCTGGATCTCTTCCGCATCGACCTCTCGGGCGTGGTGAGCAAGTACATCGGCGAGACGGAAAAGAACCTGCGCCGGGTGTTCGATGCCGCCGAGTCCAGCGGCGCGATCCTGTTCTTCGACGAGGCGGACGCCCTGTTCGGCAAGCGCTCGGAGGTGAAGGACAGCCACGACCGTTACGCCAACATCGAGATCAACTACCTGCTCCAGCGGATGGAAGACTATCGGGGCCTGGCCATCCTCGCCACCAACATGAAGTCGCACCTGGACCCCGCCTTTCTCCGCCGGCTGCGCTTCGTCGTGGAGATGCCCTTCCCCGACGCCGATATCCGCAAGCGCATCTGGCAGCGGGTGTTCCCCGACGACACCCCCACCCTCGGGCTGGACTTTGACGCGCTCGCCCGTCTCGAGGTGACCGGCGGCAACATCAAGAACATTGCACTGAATGCCACCTTTTTGGCCGCCGCCGCGGGGTCGCCGGTGCGCATGGAGCACGTGCTGCACGCTGCGCGGCGCGAGTATCAGAAACTTGAAAAGATGCTGCCGCCGGGCGATTTTGGCTTGCATACCGGGCGGGGGCACGCATGAAGCATACTCGCGTGAGCATCGACGCCATCGCCATCCAGGGCGCAAAGGATGCGCACGCCGCAGTCGGCAACCTGCGCGAGGCGCTGGGAGAGCATCTCAGTGCGGCTGTCGAGGCGGGCGGGGCGGTACTCCCGGGCTCGTATCGCATTGGCTCGATCAGCCTGAATCTGCCCCAGGGTGCCGGGTCCGCGAGCATCGGCAGTGCCGTGGCCAAGGCCGTGGCCAACGCCGTCCGTGACGGGAGGCGACTGCGATGAGCCCGGCGCGGCAGCGGCTTTCCTCTCCAACAGCCGCAACGGCAACTCGTACCGAGCGTGCGGGGAGAACCGCTCCGGGCCACTCCTCCGCTGCGCAATCGGTTTCGTCGGTCCAGAAGCCCCCCCTGTCGAACCAGGCGCTGCAGCGGATGCTCGAACGGGGTGTGGTGCAGGCCAAGCTCGACGTGGGGCCGGCGGACGATGCCTACGAGCGCGAAGCCGACAGCGTCGCCGAACGGGTCATGCGGATGCCCGAGCCTGCGGTGCAGCGCACCTGTGCCGCTTGCGCGCGGGAGGAAGAAGAAAAGATCCGCCGCAAGGCGAGCGCTCCGGCCGCGGGCTCGGCGGAGCGGGCAGTGGCGGGCCTCGGGCAGGGATCTCCCCTACCGGCCGCGGAGCGTGCATTTTTCGAGGCGCGGCTCGGCCGGGACTTAGGCAACGTGCGAGTCCATCAAGATGCCACGGCTGCCACAGGGGCCGCGTCGCTGGGTGCGCGGGCCTTCACGCTGGGGACCGATATCGCTTTCGCCCGGGGCGCGTGGCGACCTGGAACCTTCGATGGCCGGACACTGCTTGCGCACGAGCTGACCCATGTCCTGCAACAGGGTCGGGGTGCGCCACGGGCGATTCGGCGGGATGGAGAGGAAGGTACCTCGGAATTCAGCGACCAGGTGACGGTGCTATCCCGTCCGTCCAGCGGCCCCGGCGTCGTTGAGGGTACAGTCACCCGTACCGAGACCGCTCCGGCGAGCGGCTCGCTGCCGCGGCAGGAGATCCATCGGGGTGAGATGCACGTCCGCTTCGACCCGGCGACCTGCGCCCTCAGTGTCCCTTTCGGTTACAACTTCGTGCAGGCCGCCCAGGCCACAGGGGGCGTCGGGATCTGCGACGATCCACCTGCCGCCACGGCGGTCCCGCTCTTGCCCCAGGCCGAGTTTAATGCACTAAAAACCAGTGTGCTCGCGGATGTGAATCGGGGCCTGAATGGCTGGTTCAACGTCCGTCTGACCGGTACGGCCTGTCCGGGAGGCTGTGCGGGCCGCGCAATACCGATCACCGTAAACGCGCACGAGGACGCCGCCCATCCGAATACCACGATCACCGTGGTCAACCGGGGCGGACGGGCCGACGCGGGGACGATCTGCGCACGCTCATGGAATCGATCGACCGCCGTGCACGAGGGCGGGCATCAGGTCCTGGGTGTGGGCGACGAGTATCCCGAGACGGACGAGCGGCTGCGGGCCGTGGCGCCTCAATGGTTCCGCCGGGAGCGCGTTCGCCGTGAGGACTGGTCGGCGATGGGTACGGCGGAGGACACCCGGTTCGCGCGCTTCAACGAGCGCCACTTCAACGCGGTCAAGGCTTTCCTTGAGCACGCCTACCCCGGTTGCACCGCGGCCCTGGAGGCACGTCCGCGACCGTTTACACCGGATTTCCGGATCACACTCGGCGGCGGCTACGCGTCCCTGAGCGGTATCTCTGGCCTGTTCATGCAGGCAGGGGTGGACATGGGCATACCCCTCGACCGGATGCGCCGCTGGGAGCTGGTCCTCGGGCCACAGGTTCGGTGGCTCAACGCGATGGACAGTTCCGGCAGACGCGAGGCTTTCCTGCTCGGTGCGCGACTCGGCGTCGAGCACACCTGGACGCCCTCCGCCGGCGGATTCAGCGTCGGCGGCTTCGGTGAGATCGGGCACGGTTGGTTCAGCTCGACTTCCTACGGCGGGGCGGGCGGGTACTCGGACCGGTCTGCCCGGACCGGCTATGGCGAGCTCGGCGTGACGGCGGGCTACCGAACCGCACCGGTGGGACCGGTCCGCTTCGGATTCATGGCAGAGGGAGCGGCCGGCGCCGCCTTCGGGCCGGGGGTGATCGGACCGATCACTCCGGAGATTGAGCGGGATCCGGAGCGGACGCGCTGGTTCCGGCTGGGCCTCTCGGTTGGGGGGCAATTCTGATGCGCACCCTAACGCGTCGCGCCCTGGTGCCTGTACGGCCAGCTCCAGCGGCCCTGCCCTCCGCCGCGACCCATTCGAGGGCGTGCTCGAACCGCGCCCTGCAACGGCTGCTCGCAACGAGTGCGGTGCAGGCCAAGCTCCGCGCAAGCACACCAGACGATGCCCCCGAGCGCGAGGCTGACCGGGTAGCGGACCAGGTCATGCGCATGCCTGCCGAAGGAATGGGTGCGCTGCGGTTTTCGGACGCCCAGGCTGTGGTCCAACGAAAGTGCCCAGCCTGCGAGGAAGACGATCGGGTGCTCCAGCGTCAAACTGCTGAACCCGGCTCGCCGCCTCGCGCGCAGGCTGACCCAGTCCCGGGCGCAGGTTCGCCTCTATCCGCGTCCGAGCGAGCCTTCTTCGAGCCGCGCTTCGGGCGGGATCTCGCCCATGTGCGTCTGCACAGTGGCCCCCTCGCCTCGCAGCTCGCCGAGTCGATACAGGCCCGGGCATTCACGTACGGACGCGATATCGTGCTCGGATCGGGCGAGCTTGCATCCGGGACGGAAAGCGGCAAAAGACTGCTCGCGCACGAACTGGCCCATACCATCCAACAGGGGGCTCGCCCGAACCTGATTCAGCGCTTAGTGCGCCCCAACCTCGTGAGCTGCCGCAATCCGACTGCCGCCCAGCAAGCGACGGTGGGCGCTGATCCGGTAGGGACCCTCGACGCGGCCAATACCCGCGCCGTCGAGCTGATGGACAACGCTATCGCCACGCTCGAGTTTAACCGCAACGCCATCCTCGCCGGGGCTGAGCCGACCTCGCCGACGGTCGGCGATGCGACGGCCGCTGCACTGCAGTCGCGCATGCGCATCAACCCTTCCAATCGAGCGGTCTGGACCGGTACTGGCATTGGCAGCGTGCAGTTGTTGATAAGGCGGTTGCGCATGGTGCGCAACCTGCTGGGTGGCGGCTGGCTCAGCTACACCTGCATCGCACCGGCGGCCATCAATACGGCAACCTGCGCCGGACCTGCTTGCGGTGGTGCGACGCGGGCGGCTTCCTGCGAAGGTGTGTCTCGGCTGTTCCTGTGCACCCCATTCTGGGCCGATAGTGCGGACGACCAGGCAGGGACCCTGATGCACGAGAGCTTCCACATCTACTTCGGGTTTATCGACGACGTCGGACACGAGGGCAACGCCCACTGTTACGAGCAGTTGGTGTTTGATCTGAATGGCGTGGCGATCAATCCCGCCTTTGTCGGCAGTTGCCCTGCGTGACACGAGCCGCTCCAGGAGCACAACGACCATGGCCTCCGAATTCCCCCGCCGCCCCCGCATCCTCAAAGGTTCTCTGGTCGCCTATCAGCTCCCCGATCTGGTGCCGACCGTCATCGTGTTCCAGTACAACCCCGAGCAGCTCACCCGCTCGCTCAGCGGACGGACGGCGACGGGCGGCGGGCGCGGGGACGCGCAACGCACGGATGGTCCCCCCGAAGAAACCATCAGCCTTTCGGTGGAGATCGACGCCGCCGACCAGCTCGAGCAGTCCGACCGCAACGGGGTCACGGTGTCCAACGGCCTGCATCCGGCGATTGCCGCTCTGGAGGGACTTCTGTATCCAGCGTTCCCCGTGGTGGTCGCCAACCAGGTGCTGTCTGCCTTTGGCAGCGCCTTCATTCTGGGCGAGCCCGCACCCTTGGCCCTGTTTATCTGGGGACCCCGGCGGGTGCTGCCGGTGCGGGTCCAGAGCCTGTCTATCACCGAACAGGCCTTCGATGCGAGCCTCAATCCGATCCTCGCCAAGGCGGATCTCAGCCTCAAGGTGCTCACCTATCGGGAGCTGGACATGACCAATCCGGGCTATTGGGTCTACATGGCCTCCTTCACCCAGAAAGAGGTGATGGCCGCCCTGAACCTGACCCAGGGGACCGGCAATCTGGGCGCGACCCTGCCCTTCTAACCGGAGCCTGAAAATGTTCTTCCGCGGCAGTCGTTACGAAGTCGTCGCCACCGCCACCCTCACCACCCCTGAGGGACGGGTGATCCCCTACAAGCGGGTGCGCTTCATCCCACCAACCGAGGGTGTGCTCCCCGTCACCGTGCAGCAGGGCGACCGCCTCGATCTGATCGCCTGGCAGGTCTATCGCGACCCCGAGCAGTTCTGGCGCCTCTGCGATGCCAACGACGCCCTGCGCCCGGAGGACCTGACGGCGGTCCCCGGCGCGCGGCTCAAGGCGCCGATCCCGGTGCGGTGAGACGATGGGCCTGATCCCCTCCCTGTTTACCGTCAAGGTAGCCATGGTGCCCTTGCCCATGCCCTACCTGAGCGCGCTCAAGGGGATCGAGGTGGAGACATCCTTGGATCAGGCCAGCGTTTTTCGGTTGCATTTCGAGCTGAGCCAGACCGCCCTGGGCGACTGGGACCTGCTCCAGTTCGACATCTTTCGACCGCTGGTGCCCGTCAGCGTGAGCGTCATGCTGGGCAAGTTCCTGCCGGAGACCCTGATCAACGGCTACGTCCGGGAGGCACGCCTGGACAACCGCACCCAGCCGGGTGCCTCCACCCTGGAGGTGGTGGGATTCGACGCCACGGCGACGCTGATGAATCACCTGGAAATGCCGATGCCCCACCCCAACCAGCCGGACTCGGTGATCGCCATGACGATCTTCGGCCGCTACGGCATATTGCCTATGGCATTCCCGCCGACGCCGCCGGGACGCACGGTGATGGATGTGACCACCACCCAGCGCGTCACCGACATCCGGCTGTTGCACGAGATGGCGCAACGCAACGCCTACGAATGCTTCGTGCAGCCCGACCCCCTGATCGGCACGGACCTGGGGCACTTCCACCCGCCTCAATTGTTCCTGCCACCCCAGGGGGTGTTGTCCACCAACTTCGGACTTGCCACCAACCTGGACAACTTCAACGTCCGCAACGACATGCTACAGCCTACCAGCGCCCTGGCACTCTGGCTGGACCCCGCAACAAAGGCGCCGATTCCGGCACCCGGGGTGGCGGCACTGGAAACACCTATGGGGCTCGAGCCCTCGCTTCTGCGCATCCTGCCTCCGCCTTTAGTGCGGCCGGCCGCCACATTCTCCGCCAACTACTCGGAGGTGCTGACCAACAGCCAGTCCATCGCCAACCGCTCCAGTCGGTGCATCCGCGGCAGCGGCCAAGTAGACGGGCTGAAGTACGGCAAGGTGCTGCGTCCCGGGCTGCCGGTGGCCGTGCGCGGGGCAGGACGCGAGCACAGCGGCAATTACTACGTGACCCGGGTGGCGCACAGCCTCTCCACGGACCACTACACCCAGCGCTTCGACGCCTGGCGCAACGCCGTGGGTTTGACGGGGGCCGAGATCTTCATCGACCCGATGGCGGCGCTCAACTGACTCCTGGCAAAACGATGGACGGCAGCGAATCCCCCAATCCGACCGGCACTGGCACCCAGCAGCGCTTCTACGGCAAGTATCGCGGCATCGTCACCAACAATGTGGACCCGCAGAACCTGGGCCGGATCCAGGCCCTGGTGCCGGAGGTCTGGGGCGAGACGCCGGGACTGAGCTGGGCCGTACCCTGCGCGCCCTACGCGGGGACCCAGGCCGGGTTCTTTGCCGTGCCTCCAATGGGCGCGGGGGTCTGGATCGAGTTCGAGGCGGGAGATGTGTCCCGGCCGATCTGGGTCGGCGGGTGGTGGGGCGTGGCCGAGGTACCCCTCAAGCCCATGGGCATGCCCAGTCAGCAGCCCTTCACCAAGATTCTACGCACCGAGACCGGTCTGATCATTGCCCTTGATGACAGCACACAGAATGTAACCATCTCGGATGCGGCGGGGCTCAATCAGGTGGAGGTGAGCGTTGTGACGGGTACCGTTACCGTGAAGGGCGCGGTGCGTGTGGTGCTCGATGCCCCTCTGGTCCAGGAAGGGAGCCAGGCGGCCATGCACCCTTCGGTCTTCGGCGATCAACTGCTTAGCTACCTCGCCCAAATCGTCACCCTGTTCAACACCCACGTGCACCCGGGGGAGCTGGCGGCGGGTTTCATCCCGGTGACGCCGGCCCCGCCGGTGGCGCCGATGCCACCGCCCACACCGGCGCTCATCTCCACCAAGGTGTTCCTGGAGTAGCCCCATGCCCACCCAACTGAAACCCGGCGCCATGGGATCACCCCTCGACGGCACCACACCGGCGGAGTTCGCCAACAGCATGGCCGCGGCCATGGAGGCGGAGCTCAACAAGCTGCTGCAGGCCGACGGGCTGCCCCAGTTGACCGTCAACGACAACTCGCGGGAGACGCGGGACCGACGCCGGCTGTTCGTCGCCATCGCCCGGGGTGTGGTCCGACATCTGGACGAACAGCATGAAGCGATCAAGGTGCAGCGCACCGACAGCACGCATGCCTCGCCAACCTTTGCCATCTACGGAAAGGACTGGTGATGGACACACGCCATCTGGATTTCCCAATGCACATCGATGGCCGCGGCCGTACCGCCGTGACCGACACCGACGATCACGTCCGCGACCTGATCCACCAGGTCCTGTTCACCGCCCCGGGCGAGCGGGTCAATCGCCCCGACTTCGGCTGCGGCCTGAAGCAGCTCGTGTTCATGCCCAACAGCGACGCGCTGGCCGCCTCCACCCAGCAGATGGTTCAGGGTGCGCTGCTACGTTGGCTGGAGGAGTTGATCGTGGTGGAGGCAGTCAATGTACAGGCCACCGATTCATCCCTTGAGGTCACGGTGACCTACGCTCGGCGGGACACTGGCACGCGCCATCAGGACCTGTTTCAGCGCGAGGTTGCCCAGTGACGCAGAACAGGCGAATCCGGGGCTGACACCATGACCGACCACGACGCCAAGCAAGCCGATTGCCTGGATCCGGGTCGCAAGGCCGACGTGCGCGAGCACCCGACCCTGAACGGGATCGACTATGTCGAGTATTTCGAAGACCGTAGCGCCCTGCCCGAGCCCCTCTATTGGCTAGTGGTAAGCTTCCTGCGCGCGGCCCCGGCCGGCCTGACGGGCAACCCCAGCGCCTTCTCGGTGAGCGGCGGCCTGCGCATTACCGGCATCCGCGTGATCGAGGTGACGGCTGGCGCCGTCCCCAATCAGATCCAGGTGTATTTCGATCAGCCCGGCGACTTCTCCAACTATCGGCTCCGTATCGACAGCGCCGCGCTGGACCTCGAGCTCGCGGAGACCGCCTTTGGCTTCAAGCCCCACTGCCCCACTCCTTTCGATTGCCGTCAGGAGCCGGATTGCCCTGCCGACAGGTTCGAAAAACCGGTCCTCGACTATCTGGCTAAGGATTACGCCAGCTTCCGCCGCCTACTGCTCGACCTGATCCCCACCCGCAACCCGGACTGGACTGAGCGGAACCCGGCGGATCTCGGCATCGCGATGGTCGAGCTCTTCGCCTACGTCGGCGACAACCTGAGCTATTTCCAGGACGCGGTCGCAACCGAGTCCTATCTCGACACCTGTGGCCACCGGATCTCGGCACGGCGTCACGCGCGTCTCGTGGACTACAGCATGCACGACGGCCGCAACGCCTGGACCTACGTGCATCTGGAGGTGAATACCTCGGGCGATGTCCCCCAGGGCACGCGCCTACTCACGCGAGTAATCGACCCACCGATCGGCCAGCCCCAGCCTCCCGGACCCCTCGTCCCAACGCTGGTCAACCTCCAGTTCGACAGCGACCCGGCGCTGCGGCGCGTGGAGGTGTTCGAGACCACGGCCCGCATCCACGCCAACCCGCTCAACAATATTCTGTACATCCACACCTTCGGCGACAGTGAGTGCTGCCTGCCCGCCGGCGCGCGCAGCCTGTTCCTCTACTGCCTCACACCAGGTCCCGGCCCACTCTGGACCGCCAGTCGCCCACCTCTGGGGGTGGGCGACTACCTGTTGCTCGAAGAGGTGAAGGGACCCGACAGCGGACTCGCGGCGGATGCGGGTCCCGCGCACCGCCAGGTAGTACGGGTCACCGCCGCGGAGACCGCCGAGGACGAGGTCTATTTCGCCACACTGGATGCCCCCGGCCAGCTGCGCCCCATCGCCGCGCCGGTCCCGCCCGGCACGCCGGTATTGCCGCTTCTCAAGGTTTCCTGGGGCAAGGCCGATTCCCTGGCCTTCCCCCTGTGTCTGTCCTCCCGCCACAGTGAAACCGGCGACCCCATCGCCGATGTCAGCATTGCGCGCGGTAACCTGGCTCCCTGCGACCACGGCCGCACGGTGCTGGAGGGCTATCAGGCCATCGAGGATGGGGCAAAGCTCTGCTTTCTGCTCGCCGGTGTCGAGCCGGAGACCATGACGGCACCGGCGGTGGGCCGTACCGGCGTGGCGAGCCTCGGATTGGGCCGCAGCCCCGTCACTTTTCAGGCCATGCCGACCGGTCCGACCTATGACGAGGAGGGGCGGCTCCGCCTGGCCCGCCACGGGTTGGGGGCCGACGTGCGGGCCTGTGCGCCGGCCGTGGTGCTGATCCTCCAATTCTCACCGACTGAAACGGAGATCTGGGAGCCGGTGCCCGACCTGCTCGGTAGTCGGGCTTTCGACCGGCACTTCGTGGCCGAGGTCGATAATGGCGGCGCGACGGCGCTGCGCTTCGGTGACGACGAGTACGGCCGGCGCCCCCTCGGCGTGCAGCAGGTCATCGCTCGCTACCGAGTCGGTACCGGCCGTGCGGGCAACATCGGTGCGGGAGCACTGACCCACATCGTCGAGCCCCCCGCGGCGGACATGATCGATCCGGCAGACCCGGGCGCTCCGCCGGGTGCCTTTCCGGGCATTGTCCGGCTTTGGCAACCCTTGCCGGCAATCCAGGGTACCGACCCGGAATCCATTGAGGCGGTACGCCAACATGCCCCCCGCGCCTTCCATGCGGAGCAATTCCGCGCGGTCACCGAGGCGGATTGGACCCTGGCGGCCATGAAGCTGCCCGGAATCGCCGCCGCCCACTGCACCTTCCGGTGGACCGGGAGCTGGCATACGGTCTTCGTGGGCCTGCATCCGACGGACCCCGCCGACCTGGTCACGGAGGCGGGGGGACGCACCCGCCTCTCCGACGGGCTTCTGAGCCGCGCCCGCGGCCACCTGCTGCGCTACAAGCTGGCGGGCTACGACCTGGAGATCCGCTCCGCCCGCTACGTGCCCCTGGAGCTCGAGATCCAGATCTGCATCGCCCGGGGGCACTTCCGGGGCGACGTGCTAGAAGCCGTCTCTCGGGCGCTGAGCAATCGGCGCAACGCGGATGGCACCCTCGGGTTCTTCCACCCCACCCGCCTGAGCTTCGGGCAATCGGTTTACCTAAGCCAGCTCTACGCCGCGGCGAAGGCGGTGCCCGGAGTAGACTCGCTGGTGGTGACCGTATTCGAGCGTTACTGGGAGGCGGCCAACCAGGAGTTGGAGATGGGGGTGATTGAGATGGGACACTGGGAGATCGCGCGCCTCGACAACGATCGTAATTTTCCGGAGCTCGGCACCCTCAAGCTGACCGCGGTGGGAGGCCTGTGATGAGACGCACGCGAAGCGATCTCTGCCACTGCTGCGAGCCGCCAATCCCTGCCGCCCCCACCGCGATCACCAACCGTCCGGGGCTCACGGCCATCGCCTACCGCATCGGTACCTTCGCGACCTTCCGGTCAGCGATGCTCCATGCCCTGCGGGACGAGCTCGGGCTATCGGACCTCACCACCCGCGCCAGCGACGACTACAGCATCACCCTTCTGGAGCTCTGGGCCGCGGTGGCCGACGTGCTGACCTTCTACCAGGAGCGCATCGCCAACGAGGCATTTCTCCGCACCGCCCTGCACCGCGATTCAGTGCTGCGCCTGGCGCGGCTGCTCGACTATCGGCTGCGCCCCGGTCTGGCCGCGGAGACCCGGCTGGCCTTCACGATCGATCCCAATCAACTGCCCGCCAAGGGCAACAGCGTCCCCATCCCGGTGGGCGTGAAGGTCATGAGCATCCCCGGCCCAGGGGAGCAGCCCCAGTTCTTCGAGACTATCGAAGAGATACTCGGCGATGCGCGCATCAATGCCCTCTCCGCCCTGCCCGTGCCCGCTCTGATCAACCCCTTCGCCCAGGGGACCACCACTGCCACCGTGCTGGAGCGGCCGGAATCCCTCGCGGTGGGCGACCGCCTACTCTTCTTCAACGCCGCCGGGTTGGAAGTAAAGAAGGTGACCGCCCTTGATCGGCTGGACACGCCCCTCGGCAAGCGCCTGTCCTGGGAACCCGCCGTGCAGCAGGCCGGCGCGGTGGCCACCGCCGCGCGCGTCGCCAAACTGCTCCGGCCTTTGCGCTTCTTCGGTGTCAACGCCGCGGACAGCTTCCAGTATTACGACCCGGGCACCCTCTCGGGTGGTGGCACCTGGACCTCGCCGCCCCGCTGGAAGAATCAGCCCCTGAGCTTCTCCTTCGCCGCAGGCGCAACGAGCTATCCCCTCGATACCATCTACGAGGATCTCAAGGCTGGGACGCAGCTCCTGGTGGACACGGCGACCGCGACCGCCCCCGACCCGCTGCGCTTGGTGGCGATCACCGAGGTCAAGCAAGCCAAGGCGGCGCTTCATGCGAACCACCCGCAACAGAACACCGTGACCCAGCTCGGCCTGACGCGGGTGATCCGCGACGCGCCCACCGTGCTTTCCAGGACCTCGAGCCAGCTCGATATCTTTGCCCGCAGCGGCACCGACTCCGCCCTCTACCTTGGCTGGACCGGCTCGGCTTTGCAGGGCTGGGAACCGCTCGGCGGGATACTGACCGGCGCACCATCGGCAGCCACTATGGACGCAAGCCGGCTCTACTTATTTGCCTGCGGACCGGGCGATGCATTACTCACCATTGGTTGGAACGGCAGCGAGTGGAGCGACTGGAAGACCATAGCGAACGATATCGTCGGCAAGCCCGCAGCGGCCTCGTGCGGTGCGAGCCGGCTTGACGTCATCACGCGCAACAAAAGCAGGACGCTGACACACCTGTTTTGGAACGGCACAAGCTGGTCCTCGCCCGCGATCCTCGACCACGAGGTCACCTCCGATCCCATCGCCGTCGCCGTGTCCTGGGGGACTAACCGCATCGATCTGTTCGCTCGGGGTCTCGATGGCGCGCTGCACCATAGTTGTTGGAACGGCGGAACCTGGGGCACCTGGGAGTCTCTAGGCGGGGCAATCGACGAGGGCATTGCCATCATCGCACGCACGACCAACCGGCTCGACGTCTTCGCCCGCGGGCTGGACGGTGCCCTCCTCACCATCGGCTGGAACGGCGGCGAGTGGGGCGCCTGGACCGAGCTGGCTGCCGACGTTGTCGGGACGCCCGCGGTGTCCTCCCGGGGGGCGAGTCGGCTCGACGTCTTTGCGCGCAACACGCGTGGAACGCTGACGCACCTGTCCTGGAACGGTACCGCCTGGTCTCAGCCGGCTGTCCTTGCTGGCCAGGTGACTTCCGACCCTGCCGCCGTGTCCTGGGACATGAACCGCATCGATCTCTTCGTCCGGGGTTTGGACGGCGGGCTAAAGCATAGCTGGTGGGATGGCACCCAATGGCAGGGATGGGAAGGGCTCGGCGGGGGCCTCGGTTCGGTGCAAGACCGGCGCCAAGCACGGATCTATCAGATCGATCCACAGGAGATCAGGTTCCGCGAATTCGATTACGCCGCCCAGATCTCCGGTAGCCGCATCACCGTGACGCTCGGGAAGCTCGACGACGTGGAAAAGAAGCGCACGCTCCTGTTGCAGGCGCCGGGCTTGGCGCCCCATGTGGCAAAGGTGACGGGTACCGCAAGGATTGCCGCCGTCCCGGGAACCGCCCCCGATCACCTGGCAATCGATTTCGCCCCCGAGCTGCCGGCACCCTTCCCCACCGGGACCACCCAGGTCCTGGGGAACGTCGTCCGGGCCACCCACGGGCAATCCATTGCCCCGGAGGAGATCCTTGGGGACGGCAACGCCTCCGCCGCGTTCCAGAGCTTCAGCCTGCGGCAGGCGCCGCTCACCTATTTGTCCTCCTCCAAGCAAATCCAGGGCGAGAGCACCCTGTCCATCCTGGTCAATGGGGAAAAATGGACGGAGGTGGACAGTCTTTACGGACAGGCGCCCTCGGCGCGGGTCTATGTGCTGCGCCAGGACGACGAGGGCCGTACAGGGGTGCAGTTCGGCGATGGGCTCACCGGTTCGCGTCTGCCCTCCGGGCGCGGCAATATCAAGGCCCAGTATCGCTACGGCCTCGGCCTGCAAGGGCGGGTCAAGATGGGACAGCTCTCGATCCCCCTAACCAAGCCGGTGGGCATCAAAGAGGTGACCAACCCGGCCGCGGCCGAGGGCGGGGCCGATGCCGAACCTCGGGACGCCGCCCGCCGTGTCGCCCCCAGCACCGTGCGCACCTTCGGCCGCGCGGTCTCCCTCGCGGATTTCGAGACCCTCACTACCGCCTCCGGAGAGGTGGCAAAGGCGAGCGCCACCTGGGTCTGGCAGTCCCTGCAGAAGGCGGTGCACCTGACCGTCGCCGCCCAGGGCGGGGCAACGCTCTCCGGCGAGGCCCTCGGGCGTCTGCATGCACGGCTCGATCAGGCGCGGGACCCCAACCATGCCCTACTGCTGGGCAACTATTGCCAGGTGCCGGTAACCCTCTCGGCAAAGCTCTTCATAGCCGACGCCTACGTCCGCGAGGAGGTGCTGGTGGCCGCCAAGCAGGCGTTGGTCGCATTCTTCGCGTTCGACAACCTTGCCCTCGCCCGCTCGTTGCATCGGAGCGACATTTACGCAGTGTTGCAGGCCGTACCCGGTGTCACAGCGCTGGATCTGGATCTCTTCCACTTTAAGGGCTACGGAAACTGGGGAGCCCAGGAGCTTGGGGTGCGCGGCGCCAGCGCGGCCCCGCTGCAACCCCATCTGCGCATCTTCGGTGCCCGCCCCGCAACCACCACGACCCTGAGCCTGGATCCGGTGGTTGCGAGCTGCCTCGCGGGTGCCGCTGCCCCGGCGGTGCTGCCTGCAGAGCAGGGCTGGCTCGCGGATGCGGACGCCGATCTGGAGCTGACCGGCATCGGTGGCATCGGCTGATCGGGGGGAGATCCAGGACCATGGCTAACAGCAGGCGCACACAGATCTCCCGGGAGCGGCTCTACCAGCTCCTGCCGGCCATCTACCGGGAGCGGGACGCCGCCTCCGGTGAGGCCCTGAAGTCGCTCCTCTCGGTGGTGGAGGGACAGGTGGACCTGATCGAAGGCGACATCCGCCGCCTGTGGGACAACCTGTTCGTGGAGCTCTGCGACCCCTGGGTCATCCCCTATATCGGCGATCTGGTGGGCACCACACCCCTCTTCGACGAAAGCCGGATCAGGCAACCGGACACCGCCCACGATCTCTTCCCCGATCTGCGGGGACCGCGCCTGCTTCCGGACGTGGCCATCCGTGCCCGTGCGGATGTGGCCAAGACAATCTATTACCGACGCCGCAAGGGCACGCTGCCCATGCTGGAAGAGCTGGCCCGAGACGTGACGGGTTGGGGCACCCATGCGGTGGAGCTGTTCGAGCCTCTGGGCTGGACCCAGTGGGTACGCAATCACATTCGCCTGCACAGCGAGCAGGGGGCGTTACTGCGCCAGGTAGAGCGCATCGACCGCCTGAACGGCGCCTTCGACGATCTCAGCCACACGGTGGACGTTCGTCAGATCAATGCCTTGAACGGCTGGTACAACGTCCGCAACATCGGCCTTTTCCTCTGGCGCCTGACCAGCTACGAGGCCGAGTACCTGGATGCACGCCGACTCGGAGCCGCGGGGGATTTTCGCTACCACTTCAGCCCCCTCGGTAATGACGCGCCGCTCTTCACCCGCTGGCAGCGCGAGGGCGACGAGGCAGGACTCGCCACCGAATTTCACGTGCCCGGCCCCATCCGGCCCGCTAAGCTCTTTGAGGACCTGCGCGCTTACCAGGCGCTTCCCGCGCCGCGGCCAGGCTTCACGGAGCTCTACGGCCTGTTCGATGTGCTCCCGGGCTCGCCGCTGCCACAGGCGCCGAATTCAAGTCTCATGGTCATCCTGCACCGGGGTGCAATCGCGACAGCTTTGCCGCCGGAGGGGGTCCGCTGCATGGACCTGAGCGCCTGGTCCCAGCCCACCGGCGAGCTGGTCGGCATCGACGTGCGCCTGGGGCGGCTGAGCCTCGGCCCGGACCGACTGCTGCCGGCAGTGGCACCGGAGCGGGTCGAGGTCTTCTACCACTATGGGTTCAGCGCCGACCTGGGCGGTGGGCCCTATCGCCGCCGCGCCTGGCTGATAACGCCCCGGCGGGATACCCAAGAGCTGACGGTGACAAAGTCCGGAGCGACCGGGACCTTTGCCAGCATCGGCGCGGCCCTGACCGAGTGGGCCAATCGCGGGAAGCCCAACACCCTCATCCGGATCACGGACAACCGCACCTATGAGGAAGCCCTGTCCATCGAGCCCGCAGACGGACATTGGCTCGCCCTGGAGGCGGCGGATGCGGCCCGCCCCCACCTACGGCTGACCGGTCCCCTCTCCATCACCGGTACCCACAAGGACGCGACCCTCACCCTGAGCGGCCTGCTGATCGAGGGTGCCGTCCATCTCGACGGCGAGCTGGGCCGGCTGCGCATCCTCCACAGCACCCTGACCCCCGGGAGGGGCATCGCGGAGACCGATCCCCCCACACCGGTACCGACTCCGGTCTCCCCGAGTCTTCAGGTGAATTCCGGCACCCCGGGCGATCCGCACAATGAGGACCTGCGCCTGGAAATCGCCTTCTCCATCGTCGGCCCCCTGCGGATACCGGAGCATGCCAAGGGGATCTGGGTGCTCGACAGCATCCTCGACGGGGTAAACACCAGTGCCATCGCCGCTCCCGCCAGCGCCGACCAGCCCGGACCGCCAGTCTGGCTGGAGCGCGTCACGCTGTTGGGGCCGAGCTTCGTCAAGGAGATCGTCTACGGGAGCGAGGTGCTCTTCGACAGCCCCGTGGTGGCAGAGCGCACCCAGGCGGGATGTCTGCGTTTCAGCTTCCTGGCGGAAGGATCGCACACTCCGCAACGCTACCGCTGCCAGCCGGATCTTCGTATCGCGGCGGAAATCGAGGAGGCGGAGACTCAGGCCAAAGCGGCTGGGTCACCCTTCGGCGATCCGGAACACACCGCGATCGGCGCCCGCGTACGCACCTGGCTGGTGCCCACCTACAGCTCCCGCCGCTACGGTCAACCGGAATATGTCCAGTTGCACCTCTCCTGTCCGCGGGAAATCCGCACGGGTGCCGAGGACGGCTCGGAGATGGGTGCGTTCTGTCATCTAAAACAGCCGCAGCGCGAGGCGAACCTCAGGCTGCGGCTGGAGGAGTACCTCCCCTTCGGGCTGGAGGCGGGGTTCATCTACGTGACTTGAAGCCTAGGACCCGGCACCGATCTGGGGCCGGTCAACACTGAGCACGAGCAGGAGGCAGCATGCCTGGCGATTACACCCGATTCACCCACCGGCCCGCGCAAGGCTACAACAGCGTCCTCATGCAGCAGGGCCGCGTGCAGCTCGATTCAGACTGGAACGAGCAGGCCGACATCCTGCAACGCCGCCTGCGTGTGCAGGCCCTGGACACCTTCGGTCCCTGCGCGGTCCCCGAGCCCACCACACCGGACGCCTTCAAGCTCACGGCCCTGGTGGGGCCGCCCGCGGATCTCGCCATCGGCGGCGGACGTCTTTACCTGGACGGGCTGCTGGCGGAGATCTTCGCCGGCGAGGGCTTCAGCTATCTCAGCCAGAAGTACTATCCGGACCCGCCTGCCCTTCCCCTGAGCGGGGAGGCCATCGCCTACCTGGATCTCTGGGAGCGGGAGGTCACCTCGATCGAAGATCCCGAGCTGCTGGAAAAGGCCCTGGGCGGGCCGGACACGACCACACGCCGCCAGACCGTCTGGCAGGTCAAATGGCACGCCCTGGCCGACGCCACCTGCGGGATCGATCTGAACGCCCTGTTCCCGCCCTCCGCCGGGCGCCTCACCACGACCGCCATCGCGCCCCCCGCGAGCAACGACCCCTGCATCCTCTCCCCATCCGGCGGCTACCGCGGGCTGGAGAACCGGCTTTACCGGGTGGAGGTGCACCGTCCCGGCGCCCTGGGAACGGCCCGGTTCAAGTGGTCCCGGGACAACGCCTCCATCGTCTCCCGAGTCGATGACCTGGCGGTCAGCGGCACCCAGACGCGGTTGACGGTCGCCCGAATCGGCCGCGACAAGGTGCTGCGGTTCAGCGTGGGCGACTGGGTCGAGGTGACCGACGACTACCGAGAACTGATGGGCGAGTCAGGTGAGATGGCCCAGGTCACCGATACCAACGAAGCCGCCTTGACCCTCACCCTGGACCGCACCCTCCCCACCAGCACCGGCCGCGCCTTCGGCGCCAGCGCGACTGAGATAAAGGCCCGCCATACTCGGGTGCGCAAATGGGATCAGCAGTCCCCCGGCAACAGCCTGGGCACCGACGGGCTAATGACCGCCAGCGGCGCCAACCTGCACCTCGAGGATGGGGTATTCGTCCAGCTCGGGCTGAACCCGGCCACCGGCGAATTCAAGGTTGGCGACTACTGGGTCTTCGCGACACGCACCGCGGACGCCTCCGTAGAGCCCCTCACCGGCGCGCCCCCACGGGGAATCGAACACCATTACTGCCCTTTGGCGACCCTACAATGGGTGGGCACACCGGCGGTTCTGGACTTGCACGACTGCCGCACCCTCTGGCCCGATCCCCATTGCTGCATGGTGAGCGTGCGCCCTGGCGAGGACATCCAGGGGGCCATCGACAGCCTCCCGCCCGAAGGGGGCTGCGTCTGCCTGCTGCCGGGCATTCATGAGGTGCAGACCCCCATTCTGATCGACACCCGCAAGAATATCCTGATCGAGGGTATCGGGCGCGCCAGCAAGCTGGTCAGCAATCCGGCCGTCTCGGGCGGCGCCCTGTTCTACATCGCGGGCGGCAGCCACTGGATCCGCCTGCGTGACCTCCTCTTGTTCGCGGACGACCGTCCGTCGCTCGTCACCCTCGCCGAGGATGCCCGAGAGATCGACCTGGTCGGTCTGACCCTCTTGGCCTCGGCGCCCACGAACCCGAGCTGCTGTGTTCTGCTCGCGGGCTGTGCGGAAGTGACCCTGGAGGGATCCACCCTGGTGGGACCGACCGGCGTGCTCCAGGCGGGACCGGAGCAGGTGGCGGCGGTCGCAACCGCCCTAGCGGCCCT
>Ga0208980_10000719_pt1 | contig 19175 bp, 13 predicted proteins | sample WetSurMetagenome_3_FD_187993 | JGI IMG/M metagenome (GOLD analysis project Ga0208980, IMG submission 187993) | Wetland microbial communities from Twitchell Island in the Sacramento Delta, sample from surface sediment Aug2011 Site A1 Bulk (version 2) | ecosystem: Environmental > Aquatic > Marine... | reverse complement strand
CCCAATGCAAAATAGTTTTTGGGATCTTGGTTGATGGGCACCCACCAGCCATAGCCGTAATTATCGGCCTCCCCTGTTTTAATATGCGATGTGACCGCATCTTTCACCCATTCTTTGGATACAATTTGTTTGCCATCCCACGCGCCCTGGCTCAGCCAGAGATAACCAAGTTTTGCCGCATCGCGCGGATGCAAATAGAGATCACCCCACCCATGGTTATATCCCTGAGGGTCAGTTTCCCAGAAGACATCTTGAATCCCCAATGGCTCGAAAAGATTCTTGCGGGCAAACTCTAATTCGGTATTACCCGTCGATTGCTGGATGATGGCAGAGAGCATGTGCATTCCGGGACTGTCGTACACAAAATGTGTCCCGGGCTTCACAACCATCTTGCGATTGAGCGCAAATTGTATCCAGTCTGAACTGGCTTTCATTTCTTCCAGAGTCCCTTCATCATTTTTGACCCCCATTGATTCCATTCCGTTTGCCATTTTCGCCAAATCCTTTACAGTCATGCTCTCTTTGAGCGCATCACGATTGTCAATCGTGTATTCAGAAAAAAACGAATTTGCTGGTTGATCCAGATCCAATTTGTTCTGTTCAGCGGCGATAGCAACCAGAGTGGTTGTAAAACTCTTGGTAACCGATTCAACATTATGGTAGCTCTTGCCATCATAGGGATAAAAGTAAGCATCTACCACGATCCTGCCATTGCAGATGAGCAACAAGCTATGAATGGCGATGTTATTATCCTTCATCGCTTGGAGACCTTCTGCCAGTTTTACCGAATCGATACCCTGCTCTTCAGGTGTGCTGGTTTTCCAACTTTTTGTAGGCCAGTAATCCGGCGCAGGGGCTTCTTTTACGCCTCTACTCCTCATATTGAAAATCATAAAGGTTACAACGGCGATACCTGCCACTCCTATCAGCCCCCAAAGGACGATTTTGCTTGTCTTATTCATGTGAGTGTCCTCTACAACACTTGTCTAGTATTTCCCCCTGATCTCCTAATCGTATAAAGACGCCAGCCCTTCACGCAGGGCGTAGAGCGCAGCCTGAGTCCGGCTGGCCAGATGCAGCTTCTCCAGGATGTTTGAAACGTGGGTGTAGACTGTGGCCGTACTCACCACGAGTGTTTCTGCGATCTCCTGGTTGCTCAAGCCGCGGGCGATCAGTTTCAGTACTTCCACTTCCCGTTCGGTGAGCGGGTCCGCTGTGGAGGGCTGTTCGGATGTCAGGGCGAGCTCACGGAGCAATTTTTGTGCGATGGTCGGATGCAGCGTCAGCTGTCCCTGGTGGACCTGCTGGATGGCACGCACCAATTCTTCGGGGCCGGTATCCTTTATCAAATATCCAAGCGCGCCCGCTTTAATAGCAGGGAAGATCTTATCGTCGGTGGCAAAGCTGGTCAGCACCAGGATTTGAATGGAGGGATGGCCCGCTTTGATCTGGCGGGTGGCCTCGATCCCGTCCATGCCCGGCATGATCAAATCCATCAAGACAAGATCAGGTTTCAGCGTATCCACGTCCCTGACTGCATCACGTCCATTCGTCGCTTCACCGACAACTTCAATGCCAGGCTCTGTGCTCAACAGCTGCCGGATGCCACGCCGGACGATGGGATGGTCGTCCGTGATATAGACGCGAATGATCTCACTCACAAGCCACCTCCACCTTTACCTGCGTGCCCTTCTCTCCACTGCAGATCTGCAGCTCTCCCCCAATCTGCTGGGCCCGCTCCTTCATCCCCTTCAAACCCAATCCCCCCTGCAGGTCTGTAGCATCCGGATCGAAGCCAATCCCATTGTCGGCAATCTCCAAAACAACCTTCCCGGCGGTCTCCTGCAGCGAAACCCTGACCTCGCTGGCATGGGCATGTTTAAGAATATTGTTCAACACTTCGCTGGAGATGCCATATAGACCCGTTTCAACGCCCACCGGAAGCCTGCCCACTTCCTGCAGATTGACCTGCGTCTTTAGCCCGCTCCGGCTTTCCACGGATTCCAGTCTCGCCCGCAGCGCCGGGGCCAGTCCTTCCTTTTCCAGGACCGGCGGCCGAAGCTCGAAGATCAACAGGCGGGTCTCCTTCAAGGTTTGCTGGGAGCTGTCGCGTATCTCGCGCAGATAACTTGCGACTTCGCCGGTTTCTCCAACGCTCAGTTTACGCAGGGCGGCTTCCGCTTGCAGGGTCAACCCGTAAAGGGTCTGGGCGATGGAGTCATGCAGTTCCCGGGCGAGACGGTTGCGCTCTTTGGCAACTGCCAGCTCCTCGGCCTGGTCGGAATATGCTTGCAGCTTTTGATGAGCCTGCTGGAGCTGTTCCAGCAACTGGTCGCTTTGCAGGCGGGCCTCGTCGGCACGCAGCATCAGGCTGGCAAAATAAACGATAAGAAGCAACGCTGCAAGATACAGGAAAACAAAGGACAGCCCTTCCAGTCTTCCAAACTGAATCATCTGCCCAATACTCATCACAAGCGCAAAGATGGTAATCCACACGTAGGCAGTCTTGCGGGGGAATCGGAACAGGGCTTGTACGGCAAGAGGCAGAAAGAGCAGTCCAAAAAAGTCAATTTCGTAATAGAGCAGCATCGAGGCAGCAATGAGGGCAGTCTGAACGCCGAAATAGAGATGTGCCTTATAGGATGGCCCCCTCGTGATGATGGGTTGGAGCATTAACAACACCCCGTAGACGAGGAGAAACGCGCTCAGCAGCCAGAGATAGGGATGCGAGTGTTCGATGAAGATGATGATCCAACGCAGGGAAACCACCGCCCAGATCATGAAGGAAAAGATTTGAAAAGTTGGGGTCCGAGGCAGGCTGCGTAAAGCTTTCATAAATTGATTATAGGGAAATGCCGACTGTCATTCAATACAGAAAATTGTGGAGATTATGTCCAGGAGATCAATGATTTTATGTAGATGGATTTCAGAGTTTATGATGATGATGCTTACACGTTCAGGACGCATAATGGTGAGGTGGATTAGAACTTCTCGATAGGAAAGACAATATGAACCTCTCGATCCAATCGGTCAGGAAGGAATACCGCCGCGATTTCTGGGGTCTGCGTGGTTTCACACTCGAGCTTGAAGCGGGTGTGCTTGGTCTGCTGGGGCCGAACGGCGCCGGCAAGTCCACGCTCATGCGTATTCTCGCCACCATCACCCAGAAAACGGAAGGGCTGGTCTGTTGGATCAGTATGGACATTTCCAGGCATCCTGATGACCTGAGACAGGTGCTCGGGTATCTGCCCCAGGATTTTGGAGTTTATCCCAACCTGAACGCCTGTGAGTTCCTTGAATACCAGGCGGCGATCAAAGGCCTGGACGCGAGACGCGCACACCGACGCATCGAAGAGTTGCTACAACTGCTCAATTTTTTATTGGCAATTATGCTGATCCTCATTTCAGTCGCTGGTCGTGGCCATCAAATGCTGAAGTGACGATACGAAGATACGTTGTAAAAAAACGGTCAACACACGAAATGTTCCGATACATTTGTGCATCGACCATCTGCTTGAAACAGGAAAGGAGCAAGACATGAAAAGCAGAGTGCAAACAATTCTCGTTTTACTGGTTTTGTTATTTACGCTCGCCCTGACAAGCTGTGTCGTGTTTGGAAACCAACTGGACTCACAGGATTCGAAAGTCATCAATCAACAGATCAGAGATGCCATTGAGAAGACCATTCCTCTCCCTGAGAATGCCGCGATCCGGACCCATATCGGGGATGAGATCACTTTTTCCAGTGAGCTGAGCGCGGACAAGGTCGCCGCATTCTACCAGGACGCCTACAGCCAGAAAGGCTACCAGGAGGCAGAAGGCCAGATCCTGGCAGATCAATCCACCCTGCTCTTCAATAAAGAAGGGGAAAAGGCCGCCGTCGTGGAAATCATCGGAAAAGAAAAAGGCTGTGATGTGCATATCCTATTGAAACCGACAAATCCATGACGAAACACGAAAAGGAGAACTCCTGTTACAGAGGTAGTTCTCATTCGTAGATGGATATTCTCGTGCCTTTGCGAGGATGCTCCATTCGATATGTTGGGTTTCATCTTCTCGGTAAAAAACCAGTATTCCCGGTATGTTCCTTTCTATTGACCAATATATCCCATTGTGTACACGCCAGCCCATAAGGTTGTACACAATTGAACATTTCCAAAGCCGTTTACTGAAATTCAGTATGAGGTACTTCGTAGCGATGATTAGGGGCTCAAGGCTTTTGCTGCAATATGACAAAATTACAGCTTGATCCTCAACTGCTCTCATCTTCTTGTTCGCTGTCGAAATTGAACATTCGCGCGAGTCGTTGGCCTCGATAAACACCTCCCTCGCTAGCCGATGTTCTTCAAAAGAAGGGGGGTAGGCAGCATGGTACCCTGGCATCCTGAAGGTTAACTGTCCCACGGATGGAGACCCATCAATACAAATAATTCCTAAGTGTCGATCAGCCGATACGGTCCATCCTGCCTTCTCTTTGCCAGTTCTATGAGCAAACTGCCAACCGCCATATGAGTGCTGACACGTAAATGATCTTGTGGCGTTTAGCACTTTATGGCTGATCAGATGACAGCTAAACCGCAATGGTATTCGAAAGAGTTTCTTTCTTTTCATCGGAAATCTGGGTGAGAAATAAGATGGATACGAAGTGGTAAAATCGCAGTTAAAGGGATTCTCTTGCTTTTCTTTACAATTTATCAATCGTCGTGCCTAGCCAGGGTGGCGCATTGGTGAATCGCCGTTATATTGTAGCTGTTATCGAATTTGCCTCATTCCATGGCAGAAGACCGTCCGGCATTCCCGAGCATAAAACTTCATCGTCCACGCGCACTTGCCGGATGGATACTTCGTTCGCGCCTGCTGGAACGGCTCGACCAGGTGCTGCAGCAGCCGGTGGCGTTAATCTCCGCCCCGGCCGGTTTCGGCAAGACGACACTGCTGTCCCAGTGGCTGGACCGCTGCCTACTACCCAACGCCTGGCTGCAACTGGACGAAGACGACCACGAGATCCCGGCGTTCCTGGAAGGGATCGTAGCCGCACTGCGCCAGCTCTTTCCGGACTGCCTGCGAAAGACGGCTGACCTGCTGTTGCTGTCCCAGGGCACCATCCCAATGACTGTCTGGAAAAGCACGCTCATCGACGACCTGGCTCTTCTGGAAGATACGCCATGTGTCCTGGCATTGGACGATTATCACCTGGTGGGAAACCCATCGATCGACTTGCTCCTGGCGGATGTGCTGCGCAGCGAGTCGATCTCGATCCACCTGATCATCGCCGCCCGGCGCAGCCCTTCCCTTTCGTTCAGCAAGCTGAGAGTTCAAAGGCGGATCGTGGAAATTCCCACGGCCGAGCTGCGCTTCACCGATAATGAAGCAGTGTTGTATTTCGACCAGGCTGCGCACCTCCCCCTGAGCAGCTCGGCCATCCAACAGCTCCAGGTGAAGACAGAGGGTTGGGCAGCCGGACTGGCCCTGGCAGCGATCAGCCTGCGGGAAGAGACCCAACCGCAGGATCTCATCTCACGACTGCATAGCTTGGATACCGAGGCCAGCGATTATTTGCTCGACCAGGTATTCAACAACCAGCCTGAGGAGATCCAGGAATTTCTCCTCAAGACAGCTACCTTCAACCAGTTTTGCGCACCCTTGCTGGCCGAAGCATTTGGTTCCGAACAAAGTGAGGGTGAGATCCAAGCGCTGCTGGAGCGGATCGAATCCGCCCAGCTGTTCCTGACGCCCCTGGATGTGCAGCGCTTTTATTATCGTTTCCACCACCTGTTCCGCCAGATGCTGCTCTCGCGCCAGCGTCTATATTTTCCTCCTGACCAGATCGAACTGTTCCACCGGCGGGCGGCCGCCTGGCTGATCCGGGATGGACAAACAGATGAAGCGCTGGAGCACCTGCTGGCTGTCCGGGACTGGACCAGCGCCGCCCAGCTCGTGGAAAGCCAGCTCTGTACCCTGCTCAACGCCGAGGATTTCCATGCAATCAAGCAGCGCTTGGGATATTTTTCGGAGGATTTCATTGCCACGCGGCCCGGGCTATTACTGATGCAGGCCTGGATGGCACATTTCGCACTACGGCTTCCCGTGCTGGGCTCGTTGACAACCAAAATCCAGGCTTTGCTTGATATTGCCCAGCAGTCAAATGAGATTGCGGAGGGTAGTCCACCTCTGCCGGGGTTTGAAATCCTTTCCCACCAGATCGTCCAGGCCCAGGTCTGGATGCTGGACAGCATACTATACTGTCTAACCAACCTGGGCAGTGAAGCCGTGCCGCTTGCCTGGCAGGCGCTGGAGATCCTGCCCGAGACCTGGCAGTTCGCCCGAGGCAACGCCATGCTCTATCTGGGACTGGGTATGATGATGAAAGGAGAGTATCCTCGGGCGATCGAGCTGCTCACGTATGCCTTCGAGCGTCAGCATGACCCGGCCAGCACTTATAGGGCACGTCTGCTCAACAATCTCGCCATTCTTCATATCCTGCACGGCGAGCTGGAGCTTTGCCGCCAGGCCGCAGAACAATTGCTGCGGGACGCACTCGCCCACAACCTGCTGCTCATGCAGAGCTGGAGCTACTACCTGCTGGGGCGGGTGTACCAGGAGTGGAATCAGCTCGACCTGGCAGCCCGTTACTTCAAGCAGGTGGTGGACCAGCGCTTCACATCCAACCTGATGCCTTCCCTGGAGAGTATTGCGAGCTATATCTATATTCTTCACATTCTTGGCCGTGGCGAGGAGGGGGGGCAATTTTTAGAGTCGCTGGAGCAGCTGCACGGCGAGCTGTCCGTCATGCCGCCCATGCTGCTGTCCCTGCTGGCCTGGCTGAAGCTGCAGGACGGGGATCGCGACGAAGCGCGCCGCTGGGCTGAATCGTTCAATGTCCCTGTTGCAGGGCAGGCGATTGTCTGGCTGCACTTCCCTCACATCTATAAAGCCAAGATTTTGATGGGTCTCAACGAACCGGAAGCCGGTCAGCTTCTGGCTGAGATCCAGGACCTGGCCGAGCGTACACATAATACCTTTACTCTTGTGCGAGTGCTTGTCCTGCGGGCAGTGTGGCTTGCCAGGCAGGATCAATGTGTCGAAGCGCTCCAGACTCTGGAACGCGCACTGCGGCTGGCCCGCCCGGGCCGGTTCATCCAATCGTTCGTGAAACAGGGACCGGAGGTCCTGACACTCCTCAAAGATCTGGCTCCCTCTTTGCAAAACGAGCCAGGGATGGCGGAGTATCTGGCTGCGATCATTGCAGAGTTCTCGATCCCGCTTGACGCGCACCCCCCTGCTCCCCGCCAGAATGAATTTAGGACGCTGCTGACAGAGCGAGAGCTGGATGTCTTGGAACTGCTCGCGGAGCGGCTGAGCATCCAGGAGATCGCCGCACGGCTGGTCATCTCCCCAAGCACAGTGCAGCAGCATACCCATCACATCTACCGCAAACTCAATGTTGCCAACAAGCGCCAGGCGGTGGCCAGCGCCGAGCTGCTTGGCATCCTACCCGCAAGGCGCTAGCTCCCTTCCCCTCGCTGAATAGAACAAAAATAAAACATTTTATTGCATGACCTGCCGGCGACAGGCAGGTATGCTTTGACGCAAATAAGGAGGAGACCTTGCCGGAAGAGATCATCCGCCAATACCTCTTTGATTGTCCGGGACGCTATCAAAGGACAGGTTATGAGCTACAGGCTACTAAATGATCTTGTCTGTGATGGCAGTTATCCCAGCGCAGTGACAGTTCAAAGCGGTACAGCCAATTTGGCCTGTAGATCAGTGTTGGAATGTCCCGTACCTTTGTCATTCAGGATAGTGAATGGTTAGATTTCAATAGCTCTCATGGCGAAACTATGGAAACAGTTACGCCTTCTTAAGAAACTCTGGGGGATCCAAGGCGACTGTAGCACGGCCATAAATCGGCACTTATGCTGATTCAAAACAAGATTCAAAAAAGGAGAAAGCCCCATGTCACTGAAAGAATACAAACCCGGCACCACATTCCCTGGCGTGATCGGCCGCACTGTGTCTGAATCAGAGCCGGCCTGGCCACAGCCGGTGCGGGCCAAAAAGGGTGCGCCCAATGTGATCTTCTTCATTCTGGATGATGTCGGCTACGGCCAGATGTCGGCCTTCGGCGGGCTGGTCAACACCCCCAACATTGACCGGCTGGTACAGAACGGTTTGCGCTACACCAATATGCACACCACCGCCCTATGCTCGCCGACGCGTGCCTGCGTCCTCACCGGGCGCAACCACCATTCCAATGGAGTAGCGAGCATCATGGAATTGGCCACCGGCTTCCCGGGGTATGACGGCCGCATGCCCTTCCAAAACGGCATGCTGTCCGAAATGCTGCTGGAGCACGGCTATAACACCTTCTGCACCGGCAAATGGCATCTGGCGCCCGCAGAGGAGAGCACACCGGCTGGTCCCTTCCATCGCTGGCCATTAGGGCGCGGCTTTGAGCGTTTTTATGGCTTCATGGCCGGCGAGACCAGCCAGTGGTTCCCCGACCTGATTTATGACAACCATTCCGTTTCCCAACCGAAAACGGTGGAGGAAGGATACCACCTGGACGAAGACCTGGTCGACCATGCCATCCACTTCATCCTGGATGCGCACGTGATCGCGCCCGACAAGCCTTTCTTCCTGTACCATGCACCCGGCGCGGCTCATGCCCCCCACCAGGTCGCGCCGGAATGGATCGAAAAGTACAAAGGCAAATTCGATATGGGCTGGGACGAATACCGCGAGATGGTCTTTGCCCGGCAGAAAGAACTAGGCATCTTCCCGGCCGATGCCGAGCTCTCGCCCCGCGATCCCGATGTGCCCGAGTGGGATACGCTCAGCGACGAGCAGAAGAAGCTGTACGCGCACTTCATGGAGGTCTTTGCCGGTTTCCTGGAGCACTGCGACCACCAATTTGGCCGCCTCCTGGACACGCTGGAGGCGATCGGCGAGCTGAACAACACCATCATCATGGTGCTGCCTGACAACGGCGCCAGCTCGGAAGGTGGTGTGAACGGCGCTTTCAATGAAATGAGCAGTTTCAACTATTACTATGAAACCCTCGAGGATATCCTGCCGCGCATGGATCAGCTAGGCGGTCCCGCTGCATATAACCACTATCCCTGGGGCTGGTCCTGGGCTGGGAACACGCCCTTCCGCCGCTGGAAGAAGGAAGTCTATCGCGGCGGTTGCACGGATAATCTGATCGTCCACTGGCCGGCCGGGATCCAGGCCAAAGGTGAGAACTGCAGACAGTACACACATGCCATAGACATGGTGCCCACCATTCTGGAGGCCATCGGCATCACGCCGCCCGAACAGATCCGTGGCGTGGCCCAATCCCCGATCGAGGGCGTCAGCTTTGCCCATACCTTCAACGATGCTGAAGCGCCCACGAAACATCACACCCAGTATTTTGAGATGTTTGCCACCCGCGCCATCGACCATGACGGCTGGCGGGCGGTCTGCGGCTTCCCGGGTCCCAGCTACGCCGAAGGTGCCGCAAGAGGTCTTCACCTGGGAGACGAGATCACTCCCGAATTGCTGGATAACTTGGATGCCAACGGCTGGGAACTCTACCATGTTGCAAAAGACCCAGCCGAGGTCAATAACCTGGCCGCCGAAATGCCGGAAAAGCGGGCTGAGATGATTGCCCGCTGGTATGCGGAAGCCGGTAAATACCAGGTGCTGCCACTGGATGGATCCATCTGGCAAAGGCTCGTTGCTAAACGTCCCCAGGTTGCAATGCCGCGGGATCAATACACCTTCTATCCGGATCTGTCGCCGGTGCATGCCGCGGTGGCGCCGATGATTTATAACCGGCCGCACAGCATCACGGCCGAGGTGGTCATCCCTCCAGGCGGCGCCGAGGGCGTGCTCCTGGCGCAAGGCGGCGTGTCCGGCGGATACGCGCTCTACGTCCGGGATCGCAAGCTCCACTACGCGTACAACTACATGGGATTGCAGGAATTCACCATCACTTCCAATGTTGATGTGCCGGAAGGTGAATGCAGCCTGCGTTACGAATTCGAGCCGACCGGTGCGCCCAATGTCCGCGAGGGCAAAGGCACACCGGGACGCGGCCAGCTCTACATCAACGGCGAGCTGGTCGGGAATTGCGACTTCCCTGTCACCGTGCCGATCGCCTTTGGCATCGAGGGCCTGAGCTGCGGCTACGATTTTGGCGAGGCTGTCACCCACCAGTACACAGCACCCTTCCGGTTTACCGGAAAGATCAAGCATGTCGTCACCGATCTGTCAGGCGACCTGATCGTGGACGATGATGCCAAAGTGCGCCTGTTGATGGCGCAGCAGTAAAATGCCCGGGGCTGATATGAATTCCAGCCCCGGCTATCCAGGTTTCAAAAGGAGAAAATTCTATAGGTTGCATTTGAGATGATGCAAATACGGTTCAGCCACACAATCAGGAAAGCTTGAATGACTGCCATATCGAACGAATCAATTGCAGTGACCGATGCAAAGCAGGCCATCAACAGCCTGCGGAGGTTGCGCTGGAGCGTGCTGCTTGTCTCGCTGCCGTTCGGCATCCTGTCTCTTACGCTGCCGCTGATTGCCAGCCAGAGGGGCGCCAGCGCCGTTGTGATCGGCGGGCTCTTTTCGGTCTCGGCCTTGATTGTGGTAGTGTCCCAGCCCTTTGTCGGGCTGGGGCTGGACCGTTTTGGTCGCCGGCCCTTCCTGATCGGAGGCCTGCTGAGTTTCGCTTTTTCGAATGTGATCTTCAGCCTATCCGCTGGCATTACAGGTCTGTTCCTGGCCCAGATCGCCCAGGGTGTGGGGTCAGGACTATTGTTCGTTGCGGCGCTGACCATCGTTTCTGATCTGGCCTCCTCCGGTGAGCGCGGCCGCGAATATGGGGGCATCGAGGAAATGTCCTTCCGCGGCATCCTGCTTGGGGCACTGACCGGCTTTCTCCTGCTGCATTTCCTGAACGGCGGGGTATCGATCGATGCTCTCTGGCGGGTTCTTTTCCTAGGGTTCAGCGCAGCTGCATTCCTGGCGGCTGCCATTGTCTGGCGCGGGGTCCCGGAGCCTCTGCCGCGCAGCAGTGATCGATCTCAAAAAGGGCCGGCTGCACCGGAAGAAGAGGCAGTGAAGCCGGCCAGGAAATGGCATTCCTCCAGCCAGCTGGCCGTCGTGCTTGGAATCGTGTTCCTAACGGCGAGCGCCGGCGAGATCATCAGCCCGATATTGGTCAAATATATAAACGACAATATCTCGACCAATCTGGCTGGCATTGCGCTGGCCTTTTTACCGGCCGCGCTGGCAGGGGCGGTGCTGCCCTCGCGTCTGGGCGGGTGGAGCGACCATGTGGGGCGTCGCCTGCCGATGATCGGCGCGCTCCTCGTTGGAAGCCTGGCAACACTGGCCATTCCATTTGCACAGTCACTCTGGCCTCTGGCGCTGCTGTGGGTATTCGAAGCAGCAGCCTTTGCAGCCGCGACCCCCGCCGAGGAGGCACTGGTGGTCGACCTCTCTGGCAATGAGCGGCTGGGCGTGACACTGGGATTTTATACGGCTGTTGCTGGCCTTGGAGCAGTGATCGGACCGCTGCTGGGCGGTTGGTTTTCCGACAGTCTTGGTTCGATGAGTGTGTTTGTAACCGCTGCCTCGCTGCTGATGCTTGGAGCCGCGTTAATTTTGCTCTTCGTGCGCGAGCCATCTGAAAATGGAATTCATCCGTGAGCGAGCCACTGTCCTCTGGAATCAAACCCCTCTTACATATGGCGAAGTAACCATATGTAGTTTACTCCATATAACTTAAAGCTTTCGTAAATGAGCAATTTCATAAGTAAACGCCTATACTCAGGCAATGATCCATAAATTAGGATCTGATGACCTGATGCCTTTCCTGGAATACCCAAGTCACTTTGTCAATAGTAGTCAGGAGGTAACTATCAAACTTTGGCCCCAAACGAAGTATCACATTTGTTTGGGCAACCATTCATAGGTGGCATGTAGTTCATCAGGTCAAATGGTTGAGAAAACAGATATCAAGAAGTCCGGAAGAAACTGAAGAGCTGATCAAAGTAGCCAGAAGCGGCAAGAAGTCGTAATTCCAGTCCATTTTAGACAGGGGCCCAGTCATAAAGACTGTTCTCTCACTTTGGATTGTTCAGTCCTTGAAAAAGAGTCTTTACTGATTTTCACCCAGACAGGCATGTCTAGAGGGGAGCATTCGACCCCGGTATCTTCCTACTCCAGTACTGTTTGCCCTCATAGAGGGCTCGGATCGCGGTTACCAATTCTTGACCAGCGGACTCTTTTGGCACAAAGCCAGAAGCTCCCGACTGTATGGCATGGCGGATGTGCTCTTTTGTATTGTAGATGGTAAGCATCACAACGCGTGTGCGCGGACAGAGAATACGGATCTGCCTCGTCGCCTCCATCCCATCCATACGCGGCATGGAGATATCCATCACTGTTACATCCGGACAATTCCGCATTACATGCTCTACTGCCTCTTGTCCATCAGCTGCCAGGCCGATGACCTGAATATCGCCCTGCGCTTCTAGCAAATAGCGTAATGAATCGCGTATCACTCCGTGATCGTCTGCGATCAGTACTCTTATCATGTTATCTTTTCAGACAAATCTTCAGATTGTGGAATAGATTGAACCGGGATCTTCACTTCAATTTTTGTTCCCTTACCTGGGATTGATGTGATCAGTAAACTACCGCCAACCGCCTCAGCCCGTTCACGCATGATGTTCAGGCCATGACCAGCTCTATGGATGGTGCTGGATTCAAACCCAATCCCATTGTCGTCTACTGTAAGGCAGACTGTATCCTCATCAAGGGAAAGCGCCAGTTTTGCCTGATGTGTCTTTGAATGCTTGGCAATGTTGAACAACGCCTCCTGTGCGATCCTTAGTATTGTCATCTCTATACTGGTATCAAGACGCGGCAGAGGTGGAGTGATATCTGGAAAGTCAACGTTGATGTCATGCCGCAAGGTAAATTCATCCAGGTGTATTCTCAGAGCCGATTCCAATCCATATTCATCAAGAACGGCTGGGCGCAGATTTGACATGACATCACGGACGGCGGGGATGGTTTCCTCCAGGAGGCGAATCGAATCTGCCAGTCTGCTTCCCGCCTGCTCCAGCAGCTCAAGGGGAAGCTGATCCTGAATCGTGATCAAGTTGAGATTCAAAGCGGTCAGGCTTTGACCCACGCGATCGTGCAGCTCACGAGCAAGGGCGCGCCGTTCTTCCTCCTGCACTTCCACAAGCCGTCTGCGATTTCTTTGTAATGCAGCGTTGGCATACTTCAATTCGGCCGTACGTTTCTCGACCAGGTTTTCCAATTGCAGGTTTATTTGCTGCAATGCCTCTTCTGCCTTTTTGCGCGCTGTAATATCGACTTCGACAGCTACCGCATACTGTGGCTTGCCATCCAGATCCATGATCGGCGACACACTTGCATTTACCCACAGGATGGAACCGTCCCGCCGGATGAGGCGTTTCTCGAGTTGGAATGGCAGTCCATCTACCATAAGCTGAGCATATAATTTCTTGTTTTTCTCTACATCATCCGGATGGGTAAATTGCCAGATCGGCTTGCCAACCAATTCTGAGGAGGTATAACCCAGCATGTTCGCAAATGCAGCGTTTACGAACAGCAGCGTACCATCCAGTTTCTTACGGACAATTCCCGCCGTGGCCTGGCTCAGAATGGCACGGAAGCGTTCCTGTGATTCTCGCAGCGCATTTTCCATCTCTTTCCGCTCGGTAATATCCATCGTGACTATAATGATGTGGTCGGGGGGATCTTCCAGGGGCGCCTGACGGGTCCAATACACCCGTCCACGGTTTTTGGTCTCATAGTCAACCGTCTCCCCATCCAAATTTCGTTTGAAGCGCGCTTCCATTCTCACACTTTGATCCGGCGGCAGCGCCTCATAGATCGTATGCCCCTCCAGGTTCTCACGGCTCAGATCAAATGCTTCGGTGACCATTCCTTCGGCGACGATATAACGAAAGTCCTTATTTACCACATAGACGCCTCCACCGGGAATACTGCGAGCGATAGCCCGGTAGAGAGCTTCACTAGCCCGCAAAGCATCCTCAGTTCGCCGGCGATCCACACTGTTCGCCACCTGACGGGCAATGGTCAGACTAAGTTCTACCTCTGTTCCTGTAAAGGCATGTGGATGATTAAAGTACACCATGAATTTGCCAATGAGAGTGCCATTGTAGACGAGTGGAATGAAGGCAAGTGCGCCAATCCCCTCCTTCTTCACCAAAGCTTTCAAGCCCTCAGTCAAATCCCCAGTACTCACATCATCTACACAGATGGGAACAGGCTGCTTCTCTCCTGCTTTCCAGGGAGAATGCCCATCCATGGCATTACGGTACTCATCGGACAGGCTCTGCCAGGCAACAAAGCGCATCACGCCCGTCTCATCAAAAAGCAGAATAGATGCGCGGTCACATTGCAAGGCGTTCAGGATCGCATCGAGAGCCGCATTGAAAATATCTGAAAGTGAATTGGTATGATTTAAATGGTCCGCCAGGTGGTATAGCGCCCGCTGTTGGCGCGTCAATCCGGCCAATACTCCCTCAGAGCGTTGGCGGTCGGTGATATCAATCGCTACTCCAATCACATGCGGCGGTTTTCCCCGCACGTCCTTGACAAGGGAGTGAGTGAGCTCCACCCATCTGACCTGATCGTCTTTGCAGACAAGTCGTTTTTCAAGTTTGTAAAACGGGATTTCACCTGTAATTAGCTGATCCCATAGTGGGACCTCAGTGACGTAATCTTCGGGATAGGTAATATCTTGAACAGTGAGAAGCAGCAGTTCTTGCCTGTCAAAAGCAAGCAGGCGGCAAAACTCTTCATTGACACTCACCAGGCTACCGTTTGTTGAGATCTCCACAATTCCCATTGGGAGATGCTCATAGACAGATAAGCGGTTTTTCTTCCCTTTTGACTTGGCATGGTACGTTGGTTTTACAGAGTCGCCAGAATTCTGTTCCCCTCGAGAATTGCGATCTATATCCATAACACTACCTTTTAAACAATAAAATTTACGCAGTTGAAAATAATTCCCCACTTTCACGATCGATCGCCTCAATTAGGATTATAACGCTCGTATTTATATTATGAAAGTGGCATTTTCTTCATAGGAGAGTAATTTCGCGGCGTTCGCAACCAAGGAAGGAGTTAGAAACGGTTAAGAAGAGCTGGGAATATTTGATGTGGGCGCTTGCACAATCTCCAGCAGCAAAATCAAAGGTTTCAAACCGCATCGCGAAACTGATGAATTGATTGCAAGACCAAAGGCTCAAGCGCGTATTGATAGAGATCTGGAGTCCACAATCATCAGATCGATGCAGATCACTTATCTTTACCATAAAAACGCAACTGCGCGTTTCCCCAGGATGTAGTCGTCAAATATCACCTCGGCCGGCTTCTGCGCCATTCCCGCACATACATGGAGCGGCAACAAGTGCTCTTCGCGCGGGTGGCAGTAGCGGGCAAAAGATGCTTTCTCCCATTTAACCAGGCAGTATTCTCGTTCGGACTCGGGAATTGGGCTGGTGCATACATCGATCAGCCAGTTTTGGAAGGCGTCGTTGGCTGGATCGGGAGTGTTACCCCCTCCCCAGGAAAATGCTCTCATGTTGTGAAAGGAAAAACCAGATCCGACTACAAGAATATTTTCTCGTACTAACTCTCTAAGCGCCTTTCCAAGAGCAATATGTAAGGCAGGATCCAGACCCCGGACGAGCGACAGCTGAATCGAGGGAACATCTGCATCAGGATACATCAATTTCAACGGGATAAACAAGCCGTGATCAAAGCCCCGTTTGGGATTGAGTCGGGACGCTATGTTATTTTTTATGAGAACTTCTGAAATTCGCTTGGCAAGTTCCGGACTTCCCGGAGCCGGGTATTGGATCGAATAGGCCGTTTCGGGGAAACTAGAATAATCATAAAACATGGGAGGCGTGCTTCCGCTCAGGAGCGTTGCTACGCTCTCCTCCCAGTGAGCGCTGATGACAACAATCGCTTCCGGCTTTCTCAGCCGGCCTGGAAGCTCTGTCATGAAATCCACCATTGTTTCGTGACTGACGTCTCCAAGAATTGGTAAAGGGCCTCCTCCATGGGAAAAATATACAATTTGGGCTTTCACCGATGAGCTATTGTCAGTTTGCATCGTCTAGATATCCGTACCTTTCTTGATCAATCATTTCCCACAGCTTACAAGAACCAAGGTAATTAATTGAAACAGTGTAGCACAAAGAGCAAGAAAGCGTGGTAACAATCACTCTTCTTTCAAGGATAAAATCCTTGTTTTCAATGTGATGGCTTGGAGGAAAATGGAACAGTTTCACGGCTTTTACTTGTGCGTTATCGACGGCTCACCAGTTTATTGCCAGTTGGCATACGAAACCATTTCGGTGATTGGCGCCGGAGCTGTGGTCATGAAGACCACTGATACCCTTTCTGGTATTTTATTCTTTATTTTCGGTTCAGATGACTCTGGGGCAGACCTGCTGATCCTCCCGGCTGGCGGCTTGGCCTATCCACCGAGCCTGGAAACAGCCAGAGGAACATGCATGGCATCCGTATGAAAGGGTATCTAACAGAAGCGTTTAAATTCGTTACCCGGGACCTGGCGAAAGCTCTGCGCCGGGTGATCCAGTAGGCCTGACTCACAGCACAGGATATCGATCGATTTATCCCTCATCAGGCGAATACATGCATAATAGAGAACACAGCTAAATTTGCCGGCTTACGGAAGAACAAGATATTCCCTAACATCCAAAAAGTATTGAATCCATCGGCAACTTCCCTCACGATTGCGCTCACCGAGGCGACGGAAGAAGAGCATGCCAAGATTTGATCTTACCTGGCCTTTGCCTCCTTTGGAGGTGGGCGGCCACAGTGGCTAGAATTGCTGAGAACTAAGGGAGCAATTTGAAGATCAAAAGGCTATCCGCCCATTTAACCGGGCAGATGGCGGAGTAGATAGGCAGCTCGAAAGCCGGATCCAATCTTGCTCATCCGCAATACTTATACAAAAAAGACTTAAAAGAAGTATGAGGAAATCTTGATAATTCGTTTCAAAAGCAGTGCCAACTAAGGTCGCATCAAATATGACAATCATCATCCGATTAAGTGACGAAGGCTACTGAGCGAAAGACCGAAAATCAATATAATAACAAGCATAGAGACGAGTTAACAACAAACCTCACTCCGACCCCATTGCTCTTCAAAACTTGCCACATTATTGCTCATTGCAGCACTGATCCTCATCATACCCACTCGTCTCTATAGGGATTATCCGGCTCAGACCGGAGCAACAACGATGTCCATCGCTCACATATCACGGCCCACTACCAGTTCAATACTATTCGCTGACAACGGAAGATCATCGAACCGACCCGCCTTATTCAAGGCGGGTCTTGGTTTAAGTTGTCTTCAGTTCTTCGTCACCCTGCCCCACTCTATCACCGGCAATTCTCCGAACCGCCGATGATTCCCTAATTCCACAGCTGCCCATTCCGGAAGCCCACAGCAAGCTTCTGCTACGGCATCATGGACCCAGGGAGTACTTAACTGGGCATAGACCAGCCACATCCCTGCCCCTTCGCAATACTTCAATGCTGCTGCCAATCGAGCTCGGGTGGTGTTCATGATCTTCATCCTACTCTTATGGTCATCCCCCACTTCCAGCCAAAACAGAACCTCATGACCAAGCAAATTTCCCCAGGCTAGCCCATCAGGAATCACGGACGTTCCAGGTATTCGAACCTCATTCCATCCCGCCCAGATCTCTGCCTGCGGCAAGGCAGCTTTCAGCCAGGCCGGCCATGAGCGCGCAATATGCCTGTGCCCGTACCCGATCTGTCCCTGGTGCCTTTCCTGGCGCGCTTTGAAATCAATTCCTTTTGAAACTCCCCAGCTCCGAAGGGCAATAGATAGTCCACGCGGTTTCAAATGCCACATGGAAATCAGGTCGGGCTGGGCCGGAAGCGACCTGTTCCGAAGAATTCTTGTGCCAATCTTATATTCCACCATTCGTTTTTCCTGGAGAGAAGTCAGTGCTATCTCAACAGTACTTTCAGGCAGGTTTGTCAGGGACGCAATCTCATCCGGTAGCCCCTTGATCATCCGCCCCAGCGCCTGCAAGCATCTCAATTCATCTGCCGTAATTCCGGGCAGCTTCACATCCACAGCCGGAGGATCTGGCAGACGGGAATAAGAAAGCACAGGTGGAAGTGAGAATCGTGCATAGGTGGGTGTTTCTCCTTCCTGTGTCACAATAAACGGCAGGTTCATTCCCCTCAATACATTTTGGACGGCAACTCCAAACCACTGCCCGGGCGCGTCGATCTGCACCCATAGTGAAGCACAGGGCCGCTTATACCGTATCTTTGCAGCAATGCGTCTCAGGAGCGGACCATAGACAAACGGCGGCAGACAGGCCTGCGAGCTGATACGGAAGATGAACGTATCGCTATACTTTCCTTCCATCGGCAGGCTCACCCAATCCGAAAAGGTAACGTCACATACCCGGACGGTCATGGATCAGTCCGAACATCCAAAGCTGATAAATTCATCCTCGGCAAAAAACAACTGCGGGTCAAGCCACACATAACTCCCTGCTTCTGTCTTGTGCTTGATGCCGTAATGCAAATGTCCCCCGGTGCTGTTGCCGGTGTTGCCGCTCAAGCCGATCTCATCCCCATATACAATAATTTCCCCTTCGCCGACTTCAATACTGCTCAGGTGCGCCAGCCAGATCTGGTAATCGTTATTCTCGATCACTACCAGGTTCCCCCATGGACCATTCTCGCCTGCCCACACCACCTCTCCGGCCATCGTAGCATGGACCGGCGTTCCTTCATTCACCGGAAAGTCTGCGCCAGTATGAGACTCGTAATGGGGATCGCTGAATCTGCAGCCGAGCAGGGGTTTGTCATACCAGTCGCTCCAGTGCTGGATCGGTCCCACAAACGGCATACCGTAAATATCAGAGTCCAGATCTTTATAGCCTTTCCACTTCACCGCGCTCATGCCGGCAGGCGCGGTATTCCCGTGCTGAGATCCATTGTCGCTTGTCTCAGAATGCTGAGGAACATCCAGGAGCCAGCCGGTCACGCCTGGCTGGGCCCACTCAGGCAGCTGCGGAATGGTGAGGG
>Ga0208980_10000718_pt1 | contig 19180 bp, 15 predicted proteins | sample WetSurMetagenome_3_FD_187993 | JGI IMG/M metagenome (GOLD analysis project Ga0208980, IMG submission 187993) | Wetland microbial communities from Twitchell Island in the Sacramento Delta, sample from surface sediment Aug2011 Site A1 Bulk (version 2) | ecosystem: Environmental > Aquatic > Marine... | reverse complement strand
CGTAATATTGGATAGAAAATTTCCTTTTCAATATCAGCATTAAAAAAAATCAGCTCATAATCGTTGGGTTCAAGGTCATCTGAAATAAAAATATCGACGAAAAGATATGAATCATTTTCTAGCGAATGTACATTTAATATCTTCAATTTATCATCAACTGATCTGACATTTACTAGATTCAGGTTTTCACCGTAAACCATTAGCTGAACGGTATCCCATTCCATTCCAACCCACCAATTCGGAGGTTCGATTTTGTTCACTGAAAAATTCTGCGGATAGCCGGTAAGGCAATATAAAACCAGAAAAAAGATGACTTTGAGACTATTGAGATACAAGAGGTTCTGTAAATTATTGAAATTTAAAATCTGAGGTTAAAATAGACAAAGACCTGTAATTATGAAAGACTTTTTTACCTGTTTGAAAGACTCCGGAAAATTACACTTCAATTAGGTATAGAATAAATTTGTCAACCAAGGCATAATTCTTGAATAAATATTTTATTCGAGTCAACAAAAATTTTAAGGAAGAATATATGATGGATTTTATAAAAACCCTTCCGGTTTTATTTCTTTTAGGTGTGATTGGATTGATTGTCTCCTGTGAGGACGATAAAACAACTGATCCCCAAAATCAGGCACCAACAATCCCTCCACAATCAAGTATGATAATTAACTTCGATGAATTCCCTGATACATCATCAGGTAATCAGCTGGACAATCCAAATTTCACAAAAAGGAATTGGAGATGGGCTGCTGGTAATGTAGCTGTATGGAATTCTATCCTGACTCTAACTCTCGCTGTACCCATTGCTGCTTTTAATGAAGCATTCAATCATCAGCCAGTTCAGCAAGCTGATGGAAGCTGGCTTTGGCAATATAGTGTAGTTGTTCAAGAAGAATTGATCACTGCTAAACTATATGGTAAGACTATAACCGAAGGAGTTGAATGGAAAATGCTTCTGACGAAAGAAGGAGCATTTACTGACTTTGAATGGTTTACAGGATTTTCCAATCTTCCGGTAACCGAAGGAAACTGGACGTTAAATAAAGATCCGAATTCGCCTACACCATTTCTATATATTGAATGGAACCGAAACACTACTGAAGGTACTGCTGATGTAAAATACACAAGCGTTGTTTCCGGAAGCTTACAGAATGGAAGTTACATTCATTACGGAAAGACAAATGAAATCCCTCATAACAGGTTTTATCAGATTTATGGTGCGGAAGAAAATCGATTGATTGATATTAAATGGAATTATGAACAGCATTTTGGAAGAGTAAAAGATGCAATTTACTTTGAAGATACTAACTGGCATTGCTGGGATGACAGATTAGATGATATTGATTGTGTTGAATAGATTTAACCAAAATTGATTTCAATAAACGGCAGCTGAATTAGCTGCCTTTTTTATCTTGTATTTGCAATTAGGGCTATCTAAGTTTCAAGTGTAGAATTTGAAAATTTAAGAAAGGGTTGGCAAATGAAACATAAAAAGTATCATTTGATTTATTTCTTCTCACTGCTGTTTTTCATTTTCTCATTAGTATCCACTACCACTGCACAAACTTCTTACCTTGATTCACTTGATGGCAAATATGCATTGCAGTTTCAAATTAGTGAAAACTTTACACTGACCAATTTTCAAGGTGCAATGTTTTCAGGGAAATATCAATTAGGAAAACGGTCTGCACTACGTCTGGGTATATCTTTATCCTTTGATGATTCTAGCGTTGATAAAGAGGCAATTGTTGGAGATACTTTAACCTATTATGAGAATAGTGAAACAAATTCTGTCGGATTCTCGATTACTGCGCAATATTTAAATTATTTAGCTGTAACAGATGCAATAGGATTTTACATTGGGGCCGGACCCTCTTTTGGTTTTGGAAATTCTGATGGAGAATTCGAATTAGAAATATCAGATAGCACTATTCAAAAAGGTAGCGTAACGAGTGACAATTTCACAATTGGACTCGATGCAATCGCTGGAGTCGAGTGGTCATTCCATAAAGACATGACACTTTCTGCTGAGTATGGGATTAAATTCTATTATATTCATCAAACTTCTAACTCCGAGAGTACTCTAAGAAAAGAAGAACGAACACTCGAATCATTTAGACTTACATACAATTATATAAACTTTGGGATTTCAGTTTATTTTTAAATGAAAAGCAAGGAAGATAGCGCACATATTTTAGCTGCTCCGCCTTTCTTTTTTATTATTCCTATATTAATAGGACTAGCGACAGAATATTTTTATCCTACAAAAATATTTTCAACACTGGCTTCCATTATAATTGGATTACTTTTTTCCTGGGCTTCACTACCTTTTTTTATTCTCTCCTTGAAATCTTTCTTTAAAGCAAGGACCACTTTTGATGCAAGAAATTCAACAACAACACTTGTCACTGCAGGCATTTACAAAGTAAGTCGTAACCCTGCTTATTTATCTCTGGTTCTATTTTACATTGGTTTATCATTCCTGATTAATTCTATATGGATGCTCATACTCGTTGTTCCCGCTTTTTATTCTATTCAAAAATTCTGCATTGAACGGGAAGAAAAATATCTAGAAGGAAAATTTGGCGAACAGTACCTTGCTTACAAAAAGCAAGTTAGAAGATGGGTCTAAATATTTCTCTCCCTATTGCAATTAACATCAATTAAGGGGATTTTTGCGTTTGATTTTTCAATATGCAAAAAGACGACAAAGAAAAAAATATAACCGTAAACCGTAAAGCAAGACATGAGTATGCAATTTTACAGACTTATGAAGCTGGAATTGTTCTTGTTGGAACGGAAGTAAAAGCATTACGGCAGGGCAAAGCAAATCTCGTTGACGGATATGGAAAAATTGAAAGAGGTGAAGTCTGGCTTGTAAGTGTTCACATCAGTGAATACACACAGGGCAACATTAATAATCATGATCCTGTCAGAGATAGAAAGCTGTTACTGAAAAGCAGTGAAATCAGAAAACTTATTGGCAAAACCAAAGAAAAAGGATTAACTTTGATTCCGTTGAGATTGTATTTTAAAAATGGTAAAGTGAAGGTTGAATTAGCTCTGGCAAAAGGTAAAAAAGTTTACGATAAGCGTCACGATATAGCAAAAAAAGATTTCCAAAGAGAACAAGAAAGAAGAATAAAATACTAGGAGAAATTGTCATTGCGAATCCCAACTTGTCGGGATGAAGCAATCTAAATTCAATTAAAGATTGCTTCGTCGTTCCTCTCCTCGCAATGACAGACTAAATAAAAACTAATGAATAAACTTAAATTTCCACCTATCACCGAACAGATGGACCTCATTAAAAGAGGTACAAGTGAAATTATTCCGGAAGAAGAATTAGTAAAAAAACTTGAACGTTCATTAAATGAAGGCAAACCACTTAACATTAAACTCGGTTGTGATCCTTCAAGACCAGATCTGCACATCGGCCATTCTGTCGTTTTAAGAAAACTTGCGCAGTTTCAATCACTCGGACATCAGGCAATACTTATCGTTGGTGATTTTACAGGAATGATCGGAGATCCTTCCGGAAGAAATGCAACAAGACCCTCTCTCACACTCAAAGAAACAAGAGAACACGGCGAAACTTATTTTCAGCAGGCATCAAAAATTCTGGATGCCAATAGCACAAAAATAGTTTACAACTCCGACTGGCTCGGCAAGATGAGCTTTGAAGATGTAATAAAATTTGCTTCAAAATATACTGTAGCAAGGATGCTTGAACGCGATGATTTTACTAAACGCTACAAAGCCGGTGAACCAATAAGTATTCACGAACTTCTCTACCCTCTTGCACAGGCAATGGATTCGGTTGCAATAAAAAGTGATGTTGAACTCGGAGGAACTGATCAGAAATTTAATTTACTTGTTGGCAGAGATATCCAAAGAGAAAATGGACAGGAACCACAAGTAATTTTAACTATGCCGTTGCTTGTTGGAACTGATGGTGTTGAAAAGATGAGTAAATCTTATGACAACTACATCGGCATCTCAGAATCACCGAAGGAAATATTTGGTAAAACTCTTTCGATACCGGATAATTTAATTTATACTTACTATGAACTTGCTACCGATATTTCCTCATCAGAATTAAAAGGAATAAAGCATCAGCTCGATGATTCAAAAGTAAATCCACGGGATATAAAAAGAAAACTTGCACGAAATCTGGTAAGAATGTATCACAGCGAAGAAGCTGCTATCCAAGCACAAGAAGAGTTCGACAGAATTTTTATAAAGAAAGAAGTGCCGGATGAAGTCGAAGAATTTAAGATCGATGACAATAACTCAGAGTTTAATATATTAGACCTGATTCTAAAAGTTAATTTTGCTCCATCAAAAGGTGAAGCAAGGAGACTGGTTACACAGGGTGGAGTTTCGATTGACAGTAATAAAATTACAGATGTTAACTATATGACAAAGTTAATTGATGGAATGGTTCTGAAAGTTGGTAAAAGAAAATTCATAAAATTCACTAATTAAATTCAGGAGGGAACTAAATTGTACAGACCTACCAAAATCTTTTTCACCAAGGGTGTCGGAAGAAGTAAAGAATATTTAACTTCATTTGAATTATCATTGCGATCCGCCCGGATTGAAATGTGTAATCTCGTATCTGTCAGCAGTATTTTTCCAGTAAACTGCCGTAGAGTTACAATCGAAGAAGGTTTAAAGGAAATTGAACCTGGACAGATTGTTCACGCAGTAATTGCCAGAAATTCTACTAATGAACCAAACAGATTAGTTGCTGCTTCCCTTGGTGTTGCTTTACCAACCGATAAAAATGCTTATGGATATTTGTCCGAGCATCATCCATTTGGACAAACAGAAAAGATTGCCGGTGAATACGCTGAAGACCTTGCTGCAACAATGCTTGCAACTACTCTCGGAATTGAATTCAATTCTGATATTGACTGGAACGAGCGTGAAGATATTTATAAAATGTCCGGAAAGATTGTTAAGACATTCAACGTAACTCAGTCTGCAGAAGGTGATAAGAACGGTCTGTGGACAACAGTTATAGCTGCTGCAATTCTTCTTCCATAAATAAGCTGATTAATGGAGAGTGAATTAATTGATTGGCTGATTTTCTGGGGAATGGTTGCTGTCCTGTTTTTTATTGATCTCTACTTAAGCGAACGCAAAAGTGAAAAGGTATCATTAAAATCCAGTTTAATCTGGAGCCTGATCTGGACTATCGCAGCCGGTATATTCAACGTTTTCATTTATTATGATCTTGGTAAGGAGCTCGCTATTGAATTCCTTACCGGTTATATAATTGAAAGAACTCTTTCCTTTGACAACCTCTTCGTATTTCTCCTTATCTTCGAAGTAATGCACATCAAACCGGAGAATCAACCTCACGTTTTAAAATGGGGAATTCTAAGTGCAATTGTTTTCAGAATAGTCTTTATTGTGGCAGGAGTTGGACTAGTAACTTTATTCGAGCCGATCATTTATGTATTTGGAGTAATACTTCTTTATGCTGCATACAAAATGGCATTCGGTGGTGAGCAGACAATAGATGTTGAGCATAACTGGTTAGTCCGGCTCGCTAAAAAGTATATGAATCTGGATACCGATTATAAAGGAAAAAAATTTTTTATTACAAAGAACGGGAAGAAATTTGCCACAACAATTTTTATCACTTTCCTTTTGATAGAATCTTCTGATATAGTTTTTGCAGTTGATTCTATCCCAGCAATAATTGCAATTACAAAAGATACATTCATTATCATCTCATCAAATATTTTTGCAATACTCGGACTTCGTGCACTTTACTTTGCACTTGCTGCACTTAATGAATTGTTTACTTATTTGAAATACGGAGTAGCTTTGATATTGTTTTATGTTGGAGTTAAAATGCTAACTGCTGAATTCTTTCACGTACCAACGGAATATTCGCTGATTCTCATCCTTGCAATCTTAACTATTTCCATTGTTTGGTCTCTTGTTCAAAGAAAGAAGATGAAACGCAAATAGTAGCGAAGGCGAGCGAACGAAAAAGAGCAATACATTCAATTTCTTACTCCTAATCTTTCTCCTGCTTAATGGCCAAGCTTATGCTATCTTATCAACACCATCTTTTTCGTTTCAATAAAAGAACCAGCCCTTAACTGATAAAAATATATCCCACTTGATAGATTTGCTCCATTGAATTCAACTTCATATTCTCCGGCAGGTTTTTCTTCGTTGATGAGTGTTTCTATTTCTTTTCCAAGTATGTCATAAACTTTTATAATTACTTTTGATTCACTTGGAATTGAGTATCTAAAAGTTGTGCTTGGGTTGAAGGGATTGGGATAATTTTGTGAAAGAATATAACTCGATGGTAATGGTATTGGAATTTCTTCTACAGAAGTAATCTCCGATAAAGGTCTTCGCCAAACACCATCGTCCGTACCTGTATAAACATATCCATTATTATCCATTGTAAATGTGTGAATAGTTAGATTTGATAAGCCATCATTACGTGAACCTATACTATCACCGTTATCAGAAAACAGAAATACACCTACGCTATCAGTTCCAAGTAACATACCGCCAGATTCTATTGAGAGCCCAGCATTGGGAATAAGCGTGCTAACTTGTGTCCAGGTTTTACAACTATCGCTTGAAAGAAAGAGGAAGCGAAACCACCCAACATCGTAACTTCCTGTAAGTATATTTCCGTTCAAACACATACTTAGGACATTATTATGCCCAGAAATAGTATTACCTAATAACAACCAGTTTTGCCCACTATCAGAAGATAAATAGACATATCCAGTGGTGAAATCACCAAAACGAAAACAACCAGAAGTGATAACACATTGACCTCTAAAATCAAATAATTCTCCACCAAATATCTGCAATCCAGGTGAAGTCCAAGTCAAACCATCATCTGATGACAAGCCGAGAGCGGTTTGACCCCATGGGGGTGGGCTATCAAACACCCAAGTTATAGATAGCGAACCAGTAACCAACCCACAGTACACAAAACCTGCTGGACTAACTGTAATATTCAATGGACTATATGGCAATTGATCAATAATGTTGAGGTTGACCCAGGTATTCCCGTTATTTGAAGATCTATATAAGGAATCTGGCCAAAATGTGGTTAGATAATCCTTAATCATAAAAATCGATCCTGAGGGGGAAATTGCAATATCAACTGCATTTGAATCAACAATTTGTGACCAAGTAACTCCACTATCAGTAGAGCGGTACACCTCCCTATCGGACGTCATAGCAAAAATATTAGAATTCCGTGCAGCGATTTCCTTGATACATTTATCCTCAAGACCAATTGACTCCCACTGCGCAAAACACATTTGCGTTACCAGCAAAAAGAAAAACAAAGTTTGTAGAAAAGTTTTTCCCGCAAGTCGGGATTTTCCCGAATAATCGGGATAAGCTGTAGAACTCAACATATCATGCCTCCTATTAGAAGTTGAAAAAGTTAATTTCAAAACTTCAGCTTCGGGAGAGTTTTTTCGGCGTGTCATCTTCCAGAGTTTAACAATCAGATGGCTCTAAATTATTGCCCTCTCGGAGTAGAAAAATTTTTCTATCTGCAACTTGAATTAAATATTGACCAAAGTCAAAAACAATCGATTTGTAATTGGCAAGTAAAATTCTGTATTCGGAAGGATTATTCTACCTTTTTAAGATTATTCCTATAAAATGAATTCCAAATGAAAATACTAACCCAACCAGCATCGGTTCCATTATTTTAATTATTAATATGTCAGAAAATTCATCTCTTAAAAAATACCAAAACGTGCTGGCGACTAACGCAGTAATCATTTCAAATAAAATTATTTTATTCTTAACTCTCAACTTTGGATAGTAAGCACTCACAACAGGAAGAATAATTCCCGGAATAAAAAGTGAACCGATTGTATACCATATTTGAATTACTGAAGGAATAAAGAACGCAAGTGTAATTGCTATCACTCCAGAAATTACTAATCCAATAACTGTGAAAGATTTAAGATTTGATTCATCAGCATCTTTTCTGATTCTGAAAATAAAATCTCTTCCGATTGTCGTTCCGCTTAAAAATAAAAAGCTCACTTGTGTTGAGATTATTGTTGCAAAAAGTGCTGCATAAAATATTCCTTTTAATCCTGCAGGCAGAATTTTTTCTGCAAATAATGGAAATGACAGAACAGGATTTTCAAGATTAGGCAGAACTGCTTTAGCAAATAAGCCTGTAGTGGTTGTAAGGAAATCGAACAAAGCAAAGAAATATATTGAAATGATAATTCCCCATTTTGCAATGCTTCCTGTTTTGGCAGCATAACATCTTTGGTGGAAACCGGGATCAGCAAATGTCCACAATGCAATTAAGAACCAGACAATAAGAAAAGTTGGGGACATTCCTCCTGTAATATCCAAATGATTTTCAGGAACAGAAGTAGAAATATATTCAAACGTCCCTAACTTTATGCCGGAGAAAATGACGACAGCAATAAATCCACCAAACATCACAAAGAACTGAAAAACATCTACATAAACATTTGAACGAAATCCTCCTTTTATCAGATAAAGAAGTGAAATTATCAAGGAAATAAAAAGTGAAGGCAGAAGATCAATCTTAAAAATTAATGCAAGAAGATTACCAGTCATTAATAGATAAGGTGCTGGAGAAACAAGGACGAAAACTATTATCGCAGAAACCAGTCCGACATTTCTTCCATAAATTTCTGATAACTTATCGGGAATTGTAAAAAGCGATGCTTCCCTGATCTTCTTCGCAAAAAATATTGCAAATAGAAAAGCAAAAATGTAATACGGAAATCCTTGTGTGAACCAGCTAACCAAGCCGTAACGATAAGTAAACTCTCCTACCCCAAGAATACCTCCATACCAGGTTGAAACATTCACAGCAATGAATAAAAACAAGCTCAGTTTTCTACCAGAAAGAAGATAATCACTAGCATCCGTCCCAGTTTTTCTGCCAGTATAAAATCCAATGAATAATATTGTCGCAAAGAAGACAAGAATTATCAGAATATCAACGAGACTAAAAGAGATCATTATCAATCATAGTTTTAACATCACGGATAACAAATATAATTCCATTAGTGATTTTCAGTTTGACAGATTCTTTTTTAGAGATATTGCTCGTGCTTTCCTTCATTCCAAAAGGTAATGATATATTTTTCAATTCATACTTTAATCCATTCGAAATAATTTTTGTTTCCGATGAAATACCGTAAAGAGAGATTGTTTCTCCTGGAATAGTTTTTAGGTCGACATTACCAGTGTAAGCCTTCAGGTAGGAATCCTCGGCAATGAGTGAAACTTTTATTCGATGAAAAAACTTGAGAACAATTCCAATGTTGCAAAAAGTATGATCGAGACGATTTCCTGCTGCACCGACTAGTAGAGCTTCATCAAAATTATTTTTAATTGCATACTTAAGACACTTTTCAACATCGGTATCATTTTGTCTTTTTATTTGGATGATTTTTGATACATATTTGAACTCCTTTAATGCATTTGAAGAGATAGAATCAAGATCTCCAATGATGATATCAGGAACTAACTTCATCTTCAATGCTGAATTGGCTCCTCCATCAGCACAAATTAATTTCTTGTAACCTTTTCTTTGAAAAAAAGTAATTATACTTTTTTTAGGAGGTTTACCGTTTGCGAGTATGATACAACTTTTCAATTCAATATTCCTTATTATAAATAAATTCCCCTCTCCTCAATCCTCTTCCTTGGTGAGAGGGTTAGGGTGAGGTCTATAATCCAACCTGAATACCAGCCAGCCAATTTTTTTCAGCAGCCGGAAAAAATTCTTTTCCGATTGCATAAGCTGAATATAAATTATCGAAAATATTATTGACCTGGAGATAAACCTTCCAAGGATTAAGAAAATTTATCAATGAGAATTCATAACTTAAAAACATATCTGATACAAAATATGCTTCATTTAGGTTATCAGAGTAATCAATAAACTCAGGATATTGGGTTAAATAATTGTTTAACTTTTTATCGTAATTATCAGAATAAAAGTCGCCAACGTATTTACTATTCAATCTTAAATAAAATCCTGATTGCTGAAAAGCAATTCCAATGTTTGTAAGAAAATCAGGGAAGCCGGTAATTTTATTTCCATCTAAATTCAGACTGGTAATCGCACTTGAATCGTCAGTCACTTGATATTCAATTACTGTGTTTCCATTTTCTATTGTATTCTTGCTTAAAGTTGCATTTCCAAACAGTTCGATTTTATCATCGAATAGTTTTACAACTGCAGAAAGTTCTACACCAAAATGTACAGAACGATCAACATTTCCGGTTGTTGGTTGACCAAATCTATCAACTTGTCCTTCTTTTACAATTTCATCATTGAATAACATATAGAAAAGATTTAGAGTAAGAGAAAGATTTTTTTGATTAAATGAAGCGCCAAGCTCAAAGTCATTCATAGTCTCAGGTTTAACAAGAGGTTCATCAAAATTATATGAACCATCAGGATTAGTCCCGAATTGCGGAACTTCTCCCCCGCTTGATTCCGCTGCATCGTAATATTCTTTCAGACGAGGTTCTCTTGTGACTCTTGCAAACGAAAGATAAATATTCAATGGTGAAATTGGTTTGTAGTTAATTCCTAATCTCGGATTAATGAATAAATCATCCACAGTAAAATCAGTTCCAACATATGCTTCATTGTACAATCGGTATTTATGATAGGCAAGTTGTAATTCTCCAAGTAAGTTCCAACTATCATTTAATTGGTATGATTCATTTATGAAGACACTCCATATATCTTTCGCTCCTTCATAAGAATAGTATTTATACTCGCTCGTTACTCCAGCAGGAATGTTCTCTGCATAGTTTATACTTCCCCAGTGAATTGAATTATGTCTTCGAATCTCTGCTCCAAAAAATAGGATCCCATTTTTATGCTCGAGACTGAATCTTGGAATCCAACCGTACTGTTTATTTTCAACCTTTGCTCTGATTAATGTATTTGTTGGTCCATAAGCTGAGTCAGGCAAATAGCCGTTTAATTTCAACCTGAAATAATCATTATATCCGTAATCTGGAACAGCCCAGGAACCATCGTAATCAAAAAATCCATCACCTAACACAAGAAACAGAGCTGAGTTCATTTTAAGATTTTTATTTATCTGCCAGTCATTTAACAATTCAAAATGAGGCTGAGAAAAATTTTCAATTTCTTCAGGTCTTCGTTGTAGTGCATAAGTATAAGCATTCTCATCAGCTTCCCAGTAAGAATAATTTTCTCTACGAAGATTTTTATCCTTCACTGCAAATTTTGCAACACCAGTATATGCAAGTCCATCTGAAATTGGTCCGCCATAAAAATTAAGTTGAGTTGTAAAATCCTCATCATACCGAACTGCTGAAAGAAAATAACTTTTGAAGTCAATCCAGGATTTTTGTTTGTAACCCGAGCTTAATATTTGTCCAAGTATTGCATAAACAGAATATTTCTGATCAATCAGACCACTTGAAAATGAAGCAGAATATTTTCTGGTGACATATGAGCCGTAGGAAACTGATAAATCAAGCTTTGGCTTATTTGAGAAATTCGAAGTGATAATATTCACTGAGCCGCCAATTGCTGGATATCCGAATACACCCGAACCGGCACCTCGCTGAACCTGAATCAACTCAGTGCTTGCAAGTAAATCTGGAAAATCCAGCCAGTAAACATTATGATCTTCAGGATCATTTTGCGGAATACCATTTATGGAAACTGTAATTCTTCTTTGATCAAATCCTCTGATGCTTAAATAATTATATCCTATCCCGCTTCCACCTTCAGAATAAAATGTGGTTGAAGGAAGTTCACTCAGATACTTGGGAACATCATAAAGAGAGTAAGTTTTTTCAATCTCCGCAGCATTAAGCTGATCAAAGGCTAGTGGTGTTATACCTTTTTCACCGATGGTTGCTTCAACAAGAATAGTTTGCGATGGAATTGCTTTTTTATTCAAGCGAAAAGTATAAAGTAAATTTCCATCTGAAGTTTGTATGCAAGGAATATTTGACAACTGCTCAACGGAAATGTATCGGGTTTCGTAACCGACAAAGCTGATTGATAATGTATCAGTATTGTTGATATTAGAAGTTAAAACAAATTCACCATTTTGATCAGAGTTAGTACCTATCCCGATATTTGTAGAGATTAAAACATTTGCATGAACCAATGGTTGATTAGTCTCATCATCTACTATTTTACCTTGAATAGTAATTTGTTGAGCATAAGTTGAAAAGTTTAAAATGATAAAGAGAACGATTAAGATTTTCATATCATACCTCTAAAAAGAAAAAGCCGTTTAAAATCCGAATTATTATTTCGGAGAAACGGCTAAAATCTCAATCATTTCATTAATGACGGTGAGCAGGCTTTAGCCCGTTTCCCTACGCTGGCATTACCCAGATCAGGTGTTAGGGTATTATCTCAGTCATCCCATTTATCCCGACAAGTCGGGATTGGCTTGGGAAACACCCCTAACGGCTTCAATTTAAATAAAGAAAGAACGTTTTTATTACTGTCTGAAAACTAATAACAGAATTATATGAAATCAACTCACTTTTAATTTCTGACCAACAATAATTTTACTGCTTGAAAGATTATTAAGCTTTTTAATTTTTTGTACTGAAGTATTGTACTTGATTGCAATTGAGTAAAGAGTCTCACCATTCTCAACAGTGTGCAAACCTTCTTTTGATATTTGTGAAGTTGTACTTGTCTGATTTGGAATCTTTAATTCCTGTCCCGCTTTGATTTTGTTTCCGTTGATATTATTTAACTGCTGAATACTTGAAATACTCACTTGATATTTTTCGGCAATACCGCCAAGAGTTTCACCTTTTTTAACTTTATGAACTTCAGACTTTACTGTTTTTTGCGTTACAGTTGTATTTGAAACTTTATGTGTACCATTACTGTTCGAATAAATAATCAGAGTTTTTCCAGCAATGATCTTACTGCTACTTAAATTATTCCATCGCTTTATGTCATCAACAGAAACACCGTAAAGTTCGGAAATTGCAATTATTGTTTCGCCTGATTGAATCTGGTGGTTTATAGATTCGCTTGTCAGCTCTGTTTTTTGTGAGACATTATTTGAAACTACTTTCGGTGAAGCATCAGAATAAATCTTTATAGTTGTTCCGGCAATTATTTTATTACCGCTGATATTATTCCATTCACGGATGTTTGCAGCAGAAACTTTGTATAATTCAGCAATGCTGCCAATTGTCTCTCCCTGCTTTATTTTGTGATAACTGACATTATTTTTTGGCGAAGAAGTGCTTTCAACCAGAGATGTTGTAGTTTCATTCGTATAAACTTTTAAAGTTTGTCCCGAAGTTATTTTATTGCTTTTCAGTCCATTCCATTTTTTCAATTCTGAAATTGAAACGTGATACCTCTCCGCAATTTCACTTAATGAATCACCTTTTCTTACTTTATAACTGTAAAGATTTCCCTTTGTGTTTTTTGAAGTAACATCAGTGCTGATAGGAGCATAACTTTCATCAGTATAAATTTTTAACTTTTTACCAGCAACAATTTTATTGTTATTAAGATTATTCCATTCTTTTATTGCAGCAATGCTTACCCCGTATTGAGTTGCTATCAATCCAAGATTTTCACCACGGCTTATCGTATGATAGACATAGGATGACTTATTACTTTCAGAATAGTTTTTTGGGGCTTTCTCCACAACCTCGGTACTCTTATCAAGACTTGCATAATAATTCTGCTTATCCTCAGGTACATAGATAGTAAGCTTTTGTCCAACTCTTATTGATGAAGTATAAGGTATATTATTCCAGTTTCTAAGATCGCTCACTCTTGCACTAAACAAGTCTGCAATTCCGAGAAGGCTGTCATCTTTTTTAACTCGATAATTTACAGGGACGAATCCTGTGGGAATAATCACCTCAATTGTACCCACAGATTCTTTTTCATCGATAGAAGATTCCGTTAATAATGCTACGTCATTATTATTTGTGGATAATGAATCCGAATCAAATTCGTTTAAGGCCAGATCTACATTCTCATCACTTTTTCCGTTTAGGGAACTATAAGGAGAGACATACTCCTGATCTGTTTTGTTGCCATTATCCTGAGCAATAGTTACATCAGTATTGTACGAGTAATCATTTTGATTTGGATTGACTAGAACCGGAATCCTGAGAGGAACACCTACGTATAATTTTGATTTTGTGGAGATGTTATTTGCATCTGCAAGTTCATAAACTGTTACACCGTAATTTTTAGCGATCTTATTAAGTGTTTCACCTTTTCTGACTTCGTGAACAAGAAATGTTCGTCGGGCTGATTCAGGAATATTTTGCATTTGAGATGCAAATTGATCGATAGAACCTTTAGGTATTTTCAATGGATAACCGCCGGGGAAATCAGGAGGTGTGCTAAGCTGAGTAAGCTCAGGATTCATATCCTGCAATGTTTCCAAATCTGTTCCGGAGATTGTTGCAAGATATCCAAGATCAACTGCTCCAGGAACATTATAAGTCTCAAACTGATAAGGCTTCTGAAATTCGATATTGTTGAAACCGTAAGCAACCGGATCCATTGCAATTATACATACTGCAATGTATTGCGGAACATAATTTCTAGTTTCTTTAGGAAGATGTTTTCTTAAAGACCAGAAATCATTCGCCCCCGATTTCTGCATCGCTCTTCTTACACGACCTTCACCACAGTTATAAGCGGAGAGTACTAGATACCAATCTCCAAGTGAGTTGTATAAATCTTTTAGATGCTTTGCAGCAGCAGTTGTCGATTTAACAGGGTCTCTTCTTTCATCATAATAAAATCCTCCCTCTAATCCATAAAGACTGCCAGTAGATTTAATAAATTGCCACAAACCAACTGCTCTTGCCCACGATCTTGCTGTTGGATTTAATCCACTCTCCATCATACTCAAGTAGATTAATTGTTTGGGAACTCCTTCAGCAGCAAAAATATTTGACATCATCGGAAAATATTTTCCCGATCTCTCCAGCCACAGACGCATCGATTTTTCGCCTTTACCTGTAAAATATGTTAGGTATTGTTCAACGTATCCATTCACTTCAAGCGGAATATCAGCAGGTATAATTTCTCTTTCCTGCTGGTTTTCTTCAGTAAGCTCGACTTCAGAAACATAGCCTTTCATCCATTCTTCCAAAGCTGCTAATGATACTCCTGGAGGAAGTTCAGCTAATCCATCTACGTAAGATTTGTAATCTTCTATTATAGCAGTTTCAAGTTCTATATATGCTTCATTATTATCAACGCCGGGATAGTAACTAAGGTTGTTTATTATTCTTAAGGCCGATTCATAATTTTGAACGGCTTCCTCAATTAAACTTTGATTTTGTTTTTCAAGTGCGGTTAAATAGAATTGTCTCGCCTGTTCCAGCATTTCAGCAACAACATTACCCTTATTATTGAGAGCATCATCTTTTTTCTGAGTAATTTCATCACTGCTGCTACAAGAATAGAGTACTGCCAGGGTTATAAGTATAATTGGAAACTTAAGAAAGTATTGCCTCATATGTTCTCTCTGGTTGAAAATTTACTTTGCCAAATTTAGTATTTAATAAAACTTTTATCAAGTAGAAAATTAGATGTTTTCTATAACTCATCTAATAACATTAGCTTAACTTTTATAAAGGAATATTACCATGTTTCTTCTTTGGATTAGTATCAACTTTTGTGCGAAGAAAATTAAATGCGTTTACCAGCTTTTGTTTGGTTTCCCGTGGGATAATGACGTCATCAACGTAACCTCTTTCGGCGGTGATATAGGGATTTGCAAATTTTTCTATGTACTCAGATAATTTCTTCTCTATTTCTTTTTCAGGATCGCTGGCTTTTGAAATTTCCTTTTTAAAGATGATTTCAACTGCTCCTTTTGGACCCATCACCGCAATTTCTGCAGAAGGCCAGGCAAAATTAAAATCACCACGAATATGTTTGGAATTCATTACATCATAGGCTCCACCATAAGCTTTTCTCGTTATCACAGTAACCTTTGGAACTGTTGCTTCGCTGAATGCATACAAAAGTTTAGCTCCATGTCGAATTATCCCATTCCATTCCTGTTCGGTACCAGGTAGGAAACCAGGAACATCAACAAGTACGAGGATCGGAATATTAAATGCATCACAGAATCTAACAAAGCGTGCAGCTTTCGTTGAAGCGTTTATATCAAGAACTCCTGCAAGAACTTGAGGCTGGTTTGCGATTATCCCGATTGCCATCCCTCCAATTCTACAGAAACCACATATAATATTTTCAGCATAATACTGATGTACTTCGAGAAAATCCTGATCATCTGCAATTAAATTGATCACCTGTTTCATATCGTAAGGTTTATTTGGATTATCAGGAATGACATCATCAAGTTTCGGTTCAATGGTGATGTTACTAGGATCAAATTCTTTTTCTGGACTTTTATCACGATAGTTGAGAGGAATAAAGCTTAAAAGTTTTCTTACATTGAGTAGTGTTTCCACTTCATTCTCAAAGATAAAATGGGCAACTCCACTTTTACTTGCATGTGTTTCTGCACCACCTAATTCTTCGAAACTAACATCTTCGTGGGTAACAGTTTTAACAACATTTGGACCTGTAACAAACATATAACTAGTATTCTTGACCATAAATATGAAATCGGTTATTGCTGGTGAATAAACTGCTCCACCTGCACAAGGACCAAGCACAACAGAAATCTGCGGAATAACTCCAGATGCAAGTGTGTTCAATAAAAAAATATCAGCGTAACCACCAAGACTTACTACTCCCTCCTGAATTCTTGCACCGCCGGAATCATTTAATCCTATGAAAGGGATACCAGCTTTCATCGCCATTTTCATTACTTTAACAATTTTCTCCGCGTGAGTTTCTGATAGCGAACCTCCAAATACCGTAAAATCCTGACTGAACAATGCTATCGGTCTTCCATCAATTTTAGCAAATCCCGTTACAACGCCATCTCCGGGAAAATTCTGCTTATCCAATCCAAAATCGGTCGCACGATGTTTAACGAACATATCAACTTCCTCAAAACTTCCTTCATCGACGAGTAATTCAATTCTCTCCCGAGCTGTAAGTTTTCCTTTCTCGTGCTGGCTCTTTATTCGCTCCTCACCACCACCAAGTTTTGCAACTTCTTTGAGTTTTGAGAGTTGATCTATTTTAGCTTTCACAGGAAACCTCGTTCAATAAATTAAGGAATCGCTTTAAACCAGAAATGGATTATTTTGTTTTTCGTAACCAATTGTGCTGCTAGTACCGTGTCCTGGATAAATCACTACATCATCAGGCAACAGAAATAATTTCTTTTCAATTGAATCAATTAAAGTTTTGTAATCACCACCCCATAAATCTGTTCTACCAATACTTTCATTAAACAGAACATCGCCGGTTATACAAATTTTTTCTTTTTCAAGATAAATGCAAAACTCGCCGGGAGTATGTCCGGGTGTAAATAAAAATTTCAACAAAGAATTACCTAAAGATAGTTCTGTTGCTTCTGTAATCAACTGATCTGGTTTTGGAGATTTTTCCATTTCAATGTCGAACATCTGAGCTTGCTGCAGAGCGTGATCAAGTAATGGAATATCCTCCTCAGGTGCATAATAAACTGGATTATATTTCTCTTTTACAAAACTGCATCCAAGTATATGATCAATATGGCAATGAGTAATTATGAGATATTTTATCATCAAATTTTCCGATGCAATGAAATCTGAGAAAGTATTCTGTTCATCAGATGTTGAAGTTCCTGGATCGATAACTGCTGCTTCTTTCGATTCAGAATCCCAAAGCATAATAGTGTTTTCTGCAAAAAGATTAAACGTAAATACTTTCACCTGAACCATATTATTTTTTAAATCCTTTACGAACTCTGCTGAAAGATTTTTTTGTAAATGAATTGAAATTGTCCCCAGTTTCTTCAAGCGAATCACCACCAAATTTTAACAGAAAGTGTTTAGCAAGCACCCAGGCCAGCATACTTTCCGCAACAACTGCGCACGATGGAACTGCAGTGAAATCACTTCGCTCATATCTAGAAGTAATATTTTTCATTGATCCCAAATCAACTGTCCTTAATGGTCTTGCTAATGTTGAAATAGGTTTCATAGCCGTTCTGAGTAATATCGGGAATCCATTTGAGATACCACCTTCAATACCGCCGGAGTGATTTGTTTTACGCGAAAAACTTTTTCCATCAATTGTAATTTCATCATGAACCTGAGAACCGTATTCTTCAGCGCTAGCAAATCCACTACCAATCTCTACACCTTTCACAGCATTAATAGACATAAGATGAAAAGCTATATCTGCATCGAGTCTCCTATCATATTGCATAAAGCTTCCAAGCCCAACCGGAACTCCTGTAGCAACATTAATGAAAGTTCCACCTAAAGTATCGCCGCTTTTCTTAACTAATTTTATCTTATTGATAATTTTCTTTTCCTGTATCAAGTCCAAAACACGAACCAAACTTTTATCTGCTTTAACGGAAATAGGCCAGCCGTTTTTACCAAGCGAAGATTTATTTTGTAATAATTGACTGAAGTAATCCTGGGTTGAATAAATTCCTCCAATACTCTCTACATAACTCCCTATTTGAATTCCAAAATGCTCAAGAAACTTTCTTGCTACTGAACCTGCTGCTACCCTTGCGGCAGTTTCTCTCGCGCTAGACCTTTCAATAGAATTTCTTATATCATGAAAATTATATTTTGTTACTCCAACAAGATCTGCGTGTCCCGGACGAGGGACTTTAATTTTCTTAATTGACCCCGTTGGTTTTTCAATACTCAACACTTTTTGCCAATTTATCCAATCCTTATTCTCAATGAAAAAGGAAATTGGTGAGCCAAGTGTTTTACCGAATCTTATTCCGCTTAGTATTTGAACTGAATCGGATTCAATCTTCATTCTAACACTTCTACCATAACCACCCTGTCTTCGTTTCAGATGATGGTTGATATAATCTGCAGAGATTGGAATGTTAGAAGGAAATCCTTCTACAATTGTAACGAGAGCTTTTCCGTGCGATTCACCAGAAGTTAAAAATCTTATCATAATTTTATATTTTTTTATTTACAGACAAATATAAAAAAACGCCCGTTTAAGCGGGCGTCTTTTATAAAAGTTTTGGATCTC
>Ga0208980_10000717_pt1 | contig 19184 bp, 15 predicted proteins | sample WetSurMetagenome_3_FD_187993 | JGI IMG/M metagenome (GOLD analysis project Ga0208980, IMG submission 187993) | Wetland microbial communities from Twitchell Island in the Sacramento Delta, sample from surface sediment Aug2011 Site A1 Bulk (version 2) | ecosystem: Environmental > Aquatic > Marine... | reverse complement strand
ACGTCTACCAGCAGCAGACGGTCGCCATCGAGGTTTTCAATCGAGGCAAGACTCCCTTCGATTACCATGCCGAGGCAGGCGTGCCCTGGCTACTCGTCGCTCCCACACAAGGGAAGGTCGAAAATGGATGCTCCTTGTCGGTGAGTGTGGATTGGCAGCAGGCACCACATGGAACAAGGCAAGCTCCGATTACCATAACCGGTCCGAGGAGCAGCCGGGTGATCGTGCGGGCGGTTATCAACAATCCCCTGTCACCGAAAAGGGAGGAGGTGCAGGGATTTGTCGAGGGGAACGGTTGTGTGTCGATGGAAGCCGAGCATTTCAGCCAGGCTGTGGTGGCGGGATCAATCCATTGGCAGCGAATCCCAGATTTAGGTCGGACGCTTTCGGGCATGACTCCTTTTCCGGTCACCGCTCAAAGTCAGGTGCCGGGTGGAAATAGCCCTCATTTAGAATATCGCATGCATCTCTTTAGCAGTGGAATGGTCAAGGTTCAGGTATACCTTTCACCAACCCTGGATTTCCGCAAGACACAGGGGTTACGTTACGCCATTTCTTTCGACGATGAGCTGCCCCAAATCATTCCGATTTGGGCTGATTGCTCAAACCAGGCTTGGGAGCTATCGGTAAGCGAAAACATCAAAGTAGCAGTTACCGAGCACAGGCTCGATCGACCTGGCGCGCATATCTTGAAATTCTGGATGGTGGACACAGGAGTGATATTGCAAAAACTCGTCGTTGATACGGGTAACCTAAGGCCAAGCTATTTAGGGCCACCCGAAAGTTTTTATCAAGCTATCCGGGTGGGATAATCCTTGAACAACTTTATCACTCTGAAGGTTGGTTCACCATGATCGCAAATTGGTTCACAAATTTATATGGTAAGGCTGCTCAGTTTCATCTTGGCATGGGTTGTCTAGTTCCTCTAACGCGAGCCCCTGATGCTCGTCATCGGTCTGAATCAAGCCGGCTTGACACTATACGATCATTCCCCCGCCGCTTGGCTTGGTAATATGGCGCTGGCGAATTTTGATGTATTCAATTTCAGCAACAAGGTCGACATGGCTGAGATCATGGCCAAGATGAACCAACGTGTTGCGCGGATGTGGAATGTGCCAGCTCTGGATGTGGGCGTACGAGGCCAGCCCATTGATGCAATCCGCTGGGCGCGCACTTGCCTGGAAAAAGGCTCAAGCGGGGGTGACTTGATCCTCTCATTTGTTGGTGGCGTATCTCCGGACACCTTGCCCGATAATATCGACGCATTGGTTCAAGTCGTGCATGACTTGTCCGGTGCTCAATAAAATATTGGTTGTGGAGTGCCGATTTGGGCTATTATGTACTCTGCGAAGAAAATCGGTGGAAAAGCAAGCTTCCAACATTTGATGATAGAGAAGAATTACACAGGAGCCTTGTGTTCATGAACGACCACACACCTAGTTTGGTATACGCCGACGATCCGGACTATGCGATCTCCGAGGGACCATTCGAACCGACATGGCAGTCGTTGCAATCATTTCAATGCCATGAGTGGTTTCAGGACGCGAAACTTGGGTTCTGGGCGCATTGGGGTCCTCAGGCAGTCCCGATGTACGGCGATTGGTATGCACGCAACATGTATATAGAAGGGTCCGATCAGTACCGGTTCCACTGGCGCACCTATGGGCATCCCTCAAAATTCGGTTTCAAGGACGTTTGCGCCGCATGGAAGGCGGAAAACTTTGATCCAGATACACTAATGCAGCAGTACCGGCAGGCTGGCGCCCGATATTTCGTGGCGCTGGCTGTGCATCATGACAACTTTGATTGCTGGGATTCCAAGCATCATCATTGGAATTCCGTTAGCATCGGTCCGCAAAAGGACATTATTGGACTTTGGAAACAGGCGGCTACCCGGTATGGATTACGCTTTGGGGTCACGGAACATCTGGAGCGAAGTTATTCATGGTTCAATACAAATAAGCTGGCTGACAAGATCGGTCCGTATGTTGGGGTTCCATATGACGGCGCTGATCCGCAGTATGCAGATTTTTATTTTCCACCGCACGAAGATGTTTCGTTTGCCTTTCCGGCCAATCCGCCCGAGTGGTGGAAAAAACAATGGTTTTTGCGAGTGCGCGACCTGCTTGAGCGATATGAACCTGATCTGCTCTATACCGATGGCGGAGTCCCATTCGGTGAAGTGGGGCGTCGATTAATCGCTCACTTCTACAACACAAATATAAGAAACCATGGTGGAAATAGTCAGGCTGTGTATACGCTCAAACACTACAGCGGGGAGTTCGAGCACAATCATGGTGAGTATGTTGAGGGTATTGGTGTCGTGGATGTAGAACGCGGGGCGGTTTCCAAGATCCTTCCCCGACCCTGGCAAATGGACACCTGTATCGGCGGATGGTTTTACGATCGGCGTGCAGTGTACAAGACAACCGCAGACGTCGTGCATATGCTCGTGGATATTGTCAGCAAAAATGGCAATTTACTTTTGAATATCCCGTTACGGCCGGAAGGGACGTTTGATGATGAGTCTGTGCACGTGATCCAAGGGATTGGCCGGTGGATGGCGGTGAATGGACCGGCAATCTACGCGACACGACCCTGGGACGTATTTGGGGAAGGACCGACACGGGTTGGGGAGGGCGCGTTCAGCGAAACCTCACAGCCATGGACGGAGCGAGACTTTCGTTTCACCTGCAAAGGTGACATCCTCTATGCATTTCAAATGGCTTGGCCGGCGAATCGAAAGGCGGTCATCACGTCCTTGAAACTTGCCAAACCCTTGCGCGTGAAAGATGTCACCCTGGTTGGATACAAAGGGAGCGTTTCTTGGAGCCAGATGGCAGATGGCCTGAATATTGACCTTCCGCCAGAGCCGCCTTGTGAAACCATCCACACTTTTTCTATTCGGCTGTAGGCAATTGTCAAACTCTGTACCAGCCAATACCGATTCAATGGGTGCGCACGGAAATCGAATGGAGAACAGTTTGAGAACATGCTTGAGGACAGTAAAAGGCTGTCAAGAAGTTAAAATATTAAGCCGACTGGTTTGAATTAGCTATGGAAGCCAGTCGATCCAAATAAAGTTGTAAGGCGGGGAAAAGGGGGCGATATACGTATTCGAACAAACGCTTGTAAAAATCATGGTCTACTGCATCTGGTTCAATTGGTTGCGGGAGAATATGGGTCATTTCTTGAGCAGCTTCGCTAGTATTTGCAAAACAGCCCACTGCAGCAGCTGCCAGAATGCCTGCTCCGAGCGCCGCAGTTTCTGTTGTGGTAGCACGAAAAACTGGTTTATTGGTAATGTCCGCAACAATTTGACACCAAAGATCGTTTTGTGCGCCGCCGCCCATTGCAATGTAACGCTTCACGGGCTGTCCCAGCGCTTTTTCCACACCTAGCGTACCCAGACATTGTTCAAAAGCTACCCCCTCCAGAATGGCCCGGTAAAGATGAGGCAATCGATGAAAACCGCGCCAACCAATAATAATGCCGCTGGCAAACGGATCCCAGTAAGGACCTAGCACGCTGTTCCAATATGGAACTACTACCAGACCGGCACTGCCGGGCGGTACTGCACTGGCTGCTTTATCATAAAAATTCTGAAGATTGGCAGCATCCTGACCTGATTGGCCAGCAATCTTTTCCATAAACCAGGCAATAATATAACCACCGCCAAGTTGAACTGTCTCCAGTAAATAGGATCCAGGAACCCCACCTGTCATCGTTCTAAAAGCGGGATCGAAGATGTATTGATCGCTGAACGTTCCCGAAATAACCGATGTTCCCATTGACAAATATGCATCCCCAGCAGAAGTAATATTGACCCCCAATCCACTTGCCTGACCATCGCCAATGCCCGCTACTACTGGTAATCCTACCGGCAGGCCACAAGCTCCCGCAGCAGCTGGGATAATAGAACCAATGATGGTTCCTGGTGAGTATACTTCAGGAAGTTGGTCAAGCCGGATATCGATTTGATCTAGCAGAGACTCGGCCCAACAGTTTTTCTGTATATCGAACAACCCGGTCGGGTCAGCAGAACCCCAGCCAGTCCGGTATGAACCAGTTAAACGATGTACTAGAAATGCCTGCACATCCACATATTTGCGTGTTTGGCTAAATACTTCAGCTCTGTGAGCCTTAATCCAGGCAATTTTTGCAATGGTCAAATTAACTGAGAGTTTCTTACCGGTCAGGTGGTGGAATTTGTCCCTCCCCAGAGTTTGTTCCAGAAATGGTAGGAGTTCGCGCGCCCTTTCATCCATCCAAAGGATGCCATTGATCAATGGGCTATCATGCTCGTCAAGCGGGACAAATGTCTCACGTTGGTGCGCGATGCAAAGAGCCTTCAGGCGTTTATCGTCTACTTGACGCACAGCCTGTCGAATCGCGTGCGTCATGGATACCCACCAGGATTCAGCAGGTTGTTCATGCCAGGCAGGTTGAGGTGCCAAGAGGGCGAGAGTGCTATAGCCTTTGGCAATCGGTGTGCCGTGACAATCCCATACGATCGCCTTACAAGCGGTTGTACTGGAGTCGAGACCCAGGACCAAAGGGGATAGGTCTTTCATCATCTGCCTTGTCACTTTCAGCGTCAAGATCCGAACACCCTTCAATGCTCGGTTTGGTTCTGGCTCGTACGGTTAGGAAATGACTGTAATCCAACGAACTATAGCAGTCTATTCATGGCGCGGATCAACTGGAATGGTAGCAGCACGCGCTAAAAGCCTATCCCTGTAGTGATTTTTTACGGGGCGGAGCAGCGGATTGCCGCACCAGGATATTTCCAAGCAAAACTGTTTTGGCGGGCGGAATCTCCTTATCAAGAGTCAGCTTGTTAAGCATTAATACTGCAGTCTTACCTAAATCGTACTTGGGAATATTGAAGGTAGTTAAAGGAGGGGTGCTATACGCGCTATCCCTCACATCGTCAATTCCAACTACTGAAATGTCATCAGGGCAAACTAACCCTGCATCCTTGACCGCCTCCATCGCCCCAAAAGCCGCCCGGTCGCTAACGGCAAAAACAGCCGTCGGTGGCTCGGGAAGTGAGATGAGTTTTTGCATCTGAACATATCCTTTTCTGGGGTTACCGGTGACGGGGGCCGGTTGGAGACTGGGGTCTAGCGGCAAACAATTTTCCAGCATAGCGATGCGGTAACCGCGCATTCGATCGCGCAGGCTGCTGTATTTATCTGGCCCACCGAGTGCACCGATCCGCCGGTGCCCCAGCTGGATTAGATATTCCGTCATAACACGCCCGGCCGTAAAGTTATCGCCGGTGACCGAGTGGATGGGATAACCCTGAATGTTCTCCACCAGAACTAACGGAATGCCGGCGTCGGCGAGATCCCGGATGATGTTGGGGGTGATATCACCATCGTTTGCAATGATAAGACCATCCACATCGCGCCCCATCAACTCGCGAATGCTACTGAGGGGGTCAATTTCCGGGCGATACACATGCAGCAATACCTGGAGACCCAACTCATACGCGGTTTCCTCGATCCCCGAGACGATCCGTAGGTAATATCCCTCGCTCCGTGAGGCTTCGGACAGCGATTCCATCAGAAGCCCAATGATTTTAGTTTTCTCAGCCTTATTTTGGCGTCCTCCCGTTATGTAATTGAGCTCTTCAATGACTTTGAGAACCCTCTCACGCCTGTCAGGACTCACCCCTGGCTTTCTGTTAACCACCAGGGACACGGTCGAAAGAGAGACGCCTGCAATAGCGGCGACGTCGCGCATCGTCGGCACTTTATGGTATGTAACCCTGGTATCGTCGATCATGATACTCAATTCCTCCCCAAATTGAAATCGATCCGCAAAAATCAGTTCACATTGTATAGATAGAATACCACATTTTAATAAAACAGAGCATGAACAGAAACGTTAATATTTTAATACTTTGTTCGACCAAATGCAATAGGCATTCAGAAGACATTCTGAATTGGAATAGAGCAGATGACGAATGGGGATGAACTGGAAGGTCAGCACCAGTCGCTGGCTGAGAAATTCCCAGTAATCGGCAGGATTTGGTGGAAAAAGGGCTTGTTATCCTCGTTTTAAGGCAACATATTCTTTCCTCGCAGGCTATAAACGGACCAGCATAAACAACGTTGAAAATATTCTAAAATACATGAACAATAACCCTAATGTTTTATATTGACAATCGCATCAGTTTATGCTAAAGTTTAATAGCCCTAAGTTTTCTCTCTCATATTGTTACAATTTTTATATTCGTTTTCGAGCTCATAAATTTATAGTTGTGTAAGATTGTCGTAAGGTTAAAATCAAGTTCCTGTTTGTATTGCTATTGGGTGGGAGGCATGGGCATTTCACCCAAGCTGGCGCTGGCGGGTTCGAGTTTTTTCCTTTCAAGGTGGTTCATGCGAGGCAAGTTAAGCCGTTCAGTTCAACCCACAATCTACAAACATATGGAGGAAGAAAATGAAAAAGTATAGTAATATGTCCAGACGAGATTTCCTTAAGGCAGCTTCCGCATTTGCCGCGGCCAGTGCGCTGGCGAGTTGCAATCCTGCCACCCTGGCGCCACCCACGGAGGCTGGACCCACTCAACCAGCTGCCGAGCCGACCACCGCAGCCGCAGTGGAGGAAGTGCAGCCAGGCGTACCCAGGAATCAGTGCCTCATCCTGGAGAACCCATCAGGGACTGTGCAACCGGCAGATGACTTCAACCGCTGGCGGAGCGGCTACAGCGGCAGCTGGGTATGTGGTCTCCAGCAACTTGCCCTGGATGCACTTTGGTACATCGACCCGGATGCAGGCGTCAACGGTGTATGGGATAATGCCCTGGCAGCTGAGAAGCCAATCTACAATACCGACTATACGCAGATGACCGTTAAACTCCGCCAGGGTATCTATTGGAGCGATGACGTGGAGTTCACGGCGGATGACTTGTATTACACCGTTGACGTCGCTATGAAGAACACAGGACTGTCCAATAATGGCCTGTTCACAGGCAATATCGACAAGTTGGAACAGCCTGACAAATACACAGTCATCTTTCACCTGAAGACCCCCAACTCGCGTTTCCACTCGGCCTTCACCGTGCGCTGGGGCACCACCTACATGATGCCCAAGCACATTTTTGAAAAGGAGGCAGACCCGGTGGCGTTCAAATTCAACCCACCGGTCAGCCTGGGCGCCTACACCCTTAAGGATTTTGATCCAAACGGCAAATGGTACCTCTGGCAGCGCCGCGAAGACTGGAAGCGAACCTCGGTCGCCCAGCTTGGCAACGTGGATGTCATGTATGCCATGTACATTGATCCCGGCCCAAGCGATAAGCGCGTAATCGCCCAAACAGCGCACGAGCTGGATGTGATCCACGACTGCACCCCCGAAGGCCGCATTACCCTGGCCAAGAACAGCCCCACCTCAGTCGGCTGGTTCAATTCGTTCCCATGGGCGCACCCGGATCCCACCCTGCCGGCAGTTATCTACAACAACGAAAAACCCGGCCTGGACAAGAAGGAAGTTCGCTGGGCGCTGACGCTGGCAATCGATATTGCCCAAGTGGCTTTAGCCTCCTACAAAGGCGCGGCTACTATCTCCGCCATCCACGTCCCGCCGACTGGGATGTATCCCACGTTCTACCACACCCCACTGGAACCCTGGCTGAATGAATTCACCATCAAAGTGGGCGGGCAGGACTACAAACCCTACGATCCAACCGCCGCCCAGCGAATTGCCGATTTGGCTCGCCAGAGTCTGGGTGATCTGGTTCCAACCGATGCCGAGACCATCAAGAAATACATTGGGGCTGGTTGGTGGAAAAACGATCTCAAAGCAGCAGAGCAGCTGATGCTTGACGCCGGTATGAAGAAAGGCGGCGACGGAAAATGGCAGCTTCCCGATGGCTCCGCCTTCAAGGTGCCACTGATGGGCCTGGGTGAAAGCAACCCGACTATGAACCGGGCTGCCGCGGCAGTCGTCGAGAACTGGAAGGCTTTCGGTATCGACGCCAGCCTCGACGCGCAGGCCAATTTGTGGCCCATCATGAGCAGCGGCGAATACAGCTCCAGCTTTGCCTGGACGATCGAGACCTGGGGTGGAGATCCCGACCTGTTCTACTTCCTTCAGTCTTGGCACTCAAAGTTCTACGTACCGAGCGGCGAACCCGCTGCCGGCACCAACAGCATGCGCTGGAAGAACCCCGAACTCGATCAGATCATCGAAAGCATCCAGAAGATCTCCTTTGATGATCCAAAGGGCGTCGATCTGGGGCAGCAGTTCTGCAAACTTGCCGCGCAGGAGATGCCGATCACCCCGATCATGGCGTACAACGTCTTCACGACCATGGACACCACCTACTTCACTGGGTACCCATCTGTGGATGATCCCTACACGGATCCAGTGCCGAACTGGGGTAACACCAAGTATATGTACCTCAGGATTAAACCCAAGAATGCATGACCTCGCCGCTGCAAAGGTTGCGTTGCTCATTGGGCTGGTACCAATGAGTTGAACGCGATGATCGAGATAAAATAGTAGTCGTAACATCATCCCCCTCCATGGTGGATACCTGAAACGGATTCACTATGGAGGGGTTCTCATATTAGAGGTACCTCAAATGCGGAAATTCATACTCCGTTATTTAATTCCTCGCGTCCTTCAGTTTTTAACAATCATTTTTATTGGGATCACGGTCACCTTCATCATTCCCCGGCTTTCTCCCACTGATCCTGTAGAAGCGCAGATATCGATGATGATGGCAAGAGGTGAAACCGTCGATCCCAACTCCATCGCCTCAATGCGCGCCGCCCTGACAGATCTGTACGGCCTATCTGGAAGTCCTGTCCAGCAGTATTTCGCTTTTTGGGGTCGCTTGCTCCGGGGCGACCTCGGCCCTTCACTCGCTAATTTCCCGACTCCGGTGTCCCAGATGATTGGCCAGGCGATGCCGTATACGCTTAGCCTATTAATCACTGCGGTGCTCATTTCGTGGGTTTTTGGCAACCTGTTCGGCGCCTTATCCAGCTACTACCCAAAAAACAAAGCCTTGAACGTGATCGAATTATTAGGCCAGGCGGTACGGCCAATTCCATACTATATCGTGGCCATGGTCCTGTTGGTGGTGTTTGCTTTCTTCATTCCAATTTTGCCCTTCAGCGGGGCTTATCCGGTCGGGACTCATCCAAGCTGGACACTTGACTTCGCCTTGATCTACCTGTGGCATTCCATACTTCCGGCAGCTACCCTGGTGTTAATCGGATTTGGTGGCTGGTTTATCGGTATGAAATCCCTTACCTCCAATATCATCTCAGAAGATTATGTGATCTATGCCGAAACTACTGGTATGAAGGAAAGTAAGATTCTCACGCAATATATCATGCGCAACGGCCTACTGCCACAGCTCACTGGGCTGGCCATGTCGATTGGGACGGTCTTTAGCGGCGCCCTCATCATGGAGATTGTCTTTGGTTTCCCGGGGCTTGGCATGCTGACCATGGCGGCAGTATTCAGGAATGATTATTCCATGATCATGGGTATAGCAATTTACTCGATCATCGGTGTGGCTGTAGCCATTTTTATCATGGATCTAATTTACCCGCTGTTTGATCCACGAGTTCGATACCAATAAGAGGACAGCTTATGCTCAAAGTGATACGCGATCTGCTCAAATACGACAGCCGCTTCCGGATTGCCTTTGTTTTCCTGGCAGTTGTGGCAGTGATGATTATCCTGTCCTTTTTCTCCCCAGTTGATCCAAATAAGTCTTTTGTCGTTCCCATGGATCAACCCCCATCGCTTGAGCACTTCTTCGGCACCGACTCCCGGGGGCAGGATCTCTTCTGGTGGATGACCTATGCCCTGCGAAATTCGTTTTTATTGGGAGTAATCTCGGCGTCAATCTCGCGCGTGATTGCCATCCTGGTCGGCCTGGCCGCTGGATACCAGGGTGGATGGCTTGACAAATTTCTGATGTCAATCAATGACACCTTCGTGGTAATACCACTACTCCCCATTCTGATCTTGTTAGGTTTCTTGCTGCGAGACATCATGAACCAGTTTTTACTGGGGTTTATCCTGGGATTATTTGGCTGGCCGTATGATGCCCGCCTGATTCGTTCCCAGGTATTGAGCTTGAGGGAGCGCTCTTTCACCCGCACCGCCTTCTATTCAGGAGCGCACCCATTTTGGATCACTATCCGAGAACATCTTCCCTTCGTGATGCCGATTGTGCTTGCCACCACCATTAACAACATCCTGTGGGCGATTGGCTTTGAGGTCACATTAAGCATTCTTGGCCTTTCGGATCTGACTACCCCTTCTCTCGGAACCGCACTCTTCTGGGCTAATCAGCACGGGGCACTGGTAGCAGGAGTCTGGTGGTGGATCGCAGCACCGACAATGGTTGCTATCATTTTATGCCTCGGTCTATATCTGCTCTTCACAAGCATCAATGATTATATTGACCCGCGGACGCGTTTGCGCTTGATGGGTGGATGACCTATGGCTCTATTAAGCGTAAAAAACCTCTGTGCATATTACCAAGTTGAGGTGTATGGTATCCACCGGACGGTACGGGCAGTTGACGGAGTCTCTTTTGAGCTGTACCCGAACGAGATTTACGGCGTAGCTGGCGAGTCGAGCTGCGGAAAAACAACCCTGATCAAGGTGATCTCGGGCAATATTAAACCTCCCTTGAAGGTCAATTCGGGAAGCATCGAATACCAATTTGGGTCTTATGTTGTTGACGTGCTGTCCGTTTCTAAGGAGGAGATGCGACGCAATGTGCGGTGGAAGCAAATTTCGTATGTGATGCAGGGTTCAATGAGCGTTCTCAATCCGGTGCGCAAGATCATAAAAACCTTCGAGGATATCGTTGATACACATGAACCAATCACCAATAAGAAGAAATTCCTGGAAGAGGTAATCGCACACGTCAACCGCCTGGGACTCCCAACCGAAATCCTCAACTCCTACCCGCACCAACTTTCGGGCGGCATGAGGCAGCGGGTAGCTATTGCCCTGGCGACTGTATTTCAACCCAAGTTGATTTTGGCTGACGAGCCCACCACAGCTCTAGATGTGGTTGTTCAGCGGGGAGTCCTGCAGATGCTTAAAGACATCCAGGCGATGAACAGTAATACGATGCTCCTGGTGACCCATGATATGGCTGTGCATGCCAATGTGGCCAACCGGGTTATGATCATGTATGCGGGCCGGATTGCTGAAGAAGCACCTACCGAGATCATCTTTAATGCCCCGGTCCATCCTTACACACAGCATCTGATTCATTCGCTGCCAATGATCGGGGAAAGATCGAATAAGTTGAGCTTACGAGGCATCCCGCCCAATCTTGCCAACCCGCCAAATGGCTGCCGCTTCCATGAACGCTGTCCGTATGTAATGGATATTTGCAGAACCGAAGTACCTGAAATAGTCACTGTTCAAGATCAACATCGCGTCGCCTGCCATCTGGTGAAGGAGAGCTCTCTGTGAGCGAAATCGGTAAATTGCTGGATGTCCAACAAGTAACCGTCGAATTCCACATTGGCGACCTAATGGGCGGCTCCCGTCTGGTGGCCGTCAATGATGTTTCGTTCTCGCTGGAAAAGGAGCGACCGGAGATTTTTACCCTGGCGGGTGAAAGTGGTAGCGGTAAGACCACCCTCTCTCGCTTGCTCTTGAATGATCTTCAGCCGACGCGAGGAAAAGTATTTTTCGAAGGGCGCGATCTATCAACAATCCACAAGCGATCTGAGTTCAAGGAGTTCATGAAGAAGGTCCAACCGGTTTTCCAGAACCCGTTCGAAACCTTCAGCCCCCTCCGCAAGGTGGATGCTTACCTGTTTGATACCGCGTTGAACTTCGGAATGGCACCTAACCGCCGGGCTGCCGTTGAGATTGTTGATGAAGCGTTACAAGCCGTGGGATTATCGTTGGAAGAAGTGAGCAATCGGTATCCGCACGAAATTTCCGGTGGACAGACCCAGCGTGTCTCAGTCGCGCGTGCCCTCATCTCACATCCTAGATTGATCCTGGCAGATGAGCCCGTCTCAATGGTGGACGCCTCGCTGCGCATGGAAATCGTGAACCTGTTTCGCGAACTGCGGGAAAAACAGAATGTAAGCATCATTTACATCACCCATGATCTGGCGACGGCTTACTACATCAGCGACCGCATTGGTATTATGCTGCGCGGTTATATTGTCGAATCCGGACCGGTAGATGATATTCTAGACCGACCGTTCCACCCCTATACGAAGCTGCTCATCGAGTCTGTGCCTGAGCCCGCGCCCAAAGAAAGAGAGTCTTGGGCAAAACATATTTCACTCGGAACGACGGAAGTGAAAGAATATGGCCGGGTAGGATGCAAATTTGCGGGTCGCTGCCCTCAGGTGATGGATATCTGCCGTCAAGTTGATCCCCCAGATGTACAAATCGAACGGCGGACGGTGAAGTGCTACCTTTACACAGAGCATACAGGGCAGGCTTCTCCAGAAAAATGAAAAGGGAAAAATAAAAATGATTACGACGCAAATCACCCTCAACCCGGCTGATACAATCGCCACCATCAATCCCAACATTTACGGTCACTTCGCCGAGCATTTAGGCCGGTGCATCTATGATGGCATGTGGGTCGGTGAGGATGCGCCCATTCCCAACATAGACGGCTTTCGTACCGATATCATCAAAGCCCTACGCCGGCTGAAACCAACGATCATCCGCTGGCCAGGCGGCTGCTTTGCCGATGACTATCACTGGCAGGACGGAATTGGCCCGCGTGACCAGCGACCCCGCCGGATCAATATCCATTGGGGCGAAGTGGTCGAAACCAACCACGTCGGCACACAGGAATTTATCCGCTTCTGTCGCCTGGTTGGTGCCGAACCGTACTTTTGTGGGAACGTCGGCTCCGGCACTGCCCGAGAACTGCGCGACTGGGTCGAATATTGCAATTTCCCCGATTCAGGTCCCAATGGTTCCACCTGGGCGCAGCAGCGTACTGCGGACGGCAGTCCCGAACCGTTTAACGTGACCTATTGGGGTGTAGGAAACGAGAACTGGGGCTGCGGAGGGAACTTCTCCCCCGAAGATTACTGTACAGAATTCCGCCGTTATGCTGCCTTTATTCGCGGCTTTGGGAAAAAGCTATTCGTCATCGCCTGCGGTCCATCTGGCAATGATGTCGAATGGACCGACCGGTTCTTCCGCAAGCTTTATAAGGATTACTGGACCTTCAATAACATTGACGGCTTTGCTGCGCACTATTACTGCGGTACCGCCGGCACCGCTACCGAATATACCGAGGACGAATATTACCGCCTCCTCGAAAAAGGGCTCAAGATGGAAGCTCTGGTCATCCAGCAGCGTGCAGCGATGGATGGCTGGGACCTGGGTCGGAAAATCGGCTTAATTGTCGATGAGTGGGGAACCTGGCACCCGGTCGAAAAGGGAACCAACCCGGCTTTTCTCTACCAACAGAATACTATCCGTGATGCAATTGTCGCTGCCAATACACTCGATATCTTCAACCGCCACGCCGACAAGGTGGTGATGGCGAACATCGCACAGACGATTAATGTCTTGCAGGCGATGATCCTGACCGAAGGCGAGCAGATGCTGGTCACGCCGACTGGCTACGTCTACGAAATGTACGCTCCCCACCAGCGTGCAATGTCACTGCGAGCTCGAATCGAGACGCCAGACATCCACTTCACGAAAAGCAATATTATCCAAACGTCCTGGCAGAGCGCGCAGCAAATAGGCGAGACGATTGAGGGCTCCATTCCACTCGTCTCCGGCAGCGTCTCAATAAAAGCCAAAGAGCTTTTCTTAACCATTACCAACAGCCATGCCCGCGAAGCTGTCGAAACGACAGTCGATATTCTCGGTGGGGCGCGGATCGAACAGGGAACAGGACAGGTCCTGACGAGTGAAATACATGTCCATAACACATTCGATGACCCTGAGCAAGTCATTCCGCAGAAAATCGACCTTACATGCCGGCTTAATCAGCTCACTCTTACCCTTCCGCCCAGCTCCATTGCCGCAATCCGGGTTCATTTGAATTGAACGACTAAAAAAGAGAGATAATCAGGCTCGATTTTTTGGAGCTCACCATGGAAAAGACACGTATTGTTCTTGATCCCGCCTATACAATTGCCGAGGTGGATCCCCGTATATTCGGTGGTTTCCTCGAGCACATGGGGCGAGCGGTCTATGAAGGCGTTTTTGATCCAAAATCCTCCCATTCCGATGAAAATGGTTTCCGTAAAGATGTGTTAGACGCGCTAAGACGCTTGCGCTTGACAGCAGTACGGTACCCCGGCGGTAACTTTGCTTCCGGTTATCACTGGATGGACGGCGTTGGTCCAAAGAACCAGCGCCCAACGGTACGCGAGCTGGCCTGGCAGAGCATCGAGCTAAATCAGTTTGGCACAGATGAATATATCAAAATGGCACGCGGGATGAACTGGACGCCTATGATGACCATCAACCTCGGAACAGGCACACCAGAGGAGGCCCGTAACTGGGTAGAATACTGCAACAGCCCCGTTGGGACAAGATTCGCCGATCTGCGTGCAAAAAACGGGTCAGTAGCCCCATATGGCGTTAATCTGTGGTGTTTGGGTAACGAACTGGATGGTCCGTGGCAGCTAGGTCATATGCCGGCTGACCAGTATGCCGTCCTCGCACAGCAGGCGGCAAAGTTAATGAAAGATACTGACCCGAATATCGAAACCATCGCTTGTGGCTCATGCAGCAGAAATCTATCCACCTACATGGACTGGGATCGTACGGTATTGGAGTATATCAGCACGTATGCGGATTACGTCAGCCTGCATCGGTACGCCGGTAACCGCAAGGGCAATACCGCCGATTATCTGGCAGTTACCAACTCGATCGACCAGCAGATTGAGGAAATTGATGCTGTCTGCCGGTATGTACAAGGACGTAGCAGAAGTACGAAACGCCATTACCTGTGTTTTGATGAATGGAATGTCTGGTACCGTACCCAAAACCCTGAAAATACCAATGGCAGCGGAAAATTCGCTCCGCACTTAATCGAAGAACAGTACAATCTGGAAGACGCCCTCGTTGTGGCTGGTTTTCTCAATTGTTTCATCCGACACGCCGACATTGTCAAAATTGCCAACCTCGCCCAGATTGTCAATGTGATCGCCCCGATCCTCACCCGCGGCGATGATGTGCTACTGCAAACAATCTTCTACCCATTTGCTATGTACTCATCCCGGCGGGATGGGACTGCACTCCTACCCTCCGTCAAGGGGCCAGCCTACGACAGCCCCTCCTATGGAAGGGTCAACACCATCGACACCAGCGCCATCTTAGGCGATGGTGTTCTGCATACTTTTCTGGTCAATCGCGATATCAGAGCTGCTGCCGAAATTGAGATCGACCCTGGCAGGGGAAAACTCGTATCCGTCATGTCCGCTGAAGTTGTCAGCGGCCCAAGCCTGGATGCGCGCAATACCTACGAAAATCCAAATGCAATCGGCAGCCAGCCTTTGAAGACAGTTAAGATCAGCGAGGGAAAAGCGACTGTCGAGCTACCGCCACTCTCGGTTGCCGCTATCACCTTTAGAATAACCTGATTGTCTGCCAAATGGTTATCAGAATCATTTATTGTGTACTTAAGCCTGGCACTGTGCTGGTTTTCCGCCCCGGAACCTCGCTTTGACACCCTTTAAAACGTTTTTTATTGAACCTGACCAATCAGGAAATTGCCGGAAATATTCGAGCGTGTTTACTGGAGGGCAGTTACAGCAAATCATCATCGCCAGGGCTTTATTGACCAACTCAACTCTTGATCGTTGATGAGCCGGTCTCAATGGTCAATTCATCCCAGCGCATGTCGATTGTCAACATGTTCAAAAAGGTCAGGGATGAATTGGGTGTGAGCATCCTCTAATCACTATAACTTGCTGACGGCATACTACGCCAGCGACTGTGTCGCCATTCTATTCTACCGAAAGGAGCAACCTGTGCCCAGAACATTTCGTAACCCTATTCTGCCAGGCTTTTATCCTGATCCCTCGATATGTCGGGTGGGCGAGGACTATTACCTGGTGAATTCCACGTTTGAATATTTTCCAGGTCTGCCGATTTTCCACAGCCGTGATCTCATCCATTGGCACCAGTTGGGGCATGTCCTGGATCGACCCTCACAGCTGCCCCTGGATGGTGTGTACGCCTCAGGCGGGTTGTATGCACCGACCCTCCGGTATAACAAGGGGACTTTTTACGTGATCAATACCCTGGTGGGTGGAACGTCGAAAAAAGGCAACTTTATTGTGACGGCAACCAATCCGGCCGGACCGTGGTCAGAGTCGTACTGGTTGGAAAACGCACCGGGTATCGACCCTTCCCTGTTCTTTGACGACGATAGTCGCGCCTGGTTTGTTGGCAACCGGACACCACCTCGGAGTCAATATGAAGGACATCGAGAAATTTGGCTGCAGGAATTGGATTTGCAGTCTATGCGCCTTGTCGGCGACGCGTATGTACTCTGGGATGGTGCCCTCAAAGAGGCAGTCTACGCGGAGGCGCCACACATTTACAAACGGGAGGGGATGTACTACCTGATGATTGCCGAGGGCGGAACGGGGCATGATCATGCTGTGACAATTGCACGCAGTGCAAAGATAACAGGACCCTTTGAAGGGAACCGCCGTAATCCAATCATGACCCATCGCCACCTGGGGCTGGACTACCCAATCGTGGGCACGGGGCATGCAGATCTTGTGGAGACCCAGTTCGATGAGTGGTGGATGGTCCTACTGGCCATGAGGCCCTATGGGGGATACTTCTATAACCTCGGCCGCGAGACCTTTCTGGTTCCGGTGCGGTGGGAGGACGGTTGGCCTGTGGTTGCCGCCGGCAGCGGGCGGGTTGAGTTTGTGGAACAGGCGCCGAACTTACCCGAACATCGCTGGTCCTCTTTGCCTGTCTGCGATCACTTCGAAACCCAGACCTTGGCGCAGCAGTGGAACTTTCTGCGGACTCCGCGCGATGACTTCTGGAGCCTCAATGTGCGGCCGGGGTATTTGCGTTTGCGGTTGCGGCCTGAGCGCCTCACGGATCTGGCGAATCCAAGTTTTGTTGGACGTCGGCAACAGCATATGCGCTTTACCGCCCGAGCGGCGCTCGAGTTCAAGCCCCAGCATGACTATGAATGCGCGGGGCTTGTCCTCCTGCAGAACAACGAGTTCCATTTCCGCTTCCTAATAACGGGTGGAGCGGCGACGACTGTGCGTCTCGTGAAACGTTCGATGCCAGAGCCCAATTTTCGATTAATGACGATTTCCACCGGCACGGATGTGACGCTGGCCGAGTTTCCCATCGAAAGTAATCGCTTCTACTTCAAGGTAGGGGCTGACGGGCAAGCCTACAGTTTCTACATCGCCACCGAGCCGGAGGCGTGGCAACCAGTTGCTGAAGGTGTGGATGGGCGGATCCTGAGCACCCCCATGGCGGGAGGGTTTGTAGGTACCTATATCGGGATGTATACCAGCAGCAATGGACAACCAAGTGCAAATACGGCAGATTTCGATTGGTTTGAATACATCGGACTGGATGAAATTTAGGTTTCGTTGCTATTTACTTGAACCTTCTCCTCAGCACTTCGTCTTGTGAAAGAGAGGCCAGGAGGGTTTAGATGTTTTACACGCGCAATCTAGGATTTCATATGGATCAACATGCTATGGGCTGTAGTAATGAGAGAGTTTTCGGATTACATTACATGAATGCAAAAGTAATTGTCATTGTGATACATAATCAAAATATCTTCTCCCACTTTATTATGACGAGACTTTCGAACCTGGGGGAGCCTTACCATTTAGTGAAGTGGTTTGAATTTCATTTCACCACCAAGCATCGCAGCGAGCTCATTATGGCGACATTTAAAATAAGTGCCTTGAACCATCAATGTTAGGGTCGGCACATTCATGATCAAGAATTATTGACAAGGGGTGTAGGAGCTTGGCAAGATGATAGCAATGATCAAAATGTTACGCTTCAACTACGTTTCCCTAGAGCTGATGCCCAAATAAAGCTAAGACTTATATCCCCAGATATTTTTTTACGAAATATAAACCGATAAATTTCTCAAGCTGTTATTTATCATAATGCCAGATTTGTATTATTGAGAAGTATAATAATCATATATAGTATTATTTTCATCTAGGAGAAATTACAATGCCAAATTGGTTAGGAGCACCTGAATTACTGATAGTTCTTGTCATCGTAATATTGATCTTTGGGGTTGGCCGCATTGCAAAGATCGGTGGTGAGCTGGGTAAGGGAATCGGTGCTTTCAGAAAAGGCATAAAAGGTGATGAGGAGGAAAAATCAATAGACGAAAAAAAGGAAGAATAGCTAATTTCTTAAGATAGAATAATTCATTCATTCTTTTACATATTATCATAAGTTCAACTCACCGGCTAACTTTGAGTGAATTTCTATGATTAACTGCCGAATATCATTATAGAGATTATTAAACCATTGGCGATTTTCCTGGAAACAAATTTGGTCTTCTTGCAACATGAAATCACCTCTCTCTGTTTATCAAAAAAACATTTATCCCTTAGGTTGGTACTGGAAAACACAACATAAATATTTGGCAATTCGTTAATGAATATTATCCAATTAGGTCAGGCAATTAACCCTTTACTCTGAAATTAGGGTCATACAATAAATTACTGAATTGAAGAAATCCCACATTCATCTAATTACTTAGTTTATGTTTACGAAGCATGAATTTTGGCGGCAATTGCAGGCCTCTCAACATCAAGCCCTGGAAATTTCTGCATCGAAAATATCTCAGGGAGTCTATAAACTCAGATAGAAGAATTCTTTCCTGATGATTAACATCATTTGTGTCCGGGATTGTTACGACCCGTTGGATAGCAGTAATCACATCTCTCCAATTTGCAGTTATTAAATGCTGAGCAAATTGTGATGCTTCAATTCCTAACCCCCAAACTGCAACAAAAAATGAGTGATAATCCCTGTTATCCATCGAATTGAATGAAAAAGCCGACTGTTTAGCCGGTAAATTGGGGATATTACAACTTCTCTTGTGGACCTAGCGGGGTCACCTGCCCGATTTATGGGCGGATTCGAACCCGCGACTTCTTCAGTGCGATTGATGAGGGAGGGGCTTTCCGCTAGTTCCGGGGCCT
>Ga0208980_10000716_pt1 | contig 19196 bp, 11 predicted proteins | sample WetSurMetagenome_3_FD_187993 | JGI IMG/M metagenome (GOLD analysis project Ga0208980, IMG submission 187993) | Wetland microbial communities from Twitchell Island in the Sacramento Delta, sample from surface sediment Aug2011 Site A1 Bulk (version 2) | ecosystem: Environmental > Aquatic > Marine... | reverse complement strand
TGTTTTTCAGCATATGAATTCATCAAATCCTATGATGGGGAAACGTCAGATTACAAAAGCAGACAAAGATATCTCGGAAGCTATGGCCACCTATTGGACCAACTTCGCCAGGTATGGTGATCCCAACGGAGAAGGGATTCCTTTATGGCCGGCATTCAGCGATGCAAATCCTGTAGTCATGTATTTCAATCAGACTCCGCATGTGGGGCCGGTGCCCAGCGCCGGATCACTCAATGTCCTGGATGCTTATTTCGCATGGCGTCGGACACCTGAAGGAGAGACATCGGTCAAATAATACGGTATGGATCATTAATATTATCTCAATCATGAAAAACAAAATGCTGTTTAGTGTCCTGGTTTGCTTCCTGGCTATGATATATTCTCTGCAAAGCATACTGGCCCAGGAAAAAGTCATTCCTTTGGAGCAAAGTGTTCCGATGAATTCTGAAACGGCAGCTATGAAGGAAACTGTAATCAATGAAAACCCCAGTAAGAGACTTGTCTATAATGTAGTCAAGCCTTCCTTGATTTATTTACCGGCAAAAAATAATATCTCCGGAACCTCTGTTATAATTGCTCCCGGAGGAGCATTACAGATAATATCAATCGATAATGAGGGCTATAGTGTCGCAAAATACCTTAATGAAAACGGGATCGATGCATTTATATTGAAATACAGTCTTGTTCGTACAGTTAATAATCCTCTTACTGAGGTCGGACCTAACTTTTTTAGCGGTGTAGCAAAGAGGGATTCGATGATCTCCACAATAATTCCATATTCAATGAAGGACGGTTTATCCGCAATTTCGTATATCAGGAAAAATGCGGCAGAATACGGATTAAATCCCAACAGGATTGGTTTTATGGGATTTTCAGCAGGAGGTACGGTAACTTTATCGGTTGTGTTCAACTGTAACGCTGAGAACAGGCCGGATTTCATAGCTGCAATTTATCCGTGGATTGGTGAACTCGGGGATAAAGTACCTCAGGAAAAAACCCCGGCATTCATTGTAGTCGCAAACGATGATAATCTGAACCTGGTTCCTCAAAGCCTGAAAATATTCAATAAATGGCGAGATGCAAATCAACCTGTTGAATTGCTTGTGTATAGTAATGGAGGCCATGGTTTTGGTGCTGACAGGAACTATTATCCGACTGACGGCTGGATGAAATCATTTGTTGACTGGCTCGGGGGAGAAGGGCTGCTGTGGCCCGAAAATCCGCAGGGATTTAATGCAAAATTCTCCTACAAGGATTATCTCAGAATGCAATCTGCACAGCAGGAATTAATAAAGAGTGACTGGGGAAATATATCGAGGTATAACAAGGAGAATATTGAGCTGTCAGCTAAGGATGTAAAGAGCAAGATTGTTTTTTACGGAAACTCAATAACAGATTTCTGGATAAGATTCGATAAAGATTTCTTTGAAAAGAACCAGTTTATTGACAGAGGGATAAGTGGACAAACCACTTCGCAAATGCTTGTACGTTTTCGGGAGGATGTTGTTGATTTAAAACCTGCTGCAGTTGTAATTCTTGCAGGCACAAATGATATTGCCGAAAACACCGGGCCAATTTCCATTGATAATATTTTTGGAAATATTGTCTCCATGGTTGAGATTGCCAGAGTAAACAATATTGAACCTTTTATATGTTCAGTTTTACCGGTTTTTCAATATTCATGGAACAAAACAATTAAACCAGTTGAAAAAATACAGGAATTGAATCAAATGCTTAAAGAGTATTCACAAAGAAATAAGATTCCTTATGTTGATTATTACAAAACATTTGTAGATGAGAAAGGTGGATTTCCTCAAAAGTATTCTCCGGATGGTGTTCACCCGAATCTTGAAGGATATAAAATCATGGCACAAATCGTTAGTAGTGAAATAGTTAAAAGTAAATTAAGGAAGACAGTATTATACTAAAATACTGACAGCAGGCTCTGATCAGAGTCTGCTGTCAGTATTAAATTTAGCAAAACTTTTATATAATTTCCGGTTAACTATTAATATTCACTTTGATCAAGTTTCATTAATCTCTGCTGGGTAGGGTTAAAAATCATGTTCAATAGTACACCAATGAATAACAATCCGGCAAAAATTGTTGCAAGTATAAAACCATATTTCATTTGTCCACCAAATGCATCACCGACACGTGCCATGGCTAATGGTCCTAGTGCTGCCCCTGCAGCCGTAAAAAATAGAAAAACACCTGCTATTGATCCATGTTTCGCTTTTGGGAAACAACTGATGCCTTTTGAGTTAAGGGTTGGATAAATGACCGACATAAAGAGACCAGAAAGTGGTAAAAGAATTACCGCCGTTCCAACACCTCCTGTAACACTTCCGATAAAACAGAGCATGATTAGAAAGCTGAAGATGGTCAGTACTACCGTCCAATTAAAACGGGACATCATCCATGCCCCCAGAAAACGTCCACCAGCCCGGAGAATAAAGAAAATAGTCAAAGCATATGTCGCAATGAAAATCTGGTTTCCTTCATATTTTGCTATCAGTGTCGGCATCCAAACATAAACAGCACATTCTGCAGCTACATATAGAAATTCACCGATTGAAAATCCCCATGCAAAGGGATCTTTTAACATTGACAGGGTGGCTTTCAGATTGATCGGCTCCTCAGTTTTCTTTATATTTTTGGGATATTTCGCAAGAAGGGCCATAATAATCAAAACGACACATAAAGTTCCTGCTACAATATAAAGCCATGACCAAGCCACACCCCTGGTAAGAAGATATTTTACTAGAGAAGGACCGATAATAGCCCCTACAGCAAAAAAACCCTCAGTAGTGTTCATGGTTGAAGTATGCTCTTTTGTTGATGTACTGATATCTCCAATCAATGCTAATGCCGCTGTTTTAAACACGCCAATGGATAATCCGCCAATAGCCATTAAACTCAAAATAAAACCAAAAGTATTCGCTGTAATATATAAATATGAGTTAGCGGCAAAAAAGGCAAGGCCCAGGATTATGGTTACTTTTCGTCCCAGCTTGTCGGCCAAAAAGCCCAAAAGAACGCCAGCCAGCGCTATGGCTATCATTGGAGTATAATGCATAAATCCGGCGGCTGTCATGCCCACCTTAAATTGTTTCATTATTACCGGAATAATTTCACCAACTGCGTCGGTTGTCATTGCAAACATCATAAACATTAAAAAAGTTAACCACTTAATAATTCTGAGGTTGTGCAAATCATGAGGATGTGAATTCATAATGATAGGTTTAGCTAGGTAATACAAAATATTCAATCAATACGCCATTTTCATCATCTTGCCTTTTTCATCGGTTGCAGAAATTTTGCAGGAATAATCTTTCAAATTCGCTTCCAGGGTTGCTGCACAACCATTATTCTCCCAGTGCAGTTTTAATATTTCCGGTTTGGAATCGAGAATTTTTAGTTTCGCGTCAAAACCGAATGCCGGGAAACTGTTTCTAAATCTCAGCAGAGAAAGCTGCCGGCGGACAACGTTCTTCTCAAGTCCTTTACAGGTTTGTTCCAATGTCAGATTTGTCCTGTTGATTTCCTTGTGACCTGCCGGCCCAGCTTTTTCAACAGCAGCATGGTCATTCTTTCCTGCAAGGAGATCCAGATACCATACCTGAGGTTTCCCGGGCATAAATATCTGGATTGCCCTGGCTAAAAGGAGTTTTGCGTCATCCTCCCCCAATGCACTGTAATAGGTTGCATTTACCTGGTAATAGATGTTCTTATTACCGTGAAGATCTTTTACATAACCGCCACGTTTAACGACTATGTCAATCAACCTTTGTATCTGTTCATCAGCTAACAGCCCCTTTAAATCCAGCAGTGGTATACCGTCATGACAGCCAAGCATGTTTACAACCCTGATACCCTTTTCCTGCATATCTCTTATCCACCTGATCAAAAACTCATTTCTATTTGTTTCTAAAGCGTCTATGATCAATCCTGGCAGGAAAAAATCATACGTCATATATCCTTTTTCGGCGAGTTTTTCGTGTATTTTTTCTTCATACTTTGAATGGATCTCCGGTAAAAGAGTCAAGCCGTATTTGTCAGCCAGCGCCCTTACACCTTTTAGCAGATCCCATGTGCCAGGATCGTTAAGAAAGTTCTTTGCGCCCGGTTCTTTCGGCGCATACGCGAATGCGTCAAGTCTTATGATCTCCGCCCCATAACCAGCAAGCTTTTTCAGCGTATCCTCATAATATTCCCATACCAATGTAGATTTTATGTTCAGATCCATCTGTCCCAGGTATTTTCGTCTGGATTCGAGCATATCGATGACATTTTTACGGTAGCGCACAAACCTGCCGAATTCAATCCCGGACGGTTTTTTCCCTTCACTTAAAGCCATATTTACCGTATCGGCCAGCTTCTGAGCCGAAGTGTACTGGATATCCATGGCTCTCATTAAGTCCTGGGCATCAACTTTTTCATATTTAACTTCCTGATAAAAGGTGTTCCAATAAGGAACTTCTTTCCCATCCGGCATACGAACATTAAGTATAGGGAGTCCCGGCTTCCTGAAAAACATATCTTTAATATATTCGGGGTCCGGTTGTACATAACCCTCATCCGTCATTTGACCGTAGCCTTCCCAGAATTTGTTCCAGTTAATGAAAAAGTCCTTATATTTTGATTTCTCGCCATTTTTCAGGATATCCTGAAATTGTCCGGAAAGTACTGAAGAATGGTTTAACACAAAGTCAAATTTTAGGGTTATGCCAATTTTATCAAGATCCTTAAGATCTTCCTGAGAGGCATAAAGCTCGTTCAATTCATAATCAATAACTGAAAATCCCCTGTCCAGGTCGGTATTGAAAATGCTCGGCAGTATATAAAATGATTGAAAAACATCTTTAAGATCAGGAGTTTGAAGAAATTTTATAATATCCCCCAAAGTCCCTCCAATGTTGTCCGGGTATGCATTAAAAATTGGACCTGTCTTAATCAATGGTTTTGCCATTGTTTTTGATTCAATTTTCATAGTACCATCCTATACCTGTTCCTGTATCATGAGTTTTACAAAATCCCTGTAAGTTAATATTTCCCCGCTCTTGGACAATATAAGTTTTGCTTTCGGTGCCTGTGAAATCAGCATATCCTGTTCAATTGCCAATACCATTGTAGTAAAGGGACTGTCGGTTGCACCGTCCCTGTTACGTGATCTGCGATGTTCAAGAGTTTCCAGAGGAGTACTGTTGAGCAGAATCGGTATATCTACGCCCTGGAGGTTATTGTTGTTACCGTGTGTCCACTCAATAATCATAACGTTTTTATCGCTGAAATCAACTGGCTCATACCAAAGTTCAGTTTCCTCCCTTCCCATTCTTTTAAGGAATATTCTCGATACACCGTTTTTAAACAAGGATATGATTCCTGTAAGCTCTTTGAAATCGATTTCGTTGGTTGTTCCCAGATAATTTCTGAGCCCGTTGCGGCCGGCTAGCTGGTAGACGGAAAGCCATGGATAACGGTTTACATATTCAGGATTCGAATCATTGCCACTTTCCTGTATCTCTTTAAGTATTGCATACCTTCCTTCAAGGTATTGTCCGTGCGAAATAAGACCGTCGATTCCGTTTTTCCTGAACACGTTGAGCCTCTCCGCATCATTGTATTTTGGTAATCTGTGAGGATAATTGTCTCCAGACAGGGTATAGCTACCCAATCCTATTTTGTTGAGATAATAGGAGACCACGGATGCAACCTCTGATTTACCCACACCAGAACCCCCGCAAACAACAACAACTGCACGCTGATAAGGATTTTCATCAAATGCGGGTATAAGCAGCTCCAATAATTTCGGGAAAATTATCCGTGCTTTCCGGATATGCTCCGGGACAATCTTTACTTTATCACCCGGCATATCACCTTTAGATATGCAGTCAGGATCGCAGATCTCTTCAGGGATCCATGGTAATTTTTGCCTGATTATTTCAGATGCGTGCATATTTGACTTATAATTTTAGAATCAAGTGTGAAATGAAATATTTTAATCAAATTCGTAAAGGACCGATTGACCGTGCTCCATATTATATATCTCTCCGGGGTATAGGGATAAAACGTCCCAGCCCCTTTGGGCCGGGACGTTTTATATATCTCATACTACCATGTCAGATAACTAAAAGGAGAGTTACTTTATTCCCTCCATCAAATCGAGGATACCATCAATTATTCCTCTTTCAGCATAACCGGGTTTTAACCTGGATGATAATACTTCAAACACATTCTGTCCGAATGAAGCATCATCAGGAATATAGCCGGTTGTTGCCGATCCATTGGCAACAGTAACCATCATGGTCCTTGCAAAGGGTGATTCTTTAATAAACTGTGTAGCAATTGGATTATAGACCTCGCCGTTAACAGTACCAAGAGCAATATCACCAAGCAATAATACACCAATTCTGATGGATACGGAATCGCCATCTACATAAGTCCCTTCAAAGCCACCCCTGCCCTGATTGGTGCGTTTGCGACCCGGAAAAGTGAGAACCTCCTGTTCTGCTTTGATTTGTGCTTTGTCCAAAGTGCGGTTAACGCCTCTCATCACGTGTTTTACCTCTTCGCCAAGCATTACACCCATGGCATTATTTACCAGTTCTTGTTCTTTCATTAGCCTTTGAACAGCAGGATTACTTCTATCAAGTCCAACTCCTCCTGGAGGCATTGAGTTACTTATATCTTCACCTCTTTTTGCATAATCTTTTATCCTTATGTCTCTTAAATCAAAGGTTTGCTGGAAATAAATCGGGTTCTGATCACCACAGGCACCTAAAGACCACACTGCAACAATTTTATTATTATATGAATCTTCAATATATCTTGAAGTGGCACCGGGGACATCACCGCTTACCATATCGTACTGGCCCATAATAACCGCATGCATGGCATAATTATAATAAACCGCTATTGGAGTACCGTCAAGAGCTTCAAAAGTAATTACGTAAACCGTTTTATCAGAAGCACCATCGTAGTTTGGGCCTTCCCACCAGGTCCTTTTCTTGGGATCAATCAGGTCCCTTTTTACATTGATGTAGGAAACCCCTGTACCCCAGCCAATACGGGCGGGTTTAAGATTAGCTACAGCTTTTTTTACAGTAGCAAAGATCTTTTCTTCCTGCTTATTGATACGACCGACACTATGTGAATGAGTACTCGACAAAACAACATTTTTAGCAGGAATCCCTAACTCCTTTTCCATTCTTTCGGTTGAAGCTTTCCATGACTGTTCACTCTGATTGCCAGCCACAGTAACCAATGCAGCCCTTGTCACCCCATTGTCGATAACAATTGCCCTGCAATAGATACTGTCGTGAATCCCTAATGAGTTCGTCCCCAGTTCATCTTTCGTGGGAGTAATATTTATTTTTGCTGCCCCAACCTTTATTTGAGACGATTGTACCTTCTGCCCAAAAGAAATAAAAGAACAGAAAATAATTCCAAAAATTAAAATAGATGTCTTTTTCATTTTATTAGGTTTTAAGTCATTAATTATTAAGATCTTAATTCATTGTAACCAGTTTCCGTAATTAAAATTTATACGTATAATTATTTTATTTCAACCATTGTTCCACGTAGTTGTACCCTTGGTGCCCCTCCGGGCGCCCGCATCATAAATGAAGGAGCTTTTTCTTCAATAGTAATCCTTACCGTACCGTTGAATTCTGTAAATTTGTATGTAACAATTTGAGTACCAAGACTCTCCTCCACAAAGCGTGTAGTTAATTCTAATGTTGTACTATCGGCCCACGAATAACCTGAGGCTGCAGCAACAGGAGTCTGAAGTACAGCATAGTTAGCATCAATTGATTTTGAGGAGATATTACGTGAAGGTGCCAGTAAAGAAGATAATGGTGTTTTAATTGTTTTCCAGCCTTCTGATCCTGCTTTAAAAGTAGTGATCTGGTTATCTCTTTTTATAGCAAAACTGCATTCGTCGTTACTAAAGGCAAGATATACCGATTGAATATTGTAATCATTATTATCCAACATAAATTCCTTTCCTGAAATCCTGGTTTCAAAACCGGAATTTGCTATCACAGAGCCCTGGGTTTTCAGGCTGAGGCCTGACTGTTTATTCAGCAACTTGCTAAGAGAAGCCTGATCCTGGGGGAGAGATGTATTGGATTTAATTGCCGGGATCAGATAATTATGAATCAGGTTTAGTTCATCCTGTGTGTTTCTGGCGTTTGCTGTAAATATAACTATTGCATCTTTATCAGGAATTAAAACTACAAACTGTCCTCCCATTCCATCAAGGCGGACTGTACTATTCCTGCCCCTCCACATTTGATAGCAGTATCCCTGTGTCCAGTCATTTTTATCTTTGGATAGTCTGTCTGAACCACCACTACTCTCAATTTTAAATGAAGTGGCTTCTTTGACCCACTCTTTAGGTATAAGCTGCTTGTTATTCCAGACACCCTGCTGCAATAACAATTGCCCGAATTTCGCCAGATCCTCAGTTCGAAGCCTGAGCCCTATCATTCCAAGATTGATACCCTGTGGATTCTTATCCCAATCAATACCACGGATTCCCAATGGCTTGAAAATTCTCGGCTGCAGGTATTCAAACAGTGTCTGCCCGGTGACTTGCTGAACTATAGCAGATAACATAAATGTTGCCATGTTATTGTACATGAAAACAGTTCCCGGTTTATGGATGGGTTTAGTGCTCAGGAATGTATTTATCCAGTCTCCATTGTTTCCCATTGATCTTGGCTCAGGATCCTGCCCCACAGACATTATTAAAAGGTTCTGCACTGTCAACTCTTTTATATAATCACTTAGTGTGTCCGGGAGGGAATATGGGAAGAAGGAAATAACTTTATCTGTCAGCCTGAGCCTATTTTCTGATACTGCCAGCCCGATCCCTGTGGCAGTGAAGGTTTTACTTGCTGAATACAACAGATGTTTATAATCTGGCCCGTATGGTTTCCACCATCCTTCCGCTATCACTTTTCCGTGTCGGAGAAACATGTAACTGTGTAATTCTACCCTGCTTGCAGTGTCGACAGCATTTAGGAATTCGATTATTCCTAAAGAAGATACTCCCTCCGATTCCGGAGCGCTTCTCGGAAGTTTATCGGCAACCTGTCCTGTAAGTTCAGATGTTGAAACTGAGCAGAATAAAACTATCAGTATTGATGATACTAATATTCCTTTTATGTTGCTCATAATTAATATATTAAAGTGTATTTATTTTACAATGTCCATCCCTCCCGGTACTCATAATGGAAGTAATCATTTGCTTCAGGAAGGTTTGTAACTTTCATGTTTGCACCATCATATTCAAGTGTAACATTTTTTTCTTTAGTAAGTAGAGATATGTTTGTAAGCAGCATTATCTCTGTTACTTTTGATCCCCAGGAAAAATCACTGACTGCTTTTCTGTTGTTCAGTATTGCGTCTACCCAGTCTTCATAGATATTTTTAGTTCTGGGCATCCATGGCTTAACGCCTTCAAAAGTGTTATCCATTGGAACGAGTTCTGGTTTTTGTCCATGGCTTCCATGCATAATAATACCTTTGTCACCGAAATAAGTAACATCTTTAACAGCACGTCCGGGCTCAAGCTGAGAAGGACGCGGAGGTCTAAGTCCTCCATCGCACCAGGTTACCTTCACCGGAGGCACATAACCTATGCCGGGAGTAAAATGCCCGGCAAATTCGTATGTTACCCAGGTTGATTGAGGAAGGAATTCCTTGCTGAAAGGTGAGGATGTTGCCTGGATTTTTACCGGATAGTCAAGATTTAGCGCCCACAGAGGTGCATCAAATATGTGAGCTCCCATATCACCCATAGCACCGGTACCGTAATCCCATAATCCCCGCCAGTTATTTACCACTACCGGATTATATGGCTTGTTGGGAGCCGGTCCCAGCCATAAGTCCCAGTCCAGATTTTTCGGCACATTCAGGGCTTCCGGTCGTGGCAGGTTTCCTTGGGGCCAAAATGGCCGGTCTGATGATAAATAGATTTCACGTATGTTACCGATTATACCTGATTGCAGCCATTCGGCAGTTATTCTGGTACCTTCCTGTGCATGTCCCTGATTACCCATTTGTGTCACGACGTTATATTCCTTTGCAAGGTTTGCCAGGGTGCGTGCCTCCGTAATAGTTTTGGTTAAAGGTTTCTCACAATAAACATGTTTTCTCTCCCTTATGAAATGTGCTGCAATTACAGCATGAGTATGGTCTGGCGTTGAAATAAGAACACCATCAATTGATTTCTCCTTTTCAAGAAGCTTCCGCCAGTCAGTATATGTTTTTGCTTTCGGGTAACTTTTTGCATTGTATTCAAGTCTGCCTTTTTCAACATCACATAAAGCATATATATTGACTAATCTCCCATCTGCCGTATAAACTCCATAAGATGCTTCCATCGCACGCATGGCAGTAGCATCCATTCTGGGCATAACCCTTGTTGAAGGTGTGGAACCGTCAGGATTCCGAACCGGGCGTCCGGCCAGATAATCATCTAACTGTTCCCGTGTATATGGATAGGGTAATCTCCCTCCTCCCGAGGGAGCCTGAACATCCGCAACGTCAGGTAGTGCCATCCCTCTCAGATTCTGAGATCCCCTGTTTCCCACACCAATTGCAGCAATGTTTAGCAGATCACTAGGTTGTTTATGGCCTAAGCCTGAAATCACATTTCTCGGAACTATAGTAAACGCGGCTGCTGCAGTACCCAGATTACCTACAAATTTCCTTCTTGAAATAGTATTTTGTTTCTTATTTCTCATTTCGCTTCCAGTTTTAAAGATCTCATAATTGCTTAAGTAAATTATTAAAAGAGCAAAGGAGTCTTATAAAACTATAGTTCTCTTATCCAGATGTTTCTGAAGGCCACAGGATTCCCATGCTGCTGAATAGAAATCGGACCTGGTCCGTGCTCAGTAATTATATATTCCGGAATTCCGGGAGAGACAGTTGGTCCTTGAATGCTTACATTGTTCTGGATCAGCACACCATTATGAAAGATGGTGATTCTGGGAGGTGTAAAAAACGTTGTACTATCCTTAAAGCGAGGAGCAGTATAAACAATATCAAAAGCCTGCCATTCACCCGGTTTCCTGCTAACATTTACCAATGGGGCATATTGCATATAAACAGCACCTGCTTGTCCGTTGCGATAAGTACGATTATTATAACTGTCAAGAATCTGTATTTCATAAATTCCCTGGATTACAATACCGCTGTTACCCCTTGATTGTCCTTCACCTGTGACTACTGATGGCGTCTTCCATTCTATATGTAGCTGGAAGTCTTCAAAAGATCGTCTGGTTGTTACTGACCCTGAGCGTTCACCCGACTGCATGGCTCCATCTTTTAGAACCCATGAGACAGCTGGTTTTACACCAACGTTTCTGCCAAATCCGCGTTCTACCCATTCTTTATTAATGTCAGTGCCATCAAATAAAACAATTGCATCGGCAGGAGGATCGCTGTTTGATACGCCAGGTTGTACAATCTTTACTTCAGGCTCCATTATGTGTTTTATCTCTACAAGAAACAACATTTTCTGCATGGGAGATAAAGAATCAAACTTGTGCTGTAATTTGGTCAGCGCTTTTTGTTCCTCCGGTGACGGCCATCCTGGCATCTGAGCAGAGCTGATTGTGAAATAAAACAGCATTATAACAACCAAACTAAAATGTTTCATGATATTAATAATAAATAAGTCTATTTAATTAAAATAACTCAAAATGAGTGAGAATTTCTAAGCCTGACAATTTTTAATATAACCTCCTTAAGCAACAGTTAATCTGTGGAATATTTATCATAATAAAGAGGGTGTCTTCACATAGGTTTATTTCAAGACACCCTCTCAAAGACTATTGTTATTTGATATGATTATTCACATCAGGCACGTTAATAACCCGGATTCTGAGTCAGATTTGAGTTTAAATTTAAAACATCCTGTGGAATTGGCAATACAATAGTATTCCCGTCAGAATCATATGCCCAAGCACCTGCAACATTTGCATGAGGACAACCAACGTATTTATCAATTGTAGCTTCCGTGTACTCTCCAAAACGTATCAGGTCTTCACGGCGCCAGGATTCCCAAGCCAACTCCAATCCGCGCTCATCAAGTATCGCCTGAGCATTGACTGAAGTTCTCGGTGTTGCACCAACACGGGCACGGACTTGATTTATAAGTGTAAGTGCAGATGCGGCGTCTCCATTACGATAATAGGCTTCAGCAGCAAGTAAAAGCGCATCGCCATACCGGTATACAACAATATCGGCGTCGCCGTCAGATTTATGCCACGCGATGGAATTGGGATCAAATTCTACTTTCCTTAAGCGGGCGCCGCCCCATTTCATAATATATTTTCCTATTAAATCACCAAAAGCTTCAACGCTGTAATCAGGGTAGGCTTCGAACGGCAAATATTCTCCATAAGGTTTATAAGTTTCAGATATGCCGGAAGGGACAGGTGCGCCGGTTTTACCATAAACGGGGCCCCACCAGAAACTCAAATTCCAACGGGGATCTGCATTTGAAAAATCATAGGTTTTTGTGACCAGATCATAAGTACCGCCAAACAGATAAGCACATTTTTTAGTTGCACATGGACCATTAGCGCCGAAACCTCCTATAGCAGCAGCATGTGCGTAATTTGTAGTCATCAGAGGAATAGATTGCCAATGTTTTATGGTAGATATGTCATTAGGACGAACCCAGATCAGTTCTGCATTACCATCATTTCCTCTATTAAACATGGCTTTAAAATTGGATGATAATACATACTGGGAAGCAAGTTTCCCCTTACAATAAATAACCGTTTCCCAGGCATTACGTTCTGTACCATCAAGTGTAATTTTAATATTTTTCCCGGAAGTTGTTATAAAGGATTCAACTGCGCTGACACCACCGGTAAATTTCCCGTCATCCCATGTATCTCTCGACCATACAGGTGAATTGATAGCCAGTTTTGCCATCATCATATAACCGACATCCTGTGTTATTCTGCCATAATATTGACTGGTAGGATCATTAGCCTTACCTACCGGAAGCTTAGGAATAACTTGAGTGAGTTCGTCACGAACGAACGCATAAACCTGGCTTCGGGTTGACTGAACAACGCCTGACATTGAAGTAGATGTGGATGTTACAATAGGAACCCTTGCAAAGAAATTCAGAGCAAGCATATAATAATATGTCCGAAGTCCCCTAATTTCGTATATATAATCAGTCAGGTAACTACCACCTCCGGCATCAACCAAACCCTGAAGCCTCTCTATTGCTCTATTACATAAACCAATCATTTTGTAAGTATCATTCCATATCACTAGAAAATCACTGAATGAAGGTGTCCAGGTGTGGAAAAAATTGTTTTGATGGAGTCCGCCATCAACCCAGTCTCCCTGACGACCGGGAATCATACCAAGGTCTGCACTTAATTCCTGATTTCGGTAATGATAACCATAAGCAAACCCCTGATCTCCGCCAAAAAATCCAATATTTCCTGTTTCGAGGTAAAGAGATGCCACTGTATTTATATATACAAGCGTTGGAGTACTGTATGCTTCCATTTCATCTATCTGGCTATAAGGAGTCTCCTCAAGAAAATCGGAACAGCCGAAATTAGCTATTACAAGTACTATACTTAAAGTAATCAATATCTTTTTCATATCTGAATATCTTTTTAAAGTAAATAAATGAGACATATACTAGAAATTAAATGAAAGTTGAATAGTATATGTCCGTAAAATTGGATAGATATTGCGAGCATCTACACCTCCGGTAAGAGGATCAGAGTTAGTCAAAGGAGTCAGACCGCTATATCCCGTAAACGTTATAACATTATTGCACGAGAGCGCGACGCGTGCACTTGAGATAACATTTTGTTTACCTGTAGGAATATTGTATCCCAGGGTAATATACTCAACATTTGTATAGTCGCCTTTTTCCAGCCAGTATGAGGTGTGAATAACCTGATAAATTGACAATTCGGGTGCGGTCTTTAACACATTATATGATGGAAATTGATTGAGGTTGTTCAGGGACACAGCTGTATAATTATAAATCAAGTGTCCGAATGCACCCCTGAGTTGAGTTGACAAATCAAATCTTTTATACCTAAGCAGAAGACTCAGATTTGCAGTTACTTTTGGTGTCACCTGACCCTGAATAGCACGGTCAGCATTATCTCCCTGGTCTATTCCTGCAACCCCATCAATATCTTCGAAGGCGTAGGTTTTCTTACCATTTGCATCAACATCAAATCCGGCATGCACCGGTAACCGGAATAAACCCACAGTGTATCCTTCAGCCATATAGGTTACATTGGTGTTTGAGGTATGTCCTGCTCCCCCGGCCCCTCCAAGAGGAACCCATAGGGGCGTAGTAAGCGCTTCACCCTTATAGGTGCCATGTAATGAAACGAGCTTGTTTTTCTGAAATGCCAAATTACCTCCGACATTCAATCCCCAGTCTGCTTTCCTTATAACTTCACCTGATAAAGATACCTCAAGTCCTGTATTAGTCATTTCTCCCATATTTGCAAGCAGTCGGTTGTATACAAAGGGAGGCGTTGAAACTGTATAGGTGTAAAGAAGATCCTTGGTAGTTGATTGATAAAAGTCAATTGTACCGCTCAAACGACTATTTAACATTGCAAAATCCAATCCGGCATCAAATGTGTATTTTGTCTCCCATTTAAGATCTGGATTCTCATTTTGCTGGTAACCATAACTAACCACAGGTTTACCATTGTATGTAGTAACTCCGGCTGGTCCCTCAAGTTCCAGAGATTGATAGGGTTGAATCAGATTCTGATTACCTGTTATACCATAACTGACACGTAATTTCAGATTAGAGACCAGGTTCTGACTTTTCATAAAGTTTTCATTGGTTACAAGCCAGGCTGCGGATGCCGACGGGAAAAAGCCCCATTTATGATTTTCACCAAGTTTTGAGGAACCATCGGCCCGGGCATTCAATGTTAAAACATATTTATCATTAAACATGTAGTTTAAACGAGCCATATATGAAAGAATATTGTACTTCACAGCGTTTGATGTGACATTTCCATAGGAGACAACAGATCCTGACAGGAAATTGTTGTATTTTGGAACATTGGTTTCAAAACCGGTGACAAGTGCCTGATCCCAGTAAGTAAAATATGATTGACCTTCCATCAATGCTAAAACGTTAACTGAATGTTTCCCGATATCTTTCACAAAGGTCAACTGAACGTTTCCCAGCCAGTTTCTATCAAACGTATTTCTCACAGTAGCTGAACCCCTGGCACCATTTAATTGCTGATAATGATCATTAGGTGTATATTGCTTTCGTATTGCATTATTTTGATCAAATGATCCGAATGCACTTAATGTAAGTCCCTTAACGATTGTTAAAGAGGCTCTTCCACTTGGCATTATACGATTGGATTCAGTGTGATCCTCAATTTCCGAAGCTTCACCCGGATGAGTTGCCATAGAAGCATTAGGGTCAAAATCCCAATAACCCGTAGTGGTATTTCTGTAGGAAGGGAATGTCGGATTATAATTACATGCTGAGGTCCAGATTGCGGCGATTGGATCATGTCTGTCAGTATAAAATGCCATGACATTCAATTCAAGCTTTAGTCTGTCCCCAAGGCCTGTCTGACTACCATTAAAACGCAAAGAGTAAGTTGTGTTGTCTGAGCTGCGCACCTGACCAATCTTGCTGTTTACGCCAATTGAGGCAAGCATATTCGATTTTGCAGTGCCTTGAGTAAACGTAAGATTATGGTTGTTTTGTGATACAAAATCATTCTGTATCCAGTTGATCCAGTCTGTACTGGCTCCCTTATCATTGCCTGCGCCGCCAAACTTGGTTACATTAAGGTCTCTCCACTCATCTGCGGACAATACCTCAAGGTTTTTATATGCCTGACTATAACCAAACTGACCGGTATATGATAAATGGCCAACACCCTCTTTACCTTTTTTTGTTGTCGTAATAATAACACCTGCGGCTCCGCGTGAACCATACTGTGCAGTTTCAGAGGCATCTTTCAGAATAGTAATCTCCGCTATGTCTTGTGATGACATATTATTAAGCATTGTGATTGAAGCATATACACCATCAATAATAACCAACGGATCATTGCCTCCTGATAATGAATTGATACCTCGCAGACGTACTGTCGGACTTTCATTGACATTGCCTCCGTTTTGTGAAATTACCAAACCTGCTACTTTTCCATTGATAGCAGCAATAGGGCTTGCAACATAACCGGTGTTCATACCCTCAGCGGTGATCCTCTCAATTGCGCCAGAAATGGAACGTTTATTACCAATGGCATAGCCGATAACCACAACGTCACTTAAAAGTTTTGTTTCCTCTTCAAGGCGAACTGCAATGGATGTGCGGCCTCCAACCTGCACGTCTTGAACAACATAGCCAATAAAGGAGACTGACAACACAGCGTCAGCAGCAGTGTTAATTGTGAATTTGCCTTCAGTGTCGGTGATTACTCCAAGAGAAGTCCCTTTGACCTGAACAGTAGCACCGATCAGAGGTGAACCATTAGCTCCTGAAACAACACCAGTTACACGAATTTGAGCAAAAGCGCAAAGATAGACCATTGACAAAAATATTGTCAACATCAGACGTTTTACCAAATCTTGATAATGTTTCTTCATAATTAGGTTTTTTGGTTAGAATGGATTTATTAATAATTGTTATTAAAATAACATAGTATATGAAAATATGAAACCATTTGCGGACTTTCAATAAATTTCTCAGGGGGGCAGATATCCGGGAAATTCAAAAATCCTATAAGTAAGAAAATATCTCATTATATCTAGATTGAAAGAGGTTTTCTGCAAATTCATAGTAAACCAATACGATTCTAAGAACCTTGTAACAAGGTCATGAAAAAATATAATTCCAAAGGGTGAAAAAATGGTAATAATTAGGTTTAAATTCAATCAAAGGGGGACATGTCTGACATTCCTCTATTTTGACTGAATTTTCTTACTTGTTATGGATAATATTTTAAGAATTATGTAAAAGAATAAAATTTTAGTATGAATAGTGTTCCCGGGCAAAAAAATATATATAAATAATTCCGATGAAAAACATAATCTTGGCAGGGTTATTTATTCTTTTTACCCTTGCGTTTGAAGTCAATACTCTTAATGCTCAGCAAGTTGTAATTAAACTTTGGGAAGGAGCAGCTCCCGGGTCTGAAAACTGGACACAAAAAGAGACTTCTATTGAATACCTGTCTCCATTCTGGAATGAGAAAAACGTCGCGGTGTTTAATGTTATTGAACCAACATTAACTGTATTTCCTGCTTCGCCTGAAATGGCTACCGATGTTGCAGTAATTGTTTGCCCGGGTGGAGGATTTACTGCCTTATCCTGGGATACTGAAGGTCCGAATGTGGCCAGAAAGCTGGCTAAACAGGGTATAACTGCATTTGTTCTTAAATACCGTGTGGCGTATTCCGGTGGAACTCCCCAGGAGGTTAACATGATATGTCAAAGCTCATATGGAGGTCAGCAGAGAACACCTGAAGTCCTGGAACTAAGTAAAAAGAATATGGAAATATCCAAAATAATATCTGAGGACTTCGGTAAAAAAGATACATCATCATTAAAGATGAGTAAAGAAGTTCTTAGATCTATTGGCAATATCATAAAAATGTCGGTAAACGATGGCAGACGTGCTATTGAATATGTCCGTAATAACTCCGATAAATTGAAAATAAACCCGCATAAGATCGGGATCATAGGATTTTCGGCTGGAGGTATGCTCACTCTTGAAGTTGCTTTTAATCATACTGAACAAAGCAGGCCGGATTTTATCGGTGTAATCTATGGTTCAATGGGATTTAAAGGTATTCCAGAGGATCCAATGCCTATGTTCATGGCATCTTCCCAAAATGAAGCAATAGGCGGGGCTGCTGAACTATATGCAGCATGGTGCAATACAAAAATCCCGGCTGAGATACATTCTTTCACCGGTTCAAGACATGGATTCGGTTATAGGGACAACGGTGATTCAGTGAATATCTGGATTGAATTGTTTTATAACTTTCTTGTGAAAGCCGGTATATTGAATAAATAGCTAAGAAATTAAGACCAGGTCGATAATATTATAATAAACAATTCTTATGAAAATGAAAGCACTAAAGATTTTTCCGGGTATTTTTCTTATTATTTTTCTTTTTTCCTGCAGTGAAAAACCAATATCCATAATTATTGATACTGAGGGTGGACAAATACAAGGGATCCAGGAGGCGGGATATAAGAGTTTTAAAGGGATTCCCTTTGCCGCCCCTCCTGTCGGTGAATTACGCTGGAAAGATCCTCAGCCTGTTGAACCATGGGAAGGTGTCTTAAAAGCCGATACATTCGCATGTGGTTGTTCGCAGGCACAAAACCTGCAACCTCAGTCGGAGGATTGCCTTTATCTGAACATCTGGACACCTGCAAACTTTGTAAGAGAGAAACTGCCAGTAATGGTCTGGATTCATGGAGGAGGGTTTTCCGCGGGAGCTCCTTTGGAATCTACTTATTATGGAGAAAAATTAACCCGGAAAGGTGTAATATATGTGAGTATAGCCTATCGTCTTGGACAACTAGGCTTCTTGGCACACCCTGAATTAAGCACCGAATCACCAAATAAAGTCTCCGGTAACTATGGTCTGCTGGATCAGATTGCAGCATTGCAATGGATAAAAAGAAATATTGCAGCTTTTGGCGGAGATCCTGCTAAGGTAACCATCTTCGGGGAATCAGCCGGTGCAATATCCGTAAGTATGTTATGCGCCTCGCCTCTGGCTAAAGGCTTGTTTTCAGGGGCAATAAGCGAAAGTGGAGGTAATTTTGGTCCGGTAGAAAAAGACTTCCGCCAGGATGGGATTGTCTCTTTACATGGCGCTGAAAATGCAGGCATCGAATTTATGAAACAGATGGGGGCAAACTCTATTGAGGAATTAAGAAAAATGGATCCCCGTGATTTCTATAATAACCGTGAAGCGGGAAGAGGAGGTTTCTGGCCGAATGCTGATGGTTACGTTATCCCCAATGACCAGTATAAGCTTTATGAAGCCGGGAATTATAATGATGTAAATGTCATTATAGGTACAAATTCAGATGAGGGGGGAATGTTTATACGATCTTCTGAACCGGATGCCTATAAACAAAGAACTATCCAGCGATTTGG
>Ga0208980_10000715_pt1 | contig 19208 bp, 8 predicted proteins | sample WetSurMetagenome_3_FD_187993 | JGI IMG/M metagenome (GOLD analysis project Ga0208980, IMG submission 187993) | Wetland microbial communities from Twitchell Island in the Sacramento Delta, sample from surface sediment Aug2011 Site A1 Bulk (version 2) | ecosystem: Environmental > Aquatic > Marine... | reverse complement strand
ATGCCATTTTTTTACCATCAGGATGGATACTCATTCCGGCAATGAAATATACTTTTGACTGCCAGAGGTTCTCCGGGGTCCCTCCATTAGAAGGGATCCTGTATAATACTGATTTCAATCCGCTTTTATAGTCATCGGAAAGGGAAGAAAAATAAATATACTTCCCGTCTGGTGATAAAGCAATTCGCTTGAGCCTTATATTAGAAACATCTTTATGTGTACACAAAATTTTTGCTTCTCCTCCATTTTCATTGATGCTTAACAACTGACAATCAGATCCGGTCTTGTCCACCATAATATCAATTAAAAGGTTATTTCCATCAGATGATCTCACTATATTAGGAAAGGTAAATTGTCTTGAATTATAAATGATTTTTTCTTCTCCTGATTGAATATTATGTTTTACTACCTGATTATTTCCGGTATAAAAGATATTTTTTCCTTCCCTGTCCCATTCAACAGTACAAGAAATGGGCGCAACATCTTGCTTTACCTTAATTTCAACAGGGGAACTGGTTTCTATATTTACTATATAAATCCCTCCTTTATAATCTTTCTCATTTGATCTCTGTTTGTCAATTCCGAAAAACAGGACTGACTTGCCATCAGGCGAAATACGCGATTGCCCTGTAATAGAAAGGTTTAATGCAAGGGCTCTGGCTTCACCTGTTATGGTATTTATAACAAAAAGTCTCGGAGGCCCGCTTTTTGCCTGCTCCTGAATGTATCGATTGCATATGATGGATTTTCCATCAGGCAACCAGGAACCGTCATATACCTGGCCTGATAATGGAGTCCGGGAGTTCATTGATATTTTTGCACCATTTTCGTCGAATGGAATGATAAATGATTCGAAATTAATTTTAGATATAAGATAGTATAAAGATCCGTTTTGAGTGAAACCAACAGGGTCAAAATCTCCAATATTTGTCATAATCCGTCTCGGTACTTCATTTTGTTCTTTGCCAGGAGTCCTGACAGACCAGATATCAGTTGTCCCTGAGCGATCGCTGGAAAACAATAATTCATTTCTGCCGGGTAACCAGCCAATAAGGCGGTCATTCGCCGGGTGTTTGATAACCTGTAATTCTTTCTTTGTATCCAATGACAGAAGATTTATATCAAATGAACCCTGGTCAGAAGGGTCAGGGAAATCATAAGCAATATATTTTTCATCAGGAGACAAACTCAAATTTGTCATATAGTATTTTCCTGCATTCTCTTTCAAAACCTGAGTATCCCTGTTTGCAATATCAATCGAAAACAACTGCATTGTTTTAGTTTTGCTATTGAACCTTTGTGCAATCAATTTACCACAATCCGGAAACCACAGCTTTGGAACAACAGATTCATTGTTGTCGCAAGTGTAAAGAATGGCAGGCATTTGTGTTTCCACATTTGTTAATCTTAATTCGAAAACTCCGGATGCATTATACCATTCATAAGCCACTTGTTTCCCATCAGGAGAGATCAGGGTGTATTCGATATATTGCATTGGTTCTTTCCAGGTGGCATCTTTCGTTGCCAGTTTCATTTCGCCTGTTCTTAAATTTCTGATCGCCAGATTCCCTGTTTCCCACTCTGCCAGCGCAAGATATTCTCCATCAGCTGATATGCTGGAGGTATAATCTGCGACTCCCGGTATTTGTTCAATTTTAATTTCTTCCTGTTCCCTGGCATCTTTCTGTTCATTTTTTTGTGCAAGCTTTTCAGGTGGCAGGAAGTTTTCCATCAGCCAGAATTCTAGATTTCCCCCTTTCACACCTCCGAAAACAAATTGTTTTCCGTCAGACGACCAATCAAGATTATATATTGATACATCCCTCAGATTTGTCTCAATATCTTCAATGCTTCCATCAGTGAGATTAAATATCTTAATTCCTTTTTGATCATTAAATGCTAAACGCTTACCGTCAGGTGAAAAGCACGGATCCATATTTGCAATAAAATTTGGGATCTCCGCTAAAATCTTTGTTGTACCACTGTCAATGTTCATTTCATTCAAATAATGTTTGGCATCCTTCCCTTTTGTAAAAAAGAAAATCTTTTCTCCATCAGGTGACCAGACTGGTAAATAAATAAAATTTTCATCCACAGAATAAAGCAGTTCAGGTTCTCCGCCAGAGGGATTAATAGTAAATATGCTGGTACTTTCATATTGAAGTCCTTTGCCTTCCTTAACTTTCGAGCGGAGGAATGCAATCTTCTTACCATCAGGTGACCAACTTGGATTTGCGTCTATGTAATGTTCTGTTTCATTAGTGAGTCTTTCCCATTTTTGACCATCAGACGAAATTTTATATATATGAGTCGTCGGGAAAGTATTATTTATGAGTTTATCATCAGGTGTCCAACCAGTAGCAACAATTGTATTTCCGTCAGGGGAAAACCTGATTCCTTCATCAATTGGAAGAAGACGAACAAATTTTTCATCTTGGGTGTCAGTAAGGAGGTTGCCTTTGCCTCCTGTAGAAGGTACTGATGCAAGGGTGTACCTGTAAGCCTGATCTGGGCCCTTTTTGTCGGGAGTTACATAATAGATCCTTTTTCCATCCGGATACCATCGTGGTTGCCAGGCTGGAATATCATTATGTAATACCATGGCTGCCTGACCTCCTTTTACCGGCAATGTATAAAGTGCATACTCTTCTGATGTGACTAATAATGCACCGATTTTATTTTCCGGAGTCCATCCTGCAAGCAACCTTGCTTCACTTGTCCCTTCTGGTATATCAATACTGGTGACTTTTTCATGTAATTCACCACCTTTTGGTATATTAACAAAGTTTATTTGGTTTTTTATTTCATAATCCAAAAAAGCGATTGTACTTCCGTCGGGAGACCATACCGGACTGGAGGCATTTCCAGCTTTTGCAACAAGTATAGGATTCCTGTCATTTTTATGAACCATCCACAAATTACCTCCACTGCGCCCCATGCCTTTATCTTCAACATATGCAATATATTTTCCATCAGGAGAATAAACAGGTTCCCTGGCCTGTAAATCAACCAGTTTCTCGATTGAATCTCCAGCTAGTTTTTTGGAATAAATATGTGTTTCATTGTTATCAACTCCGGAATATGCAAGGTTTTGACCGTCAGGTGAAAAACTGATCCTGTAATTCACTACTCTTGCACCACGATAATTTTCAAATATTTTCTGAGGTTTGCCTCCACCGGACGATACCATAAAAATGCCCTGAATATCACTCGTTTTCGCTTCATTAAAAGCGATCTTTTTCCCATCACCCGACCAGGCAAGTCCTGACCATTCCACCGGAACACCCTCCGTGTTTAATTGAACCGGTTTACCTGGGAAATCCGGACCGACATTCCCTGTAAGAGGCATAGTCCAAAGGCTAGTATCTGAGACAAAAGCAAGATATTGCCCATCTGGTGATAATGCGACATTCCAGGAAAGTCTTGTAGGGATTTTGATTTTAGTAAATTTGGGTATAAGAGATGCCTCCGAAACTTTATTGGTGACTTGTACCAGCCTGGAAAGCCTTTCTCTGGCAAATGAGACTTCATTCTTTTGTGCAGGGTAATTATTAACCAGGCGTTGATATGCTTTTACGGCCTCCTGCATTCCCAGCTTTTCATAACACATTCCGATATGCAACAATGCTTTGGCCTGCAGGGATAGACTGGCATTTGAGTTATCTGCCACCCTGTTATAGAGATTGATTGCTTCCTGCAGTGCACCTTCTCCTTCTTCCTTTGTAAGACCTTTCTGATATAATTGTTCGGGAGTCTGGGCTGTTAATATATTAACACTGCCAACTAAAAAGAAGATAACGAGAATAACTGAAGTCAGGATTGTTTTCATTTTTTGGTCCTCCTTTTGATTTTACTTCAAAATTACGGTGACCATAAATGCCCGTTGTCACGAAAAGGTATAAGTTATGTAAAAATTGCGTCATGACAAAATGATAAACGGCGCAGCGGCTTGATGGCGCAACGGCAGGAGTGTGTCTCTCTGTTCGGAGTTTTAAGCCACGCAGTGTTCCACAAGATGGAGCATTATTTAACGCCTGTTAAATGGAAAGTCTTCAGACTATCTGTCTCACGTTCAGTTACGTTCATGCACTTTTGTCCCTCGTAACACCGGGCTTCAATATCGGTTATAAACCGGTTGCGAAACAATCCTGACCTGCCCAGAATATCCTGTCTTCTATCTTTTTCAATCAATACAACCCTTAAATGTCCCGATTGCAGTACGACAGATGTTGAGCTGAGTTTGGCTGTTGGCAATAAAGGTGTTGGTATAGTTGCCGCTGTTTTGGCCCTGTCAATGACCGCTGAAGGAGTTGAGGTTGGTTTTGTCAGAAAAGTTATGGATTTTGTTGCAGATTGCGGAGAATCGCATGCTACTAAAAGCAGAAGTCCTGAAGCCAAGCAAGTTATTTGTTTTAGCAACTTCATGGTGAAATGTATATCAATAGTTTTCCAATTCCAACCAGCTTTTATTTTCTATGTTAAAGTTAAACCGTAATATTTGATTAAATGTCAAGGAATTGTCAAGTTTTGTAAAAGTTCTGCCATGGATTGAACAACGGAAATGTTCAATTACGTTTATGCTATTTCATTACTGCAAATGGTGGAACCGATCTGCGGTTCTGACAGGACAAATCATACCATTCAGGCGGACCTATAGACTTAAAGACAAGCGCCCCGAGGAGCGCAAGACTTCCAGACTGTTTCAGTGGGTGAATGAGTACTATTCTATATTAGTAAGTTTATTGTTTTCCGGCATAGATTTCCGACACTTTCCTGCCCAGGTTTTCTATTACCCGGATTTCTAACCCAGGTTTAGTGACTGATAGTGCAATTCGTTTACCTTCCGGATGAATGCTTATTCCTGAAAATAAAAAATCTTTTGGCAGCTGCATGATTATTTCAGGTGTACCTCCTGTAGCAGCAGTCCGGCATAATATTGAGTTTGATGCAGAATCGAGTGCAGAGAAGTAAATGTATTTCCCTTCAGGAGATAAAGCAATTCTTTTAAACCTCCAGTTTTGATTGCTCTTGTATGCACACATGATACTTGCTTCTCCTCCGGTTTCAGGGATTTTTAACAAATTAGATAAGCCTGAACCTTCTTCATCAATATTTGTCAAGTCATCAAATAACAAGCTGTTGTCATCAAAAGATCTTGTTAAGATCGGCGTATTCAAACGTTTACCATTATAAAGAATCATTTCTTCTCCAGAGGCAATGTTGTGTTTAAGCACCTGATTATTAATAGTATAATAAATATTCTTTCCTTCTTTATCCCACTCGGCACTCCATGACATGAGGATATCATTTTTGACTTTTATTTCAACCGGCACTCCGGAAGCCAGATCAATGGAATAAATTCCCTTTTTTGCATCTTTATCACCTGATCTTCTTATATCACGGGCTATTACCAGAACAGATCTACCATCGGGAGAAAGACGGAATTGTCCTTCAATATTTAAGTTGTCCGCAAGGGTTCTGGCCTCTCCGGTTCTGGTGTTTAAGAGGTTAAGAACATTACTCCGGCTTTTATCAGGCTCAAGAACTTGCTGAATACAGATCATTGACTCCCCGTCGGGTAACCAGCAGACATCAGTTATCAGCCCGGGTAATGAGGTCCGTGCGATAACGGATATTTTTCCGCTATCATTGTCAAAAGGCACATTAAATGATTCGCAAAGAAAACTCAGCATGCTAAAATACAGAGATCCGTTCCTCGTGAAACCCATGGGGTAAATGTCTCCGATATTTGTCAGGATACATTGTGGCTCACCTGACGGTTTATTGCCCGAAGTATTTACTGCCCACACATCGGTAGTACCGGACCGGTCGCTGGTAAATAGTAACTCACTTCTACCTGGTAGCCAGCCAAGCAAACGGTCGTTTGCCGGATGTTCAATAAGTGGTAATTCAGTCTTAGAATCTACTGACAGTATAAAAATATCATATTTACCATTTTCAGCAGGATCAGGGAAATCGAAAGCAATGTATTTTTCATCAAATGATAATGACAAGAATACTGGAAAGAAGGAAGGACCGGGTCCTGGCGCTAATTCTTTTTTTATAAGTGATTTAACTTCCCCACTGGCAATATTGACCGAAGATAAATCCCATATTTTTTTACTGATATCATATTTTTGAACGATAATTTTATTACCATTTGAAAACCATAGGCTCGGAAATATATCCTCCATGCCAGAACAGAGGATAAAAGGTGTTTGATTGCCCAATTTTATTAACCTTAAATCACAACTCCCACTATATTTGTACCAGGAATAAGCAACCTGTTTACCATCCGGAGAAATCAAACTATTATAAACATATTGACTGGAGTCTTTCCATGTACCTTCAACTGTCAGTTGTTTCTTTTCACTGGTTTTTAAATTTCTGATCGACAAATTTCCGCTACTCCAGTCATCAAAAGTGAGATATTCTCCATCAGCTGATACACTTCCCATCTTATCTACATCAGGACCAGTCCAAACCTGTCGGATTGCAATCTCATTGGGTGATACAGTTGTTGTCAGCCTGGAAAGCCTTTCCCTGGCAATTCGGACAAATTCCGGCTGGTCTCCAAAACTGTTTACGATCTTTTCGTAATATTCTTTTGCTTTTTTATTGCCTAGTTTTTCATTGGTTAATCCAAGGTGATAAAACGCTTCCGCTGTAACCGCCCTGTTCGTTGAATTTTTTTCGACGATTTCAAGGAATAATTTTATCGCCTCATCCAGATTACCGTTAACTTCTTCCTCGTAAATGGCCTTATTGAGCATCTCCTGTGGTGTAGCTTGTCCTGAAACGTTAAATATAACTGTCAGGCAAAAAACCGAAATAATTAATAATGCTTTCATTTTTTACTTTTTGAACAAAGTTAGACCACTGGAAATTTGAATTGAATAAGTAACGAATGAGTTGTGTCAAGCTCAGATGAAGTTTTAAGAAGATAAAAACTTGTAACCTCTTCCCCGGATACCAATAATCCATTTTGGTTGTGAAGGATTATCTTCAATTTTTTTTCGCAAATTTAAAATATGCGTATCTACTGTCCTTGGAGCTACGAAAACCTCACTTCCCCATACTTCATGCATTATCAGGTCACGGTTTACAACCTGCCCTTTATGATTAATGAGGAATTTTAACAGATCAAATTCAAGGGTGGTCAATAAAATGGCGTCATCACCTTTAAAACACTCGCATTTTTGAAAATCAACTGATATATTCCCAAATGAGAGTTGTGATTCAGACGACATTTCCGGTTTTTCATTCACTCGTCGCAGAACAGCTTTAATGCGAGACTGCAATTCTCTTGGGCTAAATGGTTTAGTAACGTAATCATCGGCACCGAATTCCAATCCCAGGATTTTATCTATCTCCAGGCTTTTGGCTGTCAGCATAATGATAGGAGTTCGCACATTTCTTTTGCGAAGTTCCTTTAACACTTCAAATCCATCCATTTCGGGAAGCATTATATCCAGTAAAATAATATCGTAATTTGGCTCACTGCCTTTTTGAAGGCCTGCAGTTCCGGTAGTAGCTGAATCAACCCGATATCCTTCTGCGATGAAGTCATCTTCCAGAGCCATACGAATTGCTTTTTCGTCTTCGATGATTAATATTCTTTCCATAATATACGTTTGTGCAGTTATTTATTTTTAGTCTTCAGTCTCCAGTCGGCAGTCTCCAGTCGGCAGTCTCCAGTCTTCAATCTTCAGTCGGCAGTCAGCAATGGGCAGTTTGCAGTCAATTGCAGACTGAGGACTGTAGACTGTGGACTTTTAAATTCCGGACAGCGGAATAGTAACCGTAAATGTGCTGCCTTTTCCCGGTTCACTTTCAACGCTGATATTACCATGATGTGCTTCAATTATTTTTTTTACAATAGTCAGTCCTATTCCGCTCCCTTTTACGGAACGTGTTAACTCGTTACCGCCTCTGAAAAAACGATCGAAGATTTTATGCTGGTCTTCGCGTTGTATCCCTATTCCAAAATCCTTAATACTGATTTTTACCGAATCTCCGGCCGATTCTGCCATTATCTCAATGTTTTTTGAATTTCCGGAGTATTTATATGCATTGTCGAGTAAATTATATAAAACCTGCTGAATTGCCTCTTTGTCAATTACAGGTTCAGGAAGTGTTTCGGGAACAGATGAAAAAACTGAGAATCCTTCATTTGCAATACTTTGCTGAAAAACGGATTTTACACGATCGATCAGTTCTGTCAGGTTGGTCTTCTCAAACCGGAAAGCTTTTTCACCTTCCTCAATTTTTGAAAAATCAAGAATATTATCAATCAGGTGACTTAACCTTTCTGATTGCTCCAGCATTACTGCGTAATACTCTTTTTGCCTGCTTTTCGTTTTTATCCTGTCATTAAACAGCATTTCAGACATCTGCCTGATTGAAGTCAGAGGGCTTTTAAATTCATGGGAAACGGTGCTGATAAAATCGGATTTCATTTTCGAGAGCAAGAGTTCTTTATTTATAATTTGAAGAGTAAAAAACAGACCCAGAACCAGCCCAGTCACAATTAGCAGGAAGATATACATAAAGATACCCTGAGAAGCACTAAAAAAAGTAGTCATAAGGCCGGGTGACTCTTTGTAAAGAACCAGGGACCAGGAGGGCATATATGACGGAAATGCTGATATGATTCTGATATCTTCAGATGAATTATCAGGCGACTGAGAGAGTAATTCCCTGCCTTCTTTAAATAATTGCCAGTGAAAATCAAATTTTTGTTTTTCGGTGGGAATAATTGTTTGCGTTATCTGATTAAGAAAGTACGGGAGATTATAAATTATGCCCCATTGCCCATTAACTGACAGCTGGAATACAGAGAAATGGATTGGCTGTTGTTCAACATTCGTATATACTCTGTATCCGCTTTCAGTTTCCGGTGATCTGAAACCTGATTCTTTTAATACTATTACAGCATTATTCAGAAACACTAATTGTTTGGCGGTATTATCAGAAAGGATTTTTAGTTCATCCAGAAATGATTTAATTTGCTTTCCCTGTTCCCGACATTGCTCATTTTTACACCTGTCGCTTATTTTTATGATCTCATTACATGCAGAAATCAATTGGTTATATTGTGAAACCTCCAATTCCCAATATGATTTTGCTGTCAGGGAAATGAGGTAATTTGTCGATTTTAATGCATTCAGGGTATCTCCCATGGTTAAATAGAGTCTGCCAGTCTCCATTAATGCTATGACACCCAGAGGTACTCCTCTATTCATTCTTTCATGGCCGTACTTTTGTTCAATCAGCTTGTAAGTATTTATAGCATCTGTATATTTTAACAGTTTTTTCTGAATTCGGGCCACAGGTATTAACAGAGCAGGTATCAAAGCATCGTTTTTTGTCGCTTTGATAAGATCCTGATAAAAAATTAATGCTTTTTGATAGTTTTTATCCTGAAATTCGTATTCCCATCCATGTGAGAAGTTATTATTTAAATCAGATTCTTTGGTTGAATTAAATTGATTAAAAGTCCCGTCTGGAAAATAGTGCAATCCCGATTTTAGCAATTGTACTTTGCCAGAGGGCTGGATGTAGAAAATGCCCTCAATGACGTGTTTCTCCTGCAAGAATTCTGATAATACCGAGTCTTCAAAGAAAACAGTCTCAGCCGGAGGTATTCCGGTAATTCCGGCTTTTTGCAAAAATTGTTTCTCTGTTTTCGTAATATACAGGTCAGATTCAGAAATGATTTTTTCACCGGATTCCATGAGTCTCTGCCTGATCTCTCTTTCATTTATAGCCTGATCGTTGATAACACCTCTGAAAGCAAGAGCCCCAAGGACAACGCTTGGTAACACAATGGCCAGAAAATAATAAAACAGGATCCTGTTTTTCCCGATCCGGATTTTCTTGTGCATCTGATGATTTAAATATTATTTCAATTTACAAAAGTTCTAAATTTTAAATCACATACATGTCAAGAAATATAATTCTTATATCAAGACTTTGTCAAGAACCTGGAATAATTATAATAATGATTACTTGTTTGAGTTCTTCGATGATGTTTGATGGAACCGCTCCGCGGTTCCGAGGGATATGATCCGTTCATATGTTAGTATTAATGGAACACCTCTGGTGTTCAACACGGTAATAAAATCAAAAGATAGAATAATTTTGAGAATACCTGATGAATCGCGGAGCGATTCCATTATTATTAGATTAATAGTCCATTATGAGATCGAACCGCGGAGTGGTTCCACCAAAATTTAATTTGATTGAAGAAAATTTAGTATATTTAATTGCTGCATTTGAAAAATTCGTGCTATGAAACCAAACACTTACACAAAACTGTACGTCCATTGCGTATTCACACCAAAAGGCAGGACCTCGCTCCTGACTGATTCTATCCGTGACAGTGTACATAAATATATCTATGGTATTGTGAAAGAAAAAAAATGTTATCCGATTGCCATCAATGGAACGAAAGATCATGTTCACATTCTTTTAGGATTTGGGCCCACAGTTTGTATCTCTGACCTGTTAAGGGATATAAAGAGAAGCTCGGCTTTATTTATAAACAATGATGTAAATTCTTATCTCAGGTTTAGCTGGCAGGAAGGATTTGGGGCTTTCACTGTTGGCCACAGGGAGTTGGATAAGGTATATAAATATATACTCAATCAGGAGGAACATCATAGGGTGAAAAAGTTCAGGGATGAATATCTTCAAATCCTCAGTGACAATGAAGTAGAATTCAAAGACGATTACTTGTTTGAATTTTATGATGAGGGTTAACACTGATGGAACCGCTCCGCGGTTCTGTGGTATCGCGGAGTGATTCCACCATTATTAGGGAGGATTCATTTTTATTTTTCGAACCACGGAGTGGTTCCACATATTATTTTGCCAGTTTTTCCAGGACTTCCTCAAAATCAGCTTCCCATAAAGAACCCTCAGGACGAACCTTTTCTTCTTCGTAGGTCAGGTACGAAAGCCACTTCCCATCAGGTGACCAGACCAGTCCGTACTTATTGTCAACAATGTTTTCATCGGCTAAGCGGGTAACTTTTCCTGTTTCCATAGAATACGTTATTATTAGGCAGTGATCGTTATCACCAAGGTAGCCAATAAATGCAAGGTATTTGCCATCGGGGCTGACCTGGATATTAATTCCGTCATTGGAGAGTCCGATATCTTTAATGTTTAGGAGGTGTTTGGTTTTTGGTCCGTCGGGGGAAATAATCTTGAGGTTATTGTTTGAAAGCAGTACAAGGCTTTTACTGTCATTTAACCAGGTTGCTCCTTTGCAGTCGTTATCAAGCACTTTGTAAGTACCCCCTGATGCCGGTATTATATAAAGAATTGCGGATTGAACAGAAGGTATGGAATAAGAGATCATATTTCCGTCAGGAGAAAAGCTGATCCATCGCTCTGTTTCAGGAGTATTGGTAATTTTTACCGGCTTTCCGCCATCAGTCTGAACAACCCAGATGTCTCCCTCATGAACTACAGCCATCTTTTTCCCGTCATGTGACCATGCTATAAATACATTATAGGCACCTTCGGACCAACCTTCAAAAACCAGCCGGGCAGGTCCTGTGGTTCTGGCTTCAGTCATTGAGAATGGGGCAACGTAAATATCCTTCAGACCGTCTTCCCTCCTGACTGAAAAAGCAACTTTAGTTAAATCGTCAGAAAACCTGAAGGGAAATGGTTTACTATTCACATCAGCTTCAATCCTTACTTCTACAGAGGGTCCTCCATTTAAATTAATCATTTCATATCCATGTTCACTTTCAGTCTGAGCTAAAATCTTTTTACTGTCGTTCGACCAGTAAGAATCGTAAACATCAGCATTTAACAACGGAGAAAATGGGGGTCCTCCGGCCGGTGAGACTATTTTCAGGGGCCATTTCATATCACTTGAAGAGCGATAAAACAGGACTTTATTACCATCGGGTGAGAATGAGGCAAAATCGCCAACCTCCTTAGGAAATGTAAGGTTAAAGTTTTTATTCTGATCAATTGAATATAAATTTTTGCTTTCCCAGGTCGAATGGAACAGCCATTTCCCATCTGATGACCAATAAGGATAGCCAGCACCTTTAGTTAACATTTTTGTTTTACCATTGTCAATTGTAGTCAACCATATACTCCTTTCTTTAGTCGTATTTAAATAGACTATCGATTTTCCGTCAGGCGACCACACAGGACAACTCTCAAAATCAGGTGAATTTGTAATAGCTGTTAATTTACAATCAGTAGTATCGATAGTCCAGATGTCTCCTGCAATTGTTTTGTCGACTCTTTGGAAGGCTAATTTTTTTCCATCCGGAGACCAACCTACCTGAGCTTGATATTTATAATGCCCGGTGACTAATTTTATCGGTTTTCCCGTTGATCTTCCTGTTTCAGGAGAAACCGGAACAGTCCAGATTGCACTATCGGCATAAAATGCAGCTTTCTTCATTCCCGGGGCATATATCGCCCGCAATGCATCCATTTCAACAAGGTTAAATGGATCGCTGCCGTCAACCGGGACAACTTTATTTTCCAATACCATAAATCTTCCATCCGGGGAAATATTAAAACCTCCCCAGGTCGAACTAATTTGATCATTTTTCCCGACGAAAGATCTGATTTTGGTGTATTTGATTCCTGTTTTGGGGTCAACAATAGTATTTTCATCAGAATAATCCTTTATTTCTGAAGTATTATTATTCTTCTCAATCGTCTGTTTTACCTGGGCCACCATAAGTTCGGTAACCGGCGCAATATTGCTATTGGGATTCTCTTCGATAAGTTTATTAAATGTTGCCAGAGCTTTGTCGTAATTCCCTGCTCTAAACCACGACTGCCCGATGCAATACTGTGCATTTAGCGCCAACTGTGTATTGGGTCCTGACTTAATAGCATTTTCATATTCCTTTATGGCTGACTCATACTCCCACCTTTTAAAAAGTTCATTTCCCCTTTTAAAATACTCTTCAGCCTGGGCAATGAGTTCAGCTGTATAAACATCAAGCCTGGAAATCCGATCCCTTGCAATTGCTACTTTGTCTGCCTGATCTGAATATTTACTGATCACATCCCTGTATGTCTGTCTGGCCTGGTCCAATCCCAGCTTTTCATAGCACATACCAAGGTGCAGCATTGCTTCTGCACAAACTTCCCTGTTATCAGGATACTTATTTAGGATCAACTGGTATGTTTTTATAGCCTCATCCAGGTCACCCTTTACCTCTTCGAGCTGAATAGCTTTTGGAAGGAGTTCCTCAGCTGTCTGGGCAAAAGAATTATTAAATCCCAGTATCAGGCCGATACCCATAATCATTGTTAATGTTTTTCTGCTTTTCATAATAACCTCCTCTTTTTGGTGTCAGACTTAATTTCACCTGAAAGGTATGGCTAGAGTTGTGAATTGTTATTAATGAGATGTAAAATAACGTAAAACATTGTAACAGCTTCTTTTAGAGAAATTTGTATCCTATGCCGTGAACCGTAATAATTAATTTTGGTTCTTCAGGATTATCTTCAATCTTATGCCTCAGTTTTGCTATATGAGCATCGACGGTCCGGGTGTCAGGGTATGAATCATAACCCCAGATCTGTTTTAAAAGTTCTTCACGGGAGATTATTTCTCCCTGCCTCTCAATGAAATAACGGAGTAGCTCATACTCACGAGGCGAAAGTTTAAGTGATTTACCCTTTTTTCGAGAGTAATATTTTTTGAAATTGATTTCCAGATCACCAAACCGGTGCAATTCATGTGCTCCAGTTTCAGATTTAACACGCCGGAATAGTGCACTGATACGTGCAATAAGCTCAAGGACACTGAAAGGTTTAGTGATGTAATCATCCGCCCCGAGCTCCAATCCTGTTACGATCTCTGCCTCCTGGCTTTTAGCAGTAAGCATTATGATCGGCAGGTCGGGGATTTCCTTTTTCAGGATCTTGCACACCTCATAACCATTGAGCTTTGGAAGCATAATATCGAGTATCACGAGGTCAGGCTTCTCAGCAAGGGCTTTCTGACATCCTGTTTCTCCGTCAAAAGCTGTAATTACATTGTAATCACGTGCCTCAAGATTAAATTTCAGACCTTCAACCATATCGTGTTCGTCTTCGATTATGAGTATCTTTTTGTTCATATTCTTATTTTTAATTTCCCTTCTTTTACTATTTATTTTATTGTCGGCATATACAATATTCAGATTATTAGTTTTTTAACCACTGAGTTGCACAGAGTCTTTCGCGGAGTTACACAGAGTAAAAACAGTGAAACTCCTTTAAACTCAGTGCTACTCAGTGGTTAATTTTGCTTATATTTTTCAATATCAGCCATCGGCAGTACGATAGTAAACCTGCTACCATGGCCAACTTCACTTTCAACTTCAATAGTCCCACCATGTTCTTTAACAATATGTTTGGAAAGTGTCAACCCCAGTCCGGCGCCCTGCGTTTCCTTTGTCTTTGAAGTTGAGACACGGTAAAATTTATCAAAGATCTTTTTCAGCTCATCTTTTGGTATCCCCACCCCATGATCCGTAACCGAAATCAAAGCCGAAGAAGATTCTTTATGAACTTTGACCATGATATATTTTACTTCATCTGAATACTTGACGGAATTGTTTAACAAATTCAGAAGTACCTGTGAGATTGCATCTTTATCGATTCTTATGGTCATTGGTTCATCAGGCAGTTCACTTTCAATCCTGAATCCGCTGTCACTTATCTGGAATTTATATGCTTCAAGTGAACTCCTTACGACCTCAACAAGATCGGCTTCCTGAAAGTTGTACTCTTTGACTCCGGCATCCATCCTGGAAAAATCGAGCACATTGTTGATGAGATGCGTGAGACGTTCGCTTTCTTTTCTTATGATGCCGTAAAATTTCTGTTTGTCTTTTTCTTCGGTTACTATTCCCGAATCGAGTGTTTCACCGAACATACGGATGAGAGCGAGAGGAGTTTTGAGCTCATGTGAAACATTCGAGACAAATTCTGATTTCATCCGTGAGATCTCTGATTCGTGGATTACGGCTCGTATCATCAGAATGATCCCAATAAGCATCACAAGTATAATTCCCATAAAAAGTATCAGATAGAGTAGTTTCTCTTTTCCTGTAAGCTGTTCTATCGATTTCCCTTCAGGATCAAACAGAGCCGCCTTCCATCCGGTAAATTGCTGAGAGAAATTTTCAGCTGCAAGATACCTGGATACAGTAAGGTTACGCTGGAGATACAACAAACTGTCATTTTCGTCCAGAATACCCACAACGACATCTTTACCAAGCTCCACTGAAGCCAAAACTTTGGGAAACAGATCTGAAATGATATAGTCTTTTTTGAATTGGTATGCCAGAGCCAACAGGTGAGACTGCTGAAATGGCGAGGGGAGCTTGAAGAAACTGAGTTGAAATGTTGAATCATTCACCTGCAGGGAAATGCTGTTCGATTTAAGTTCAGAAGGAGATCCCTTAGTGAGAACAGATTCTATTTCAGGTAAAATATTCTTATAGATAAACTCCATAAACCGTATTTGTTCAAGCAGACTATTTTCCCTGGTCTTTAAATCCTCAATGGTATTTTCACCAAAACTTTCACTGCTAATTGAAACCTCAGGATTACTAATTTTATCACTAGCAGATTTAAGATAGTAGAGGTAATCGCCGCCTGTAAGGTCCCATGGCTGGTCAATCAAATGCTGATAGAGTTCAATCATGGCATTCGTTTGTTCTTTATCGGCTTTCAGGGCTTCAAAGCAGTCGGCAATCTGAGAGAGAGCAACGATTGAGGCAGGGACATTCCCGATAGTTATTTCATCACTTTCCAGTTCAAGGATCTTTTTGTATTCGCTGATTGTTTTTTTATAATCTCCCAGTTTAAAATAACAACGCCCTATCCGCGACAGGATCAAAGCACGTTCCTGAGAAGATGAAGATAAAGCCAGTGCTTCCCTGTAAAGAGTGATCGATTCACTGTAATCTTTCCTTATTAATTCAGCTTTTTCCGCCATATTAAAACTAGCGGCAGCCTGTTGATTTTTTAAGAGCTGAGCCGCTGTTGGTTTATCCCATCCAAGAGAAACTGAAGAAGAGATCAATCCTCCATCAGCATTGACCAGAAACAGATGTTTGAAAGCCGGATTTTCAGATTCAATATTCTGGAGCCATGTTTTAAGTCCGACAACTTTGCTTGATTCAGGAGTCAGTTCGATGACACTGTTCCTTAGGTTTGTTTCAAGCCGGGAAACTTCGTTTTCCAGCTTATCGCGCACTAAATTGACAGTACCATTGTATTTTGTTCTGAGATTTTCTGCTTTTTGCCTGATCGATTGTAAACTCAGGTAGCTGATAATGGTACCTGGCAGTAAAATCAGTATAAAAGCAACAAAGAGAATTTTTGTTCTTGGGGCGATATGTTTAAGAAATATAAACATCTCACAATTTATTAATTTCCTGAGTTAAAAGCAATTAATAAATTGTAAAAAGTTGTAAAAGTATGTTGTGAAATGTCGCCCGGCGGTATTATCAGGTCAATATGGCAGATGTTTAATCGATGGGCGTTTAATCTTTAATCATTGTATTTTAACCACGGAGCAGCACGGGGTTACACGGAGTAAGAACACGGAGTTATTTAACAGTGTAACTCCGGGCAAACTCCGTGTAACACCGTTGTAAAAATATTTTATTTTGGTGCTTTATCAAGTTTCTCAAGCTCCTGAACCAGATTTTCTATCACTCTGACTTCTGTTGTTCTTTCACGAATTCCATACGCTATCTGATTTCCATCAGGGTGAAAACTAAAAATCTCTACCATGTTTTCTGAGTGCCAGACTTTCTGAGGTTTTCCCCCTTCTGTTGGTACGCGCCATAAGTTTGGTTTTTCACGGTTTTCAGTAAAATATATGTATTTACCATCAGGAGACCACAAAGCTCTTCCAAATACTTTATCCTCCTGAGCAGTGCACACAAGCTTTTCTTTTCCTCCTTCCACTGGTATTATGAGAAGACGGCTTTTCTCTTCCCCTGGATATCGTAATCCGAGGAGCAGGCTTTTTCCATCAGGTGATAGTTTCATTACACTCCGCTCAAAAAAGGAGTGTTTGTACAGAATCATATCCTCACCGGTTTCCAGATTATGTTTTATAAGCCAGTCTCTGAAAAACAGGAAGAAAATGTTCTTTCCATCTGATGACCATTCAAGATCCGAGATAACAGGTGAGTCATCATCCGGTACTGTGTATTTATAATCCGATGCAAGAATAATCTTGGTTGTCTGGCCTGTTTCCACATTTACAATGTAAATACCTCCTTTATAACCATTTGTCTGGTATTTACTTTTTTCAAATCCAAAAATTGCAATAGAGTTTCCGTCGGGAGACCAACAAGGTGCCAGAGAAAAAAGCATGTTATCCGCGAGTTTGCGTTCTGTACCGTTTTTTAAATCCTGAAAAGTAAGTTGTCCCTCTTTGGTGTAAACTAAATATTGTCCATCCGGAGACCATTTTACCCAGTAGTTGGAACCCAATATGGATTTACCTGATGTCTCTTTCAGCTCACCTGTTTCTGTGCTAAATGGAGCTAGGTAAGTATTAAAATTTTGCCTGGAAAAGCCGAAGAAGCAATTCCCATTTTCCGTAAATCCCATTGGTTCAATTTTACCAATATCAGTATATATTCGCTTAACCGATCCGACCGGTTTTCCGTTGTCAAGAGTTATTGCCCACAAATCCCATGTTCCTGAACGATCACTGATAAACAGGAATTCCTTTCTTCCGGGTACCCAGCCAAGTACCCTGTCATTAGCCGGATGCTTAATTAAAGGGATCTCACTTCCTCCTTCCAGTGGCAAAATATTTATATCAAAATTTCCATTATCAGTCTCTTTTGCAAAATCATAAGCAATATACTTTCTGTCAGGAGAACAGGACAATTGCGGCCACTTATTCCTCTCATATGTAATCAGCGGATGTAATGAATGATCTGAAATATTAAAAGAAGTGATTATAGGTGTCTGGGTCTTTGTATTGTAAATGTTGAGGATAAGTTCTTTATCCGAAAGCCACATTACAGGATACACTTCTTCACCCTCTTTTCTGTAAAGAAGACGCGGAGATGGATTATCAACATCAATGAGTATTAAATCGAAAGTATGATATGGTTTCCACCAGGAATAAGCGATTTGCTTGCCGTTTTTTGAAATCACAGGAGATTGTGCAAAATGGATTGAATCCCCCAGGTCAGCTTCATGGGTAAGTATCCGATTTTCCCCGGTTATTAAATTCTGAACAGCTACATCTCCATTCCCCCAATATACATAAGCGCGTAAACGTCCGTCAAAAGAGACACTCCCCAAAAAATCCGTATAAGGTTCCTTCCATATTTGTTTGATTCTGATTCCCTCTGATTCCGATAGTTTCTCTTTTTCATTTTTTTGGGCAAGCTTTTCCAGTGGCAGGAAATTTTCCATCAGCCAGAGTTCATTGTCTCCCCCGGCATAAGCAGTAAATGCTATCTTTTTCCCATCGGGAGACCAGCCAAGCTTGGTCGCAGATCCTGTTACTCCGGTATTTACTTCTTTTGATTTTCCTGTTTCATTTGCATATATCCAGATTTTGCCCCTGTCGGTATAAGCTAACTCCTTACCATCCGGCGACCAGGCTAATTCGAACTGACTGTTCGCAGTATCTACTTCTGTTAATAAACGTGATTCACCACCCTCAACCGCAATAAAGCGAATTGAATTGTCATTTGAGAAATAGGCAATTGATTTTCCATCAGGTGCCCAATCAATGGGAGCCCAGGCAACACTGTCTGCTTCAGTTGTAATTTGTCTAAGGTTGTTGCCTTCTTTAGAAATAGAAAAAATATGCATTATATGTTTCCCGTTTATAATCTCTGGACGAATAAATGCAATGGAATTTCCATCAGGTGACCAGCAGGGGAAACGATCCTGAAGTTCAGCCGCAATTGTCGTAAGCTGTTTTGGTTTGCCTCCCTCCACAGGAATTGTATAAATGTTTACATCCCATTTTCTTTCACCATCTTTATAAAAATACCTCGCACCCGAAAAGACAATTGTTTTTCCATCAGGAGAAATATCGTTCCCGCTTCCGGGGGCAGCGGTGAACATTCCAAATTCTGATTGGATAGGTATTGAATCAATGGCTCCGCCTCCGGATGGAACAAAAGCAATTTTTCCACGAGCCCCTCTGAAGAATATTTTCTTTCCGT
>Ga0208980_10000714_pt1 | contig 19231 bp, 15 predicted proteins | sample WetSurMetagenome_3_FD_187993 | JGI IMG/M metagenome (GOLD analysis project Ga0208980, IMG submission 187993) | Wetland microbial communities from Twitchell Island in the Sacramento Delta, sample from surface sediment Aug2011 Site A1 Bulk (version 2) | ecosystem: Environmental > Aquatic > Marine... | reverse complement strand
GTTCATCATGATTTTCGAGGAATCTGGCCATTTTGCCCTGATAATCCAATCCTGCAAAGAAATGTTCCCTGACAGGTTTTGCATGTCCCTCCTTAAGACGGTCATATAAGCGCTTATCGTAGGCATAATCAAATCCCTGCTGAATCATGGCCCATTCAAGATCCCAGTAGACTTCTGCCATAAAGCAGAATCCTGAATTTGCTTCGCGCACCCGCCTCGTGGCTTCACTCCAGAATGGCTGGCATTTGACACCCCAGGTTCTTTCGAACACATCAGGTAGCACAAGCATGGCCATGTCGCAGCGTACTCCATCGCATTGTTCTGCAATTCTTTTCAGTTCACCAATCATAGCTTCCTGTAAAGACGGATTTCCGTAATTGAGCTGCAGGGTATCAGGCCAGCCGGGGAAGAAGGGATCCCTGCCGTGGGCAAGAACAATATCGCCTGATTCAAGATTAATCGTGGTATAGTTTGCCGGTTCCCTTTCCATGTCCTGATGACTGGCCTGAACATAAAAATCAGTATGCTCCCTTACCCACCAATGGTCCAACCCGGTATGATTGGGCACGAAATCCAGCATCAGTTTCATACCCCGGTCTGCCAGGCGCTTACGGAGACGGGATAATGCGGCTTCTCCGCCAAGCTCTTCTGAAACTTCATAGCGGGTGATGGCAAATCCCGAACCTGCTATATCCTCCTCCTGCAGGTCAGATAAAGTTTCATGAAATTCCCTGATCCATTCAGTATTCTGCCTTGAGATCATCTGGCCCTTCTTACCTGTCTGCCAGACACTCAGGAACCATACCCAGTCAACATCGAAGGAGGCCAGGTAATCGAGCTCTGAATCGGGAATATCATCGATTGTGGCTTTACGGTCCAGGGTTGCGGATAAATCCGTCAGATATACCCGTGTATTAACCTGGACCAATAATGGGAATACGGATCGTTTCATATAAGGTCAATTGAATAATTTATGCAACCGGGCCTTTAATAAAAGCCACCTGTTTTCCATGCTTGAGTGCTTTTTCAGGATCCAGTATTCCATAGAGTTGAATCAGTTTTGCCACCACTCCGGTCCAGCCTGTCTGATGGCTTGCCCCCAGTCCGGCTCCATTATCTGCATGAAAATACTCATAAAACAGAATATAGTCACGCCATTCCGGATCGGTCTGGAACTTCTCTGAACCACCGAAAACGGGTCTCCGGCCTTGTTCATCAACTGTGAATATCCTCGTTAGCCGCTTACTTAACACCTTGCTGACATCAAAAAGGTTCATCATATTTCCGGAGCCTGTCGGACATTCAATTTTAAAATTATCTCCGTAAAAGAGAAAATACTGTTGAAGCGCCCTGATAAGCAATACATTTACGGGCATCCATACAGGCCCGCGCCAGTTGGAGTTGCCGCCGAACATTCCGGTATTCGATTCGGCCGGCAGGTAATCCACACGGTATTCCTGACCGCCGGCATAAAGCACGTAGGGATTTTTTTCATGGAATCTGGAGATCGACCGGATCCCATACGGGCCCAGGAACTCGTTCTCATCAAGCATCCTGGATAAAATCCTGCGGAGTCGTTCGGGGTTAACAAGAGCGAGAATTCCCCGTTCGGCTTCACCGTAATGACCAGGGCCGGTGGGGTGTATTGATGCCTCAAGCTCAGGAATCCTGCGCAGACGCTCAAATATCCGCAACATTGCTTTCGGAATTTTTTCCCGGTGCTCTTTTTCAATAACACTTGTTGCACACAGGGGCAGCAAACCAACAAGTGATCTCACCTTAAGCCTTTGGCCACTTCCATCAGGCAAGCGTAGCAGGTCATAATAAAAGCCATCTTCCTCATCCCACATTCCGTCCGAACCAGGGGTGTTCATGGCTGAAGCAATGAAGAAAAAGTGTTCAACAAACTTCACCACCATGGTTTCGTACAAAGGATCGTGCTGAGCCAGTTCAAGAGCCATTTCAACCATGTTCTGACTGAACAGGGCCATCCATGCCGTTCCGTCGGCCTGCTCCAGGCTGCCTCCTGTGGGAAGAGGAGCGCTGCGGTCGAAGACGCCAATATTGTCCAGTCCGAGAAATCCTCCCTCGAATACATTTTTACCAAAACGGTCTTTACGGTTCACCCACCAGGTGAAATTAAGCATCAGCTTGTTGAACATAGACTTGAGGAATTCCACATCGCCCTTACCCTGCAGGGCCTTATCAGTATAATAGAGGAACATGGATGCCCAGGCGTGAACTGGTGGATTCACATCGCTGAAATTCCATTCATAGGCAGGCATCTGACCATTAGGGTGAAGATATAAGCTGTTGAGCATCAGATCCATCTGTGTCTTGGCAAAGTCGGGATCAACAATTGAGAGTGGCAGGGTATGGAAGGCAAGGTCCCAGGCTGCATACCATGGATATTCCCATTTGTCAGGCATCGAGATGATATCCGAATTGAGCATATGATACCACTCCGAGTTGCGTGAGCTCTGGAAACCTTTATGCAAGGGGTTGGAGTGATGTTCGTCGAGCCAGTTGTCACCGTCAAAAAAGAAATATTGCTTACTCCAGAGCATGCCGGCAATAGCCTGCCGCATCACATTGGTTTCATCTTTGCCTACTGACGGCGGGGTAACAGCCTTATAAAACTCATCTGCTTCAGTTTGTCTTTCAGAAAAGATCTTATCAAAATCCTTCTTAAAGAAATCATCCGCTTTGACGTGGGATTTTTTAGCCAGCCGAAGGCGGATCACTGATGATTTACCGGCACCGATATTTACCTCAAAGTGAGCTGCAACCTTGGTTCCCTGTTTTTCCGGATTCACTGTTCTGCTTACACCCTGAACCACACTATCGTTTATGCCATCCTTGACAAAGGGGCTTTCGTTTTCCTGCCCCGGGAAAAGCTTCGCGTGGTTCGTTTCGTTTTCAGTGAAGAGAAGGTCGACATTTCCTTCACATGAAAGCAAAAACTCGCCAAGAAGAGTATGAGAGGCCAAAGCTGAAGTAGTCCCTGTTTTTGATTTAACCTGTTTAATAAGCGGTTTTTCAGCTGCGCGGTTTGATTCGGCAATCCATGCAGACCAGTCGTTCCTGAACCAGAGGGTTGGCAGAATATGCAGGTCGGCAGCCTCTGGTCCATGGTTGACGGCAGTAATCCTCACAAGCATGTCTTCGGGTGCTGCTTTTGCGTACTCGACAAATACATCGAAATAGCGGTCTTCTTTGAATACACCTGTATCGAGCAGCTCATATTCCATCTCCTCCCTCGAGCGCTGACCGTTTACTCTTACAAGCTCCCCGTAAGGAAATACTGCCTGCGGATACTTGTAGAGATATTTCATGTAAGAGTGTGTCGGAGTACTATCAAGATAGTAGTAGTATTCCTTTACATCTTCGCCATGGTTCCCCTGGCTGTTGGTCAAACCAAACAGTCTTTCCTTGATGATCGGATCCCTCCCGTTCCAAAGAGCGAGAGCAAAACAGAGGTGCTGTTTGTCATCGGAAATGCCTGCAAGGCCATCCTCACCCCACCGGTAGGCACGGGATCGCGCATGATCATGAGAGAAAAAGTTCCATGCGTCGCCGTTCTCGCTGTAATCTTCCCGCACTGTGCCCCATTGCCGTTCGCTCAGATAAGGTCCCCATTTTTTCCATGGAACATTTTTTTGCCTGTCATCCTTCAATCTCTCCATTTCAGCAGAAAGTTCTGCGGAGGCTGTTTTTTTTGTTTTTGCTGTCATATGTTAGCAGATTTAAAATTTCACTGGGATTGAAAATCCGGTATTTAAAGTTTCTCCAGATATTTTTTCTTAAGCGCAACAAATTCAGCCTCTGTAATTATTTTATTATCCAGAAGCTCTTTTAACTGCTTCAGATTGCCTATTGTTTTAGCCTTATCGATTTCTTCCTGGGTTAAAGATGCCTTGTCTTTTGCCCAGGCTGATTGCAGATTATTGATGGAATCTTTCAGTACAGTGTTCTCATAAATCAAAGCTTTTAAGCTGTCAGCGGAGGCTGTTGATTTCGGTACCGCACCCAGCAGAGCTGTCGAATCGCGTGAAGCTTTCAGGGAATCTATCAGATATGCAGATCTGGTAGGATCAAAATTGTAATGGATAACCTTCTCTTTGACCGTGGTGTACACGCCCATATATTTGACCAGCTCTTTTGAAACGGAATCGAGCTGCATCGTCAGAGTTTTATTGACCTTTGTGAGAGAGTCAATCTGAGCATCCTTCGGATCCACCTTGGATTTTTTTTCACTAAATACATACGTACTTATTAACAGGAGACTAAAAGACAAAATAAGTATTTTCATAATTTCAGGTTTTTGGATGTTTAATTTTTAATGATCGGAACATTCTTAGGATTTTTATTATGATTATTTATTATCTCCAGAAGTATTTCAGAGTCAACTGGTTTTGTAAGATAGGCCTGAACTCCATACCTCTCTGCCCTGGAGCGACTTTCCGGTTGATCATATGCCGTAACTACGATAACGGGAATCTTCAGGTTCCTTTTTTCAAGATAGTCCAGGAGATCACAGCCATCGATTTCAGGCATGTGGATATCCAGTACTAGCATATCATCCTCGCTTTTTCTCCACCTGCAAAGAAACTCCTCCACACTGTCAAAAGCACAACATTCCAAACCGGCAGATTTAAACAGAATCTTGAATCCTCTAAGGACATTTTTGTCGTCATCAAGGATGAAAATCATGATTGCTATTTGTCTGAACAGAAACTCAGAAACAAATTTAGTCTAATCTAACACCTAATGATATAGTACGAAGGTTCTACCATGGCAACCAGGGAGCATTTTTACAGGGATACTGAAAACTTGTTTCGGGGTGATTGAGCTATCCGTTCGTTATGGTCGTTAACCGGAATGAAAATTCTGCTCCTCCGGAAGGAATATTATCAGCCCATATTTCCCCTTCATGGTTCTCAATAATTGACCGGCTGACAGCCAGCCCTATGCCAAATCCGGTTTTACCTGTTGTAATGAAAGGTTTAAATATTTTGTCAAAAATGCTCCTGTCAATCCCCGGACCGGTATCACGCACGGAAACAGTAACGGAGTCTTTTTCCAGTTTCATTGATACCTTAATTTCTTTGTCATTGGAATTACTTTTATCCAAGGCATCTATCGAGTTCCTTAAAAAATTCAAAAGTACCTGCTGGAGTTGGATCTTATCAGCAAAAACGAATACAGGAGAATCCTCTGGTTTGCTTGTTAGCTTAATTCCATGTCTGAGAATTTCATTTCGCATGATCTCTAATGTTTCATTAACAAGAGAGTTAACCAACACTTTTTCTTTCTCCCTGATTTCAAGCTGCATAAGGCTTCTGACACCACTGATTATTCCTCCTGCTCTTTTATCATCTTCAATAATACTTTTGAATATCTCTTTAGCCTGTACCCGATCCAGCTTATCTGAATCAAGAAAGCGCAAACCAGCCTGGGCGCAGGAGAGTATGGCGGTAAGAGGTTGATTAAGTTCATGCGACAGTGAGGCTGTTAATACTGTCATTTTTGACAACCTGTCCTCCCGGACTATTGTATTAAGCATAGCCTGATTTTCCAGTATCTGTTGCCTGACCCTTTTCTGAGTTTTGTATGCCCTGACCAGATAGATGATAATGAGAGTCTGAGAAACCATAAATACCATTGCAATCAGAATATGCCATTTATATTCGGAAACGAATGACGGATGTTTATAGAGAAAAGTACTTTGGTCAGGAATTGTATTTGAATCCAGCAGGTCCCATTTTTTCAGCTCCCGCCAGTCAAAGATGTACTGGTAAAAGCTTGGCAAATTAACTTCAATTGACTTTGGTTCAGCGCCCCTGATAATCTTATTTGCCGCCTTTCCAAATTCCCTGCCCACATTGGTATAATTGATAACATATCCCCCTATTGCTCCGCCGTCTTTTGGGAAACTGTCACTTCCCAGGATAAAAACAGGCACTTTGCTGATTTTGGTGATGAGGTTCGTTGCTTCAGGTGTTGTAAAGGGCAACCCATTTATGTCTTCATTATATGATACCATGACAACTATGCTTTCTTCAGGAAGCTGGGCTATTTTGCGCAGGGTTGAATCAATACTTATGCCTGTTATGTCAATAAGTTTCTGTGTTCCATTGTAACTATCCTGAATATTTTTCAAGATTGATTTGTAGTAGTTATCGAGCCCCCCATCCCCGTTTACACAATAAACATACCTCCGCTCAGGGAAAAGTTCACAAATCTTATTAAAAGATATACTGAAATAATTGTATTTCAGGTAAATAGGTAATGCATTGACCTGGGAAGCGTTATTTACAGAATCAGCCTGGGAAGTAAAGATATCCACTAAAATCAGTGGCGAACTTTTAAGCATTTTAAGGCCTGCCTTTTTTAGAAAAGGCAATATCCCCGGTCCAACGGCAATAATCAGATCGATACCATTTTCTTTATACTTTTGATTGTACATTTCCACAATCGACCGCCCGTAAGCTTCATTATTGGTTCTGCCGATGTCCAGATATTCCGTAACAATACTGATTGGTCCGCTTAAAGGTTGAATGAATGATTCATTGAAACCATCCAGCATGTTTTGATAGGCAACCATTGAAGCCGAGTATGAAAAAAACATTACACATGTCCGGGCTTTTTTTCCCTGAGCTACTCCACCAGGATAAAAAGTGAGCAGAAGCAATGCAGTAATGATTATTTTATATACGAACCTGCGCATAGAAAAACAAACCAAATCGTCTCGGATATATTCAAAGAATAAAAGTAGATTATTTTTAGAAAAATCTGCAATCCTGATAAGATTTCATGAATATCAGATCCGGGAAAATCAGAAAGTTATTCCGGGTGAGAAGGGTTTACTTATAGAAACCGGATATTTAAATTGAAAGAGTCCATGATAATCCATGGACTCAATCTTTATAACCCTAAACCTAACCTAACCAATTAAAAATAAAATTTCCAGTATTTAAATCAGGTCAAAGTTAAACTCATTTAGTGTCCGTGTCAATAGTACCAAAGTCCTATATGTGTATATGCACATAGGGGCTTTAGAAAAAGTCCTTAATGGGCCTTATTGCTTGCCTTTGAGTCCCCTTGTGTTTAATTTTAAAGCATTGAAACACAAAGGATCACAAAGTAAACAACAAAGGAACACAAAGGAAAAAGCGGTATTTGATTAACTTTTTCTACAACCCCTGCAAAACCTATTTTAAATCTAATCTCTGAATCAGGTAAATCATTTCAGGCACTGACTTGACACCCAGCTTCTCTGTAATCTTTCCGCGATGCAGCTTGACTGTGTGTTCGGCAATATTCAGTTCTGCAGCAATCTGTTTGTTCAGTGCGCCTCTTATGACATATCTGAATATTTCCAGCTCTCTGGATGTAAGGGAATCGAACTTCGCTTTTATTAAGTTCTTCTCCTTCTGAATGGCTGAGAGATCGAGGCTATTGCTTATCGCTTCTTTTACGGCCTGGAATAGAAGGTTATCATCAATTGGCTTCTGAAGGAAATTGAATGCGCCCTGTTTTAGTGCTTTGACGCTCATAGGCACATCCCCGCGCCCTGTAATAAATATAATCGGTAAATTTGGAAATCTTTCTTTAATTGCATTGTGAAGTTCAAGACTTGACTCTCCGTCGAGAAATACATCGAGCAGGATGCAACCGGGGTGGTTTCGCGCACCCGGCACTAAAAACTCTTTAATATTTTCAAAAATTTCTACAGTGTAACCATATGATAGCAGCAGAAGTGAAATTCCTCTGCGGACACTTTCATCGTCATCAATGATATATATTCTGCATTCAGATTCCTGATTCATCAGTTTAGAAATCAAAGCTTGCCATGAACGAGATCCTTGTGGAACTGCCTTCCTGCATATCAAAGTTAGTCCTTGAACCTGTAGTCACCTCGGCACCAAGCCGGATAGTCTCAATAGGATTGTAAAAGACGTTAGCGGCAAAATACTTGCTGGATCTGAAAGTATCGGAAGGCTCAAAATCTTTATCCTCAATTCTGGAAGATCCCGCTGTCACTGAAAATTTCCATGCGGGACTAAAGACATATGAATAGGTAAGAAAGCCTCCCATAATTGATTTGAGTGTCATTTTTTCCAGATCAGGATCATAAACTGCATCCAGCTGTCTGCCCACATATCCGACATAGTAATTTGCAATACCTTCGCCAAAGGAGAACTGACCGAAAAGTATATTATTCTCGGTGATATTTATATTGGTACTTAACAGTACTCCCCAACCGTAAAGTACATCCATTTTTGTCTGATTGAGATATTCTATTCTCCTGAATATGCCTGCGATCTGAATATGGCCCAGTTTGTTAAAATATTTATATCGTCCGGCAACATCAAAATTGCTCTGCTTGTTTTTATTCTGGATCAGCGAGTCGGCAGGGTTATAATAATCACTTTCAGGTGATTCAAGAGATACGCCGGCAATGCTGCTTTTACCGTATTTTCTCTCATATCTTATTATGCCATGCCTCTTGCTGAGACTGCTGTTGGGGCCTTCAAAATCAATTGTTGTAGGGAGTGATGCATTATCCATGAAGGTGCTCCAGCTGTAGCCAATCTTGAAATAATTCCATTCTGCATAAGCATGTCTGAGGCGCAATAACGATTCACTTTTGCTGGCAAAATCAACCTCAAGATAGGTCTTTATCTTGCCAACTTTGGTACTTGCATTTCCTTCCACACCAATGCGCGATTGACGGGCACCGGCATATACGCTTGACAATCCTTCCACTTTATCTTCCCCGACCGGGATGTCGTATGGCATAAATCCTTCAGAACTGGTCATTCCTGTAAAGTCATAATATGCATTTGCCCTTATGCTTCCCATGAATTTTATCCTGTACTTTGATTCTGTGAGATCAAGGGGATTTATATCTTTTGCAACTCTGCTGGTGTCGGTCTTTATTGGTTGAAGGGCAATGGTATCCACACGTGTCGAAAACACAAATACTGTATCGGCTTTTGTTTTCCTCTCAACCCTGGTGACAGTAACTCTCAGGGTGTCTCTTACCTGCGCCTGACCTGTGATGCAGAACATTGTCAGTAATATAAGAAGAATTTTATTCTTTGGAGGCATTGCCAGGTATGATTAAAATCTAAAGTATAACGTGAAAAATAGTATGTTTTTAAAGTGTAAAATTCCACTGATAAGTATTCCCCTTTTTGAGTATTTCCCTGCCAAATACAGGATACAGCCCCGGGGCTGAAGAAAAATAGGTGATTTCCTCATCGGTGAATATCAGATCCTTCTTTTCATGAGGATTTAGTGTATATGTATTCTTGTTAATCCAGACAAACAGTGAACTGGAAGTTCTGTTAATCAGTTCAATAGTAATATCACCGGTTGTACCTGGTCCGGATCTTTCAAGGAAATGCTGTTTCTGAAAATAGAGCGTATCGGTTACCTTGATTAAATTGCGATAGACAAATCCGAAGGAGCTGGACTCGATGTCAAAAACTTCGACAAAACCATTCTGCGGTTCACGGGGCAGGATGACCAGGAGGTTTGAACTGCTCACTGTGTTCAGGACTTTCGAGTTGACACCCGGTCCCTCCCTGAAATTTATCTCGGAATTTGAGCTGCCAAGCTCCAGCTGGCTGTATAACGGCGATTTGAAGAACAGCAGCAGAAACAGTAAAACAAATGATCTGGTTCTTGTCAGTTTCATTGACGGATTTAGCATATTTTGCAACTCAAATTTAATAATTCCGGATATATTGCAACCATATTTTCCATGGCAATCGCAATTCTGAAGAATTTGAATTAAGCATCAGGTATTTGAAACTGCCAGTTGGTTTCGCTCCCGGGATGAAGCTGTAAGGGTCGAAATGAATTCTCAGATGTATTTTTTATATACCTCGGGTCTCCTGTAACCCCATCCCATCCATCCAAGTGGGTCATTATGAAATTCTTCAGAAATAATACCTGAAGGTACCTCAAAGGTTAATACGCCGGGATCAGCAGTCATCTGACAGAGCAACTCCCCTTTGGGCCCGGCAATAAAGCTTCCTCCGTTAAATCTGCCTGCATGGTTCACAACGGCTATGAAAAGTTCATTGGAGGTGCAGCCAACTCTTGTAATGACTTCATTGTCCGTCTCGTTTTTATGTATGGTCATATCACTTGTATCTGTTGCCAAAGGACAAAGGACCACCTCCGCGCCCAATGCTCTCAGACACCTTAATGATTCCGGGATTTCCCTGTCAAAGCAGATTAAGGTTCCGATATTATACTTTCCATTTCTGAACTGAAGTTCCGATGAATAGAAATTATTGCCCGGAGAAAAATAGCCCCGGTGGTTAATATTCTCAAAATGCCTGCAGTGAACCTTTCTGTAGAGGTAGATAAACTCTCCCCCGGGAGATATTAAAGCAGCCGTATTATGTATCAATTCACCCTCCCCTTTTTCTATAAAGCCTACGAGGATATATATTCCTTTTTCAAGGGCTTTCTCCCGGAATAGTCTTAAATTCCTGCCATCAGGTGATTCTGCCACAGAAAATAGTTTCCTTCTGAATAATTCTGATTTTCCCCTGGTTTCGTCAAAAGGATAGCCTTGCAGCACACATTCGGGAGTAACTGCAATTTCAGCACCCTGCTCTGAAGCCAGATCAATTGCCTCAAGCGTTCTGGCTATATTTGCTTCAACCGCCCATTTCTCCGTGTAAACCTGGCACATACCGATTTTTAAGGTGGCATATACCTTCCTGTAATAATCTGGTAGTTTTTCGATAATGAATGATCCCTTTTTTTCAGGAGAAACAGATATTGAGATTCCTGGAACGGGATAAGATCCGGATTTGATGTTTTTCATAAGAACTAAATTTAAACTGGCTATAAAGATATTGAAATTGAATCGGGAGTCAGCATGTATATAACTAAGTGAAGAGCGACTGACAAATTCATGCAGCAAAACTTTTTCGGGATCGTCATTATGTTACTAATATTCACTACAATGCCATTACTATGAAAAATATAAAATCCTCTCAGTTTTTCAGATTTTTCAGCAGATTCAACGGATTGGTTTTATTGAATATATCAGGGCTGGCACTTGGGCTGGCCAGCGTCATTTTCATTTCAGTCTGGATCAGCCATGAATTAAGTTATGACCGGTTTTTTAAGAATTCGGACCGGATTTACAGGGTTGAGTCAATCCTGGATTTCTCCGGCACTCCCACGGTCTGGACAATAACTCCGGCACCTGTTGCAAAAGCTATTAAAAACGACTTCCCCGAGGTCGAGGATGCCGTAATGTTGCGGTCAGGATATCAATGTGCTGTTAAAGTTGACGACAAATTATTTATGTCTGATAATCTGTATTATACCACCAATTCATATTTTAAGGTTTTCTCCGGCAGGGTCATCTCAGGCGATCCGGACAGACTGCTGTCGAGACCATCAGACGTGGTTATCTCAAAGCATATTGCAAAATCCTTATTTGGAGATATGGATCCGCTTGGAAAAACTCTGTTGCTGAATAATACAGATCTGCTTACTGTTGCGGGTGTTATTGAAGATTCTCCCTCCAACACTCATTTCAGAGTCGATTATCTTGTATCATATTCACTTGTGGAAAAGCTAAGTAAAGATATGGAAGACTGGGGCAAGATAGATTTCATTACATATGTCCTGCTCAGGGAAAAAACTGATGCAGAAGAATTCACCAATAAGTTAGCAGGTTACTGGAAGACCAAAGCCGACTATATCACGGGATATTTTGTACTTAACCCGCTGACAAGGCTTTATCTCTACCGTGATCCCGGATTTAAATCAATTAAGTATCCTTCAGCTGACAAGGGACCGATAGCCAGGGTCATTTTATTCGCTGTCATAGGTTTTGTGTTACTGCTGATTGCCTGCATCAACTTCATCAACCTCTCTACTGCGTATGCTTCACACAGGGCTAAAGAGATAGGGATCAGGAAAGTAAATGGAGCGACAAGGACCAGGCTTATACTTAACCTGTTTGGAGAATCTCTTTTGCAGACCTTTGTGGCGACAATTGCCGCCCTGATAATAGTAATTGCAATGCTCCCTGTTTTTATAAAAGTGAGTGGCGTTTCGATGAGCCTGTCAAAGCTGTTTTCATTGAGTAATCTCATCATCTATTTGCTAATGACTTTTATTACGGGCATTATTGCTGGTATTTACCCGGCACTTTTTCTTTCCTCCTTTAACCCGGTGAAGGTTATTAAACCATTGCCTGACGATAAAATGCAGGGTTCCGGATTAAGGAAAATTCTTGTCGTGACACAGTTCATGCTCTCCATTATTTTTATATTCTGTATCCTTGTAATGAACAGTCAGTTAAGATTTATGCAATCGATAAACCTTGGTTTCAACAAGGATGCAGTGATGGTTATAACTCCCAGGGCTGAACCCGTAAAGGTGGATGTTATTGCAGAGCAAATAGAGAAGATACCAGGTGTAAAAAAGGTTGCCCTGGGAGGTAATGTTCCTGTTAACATGGGCAATTTCAATACATTAAGCAAATGGGATGGAAATGCAGAAAAGCGGCGGTTAATGTTCTTTATGATGCAGGTTGATGACAGGTACCTCGATCTGCTTGATATAAAGCTTGCAGAAGGAAAATACTTCAATCCCAGCTCCAAAGGGACCGAGGTTATTGTGAATGAGGCAGCGGTAAGAAAGATGGAAATTGACGGGCCTGTCGGAAAGTCTATCTGGATGGGCGATGCCAGGTACACCATAATCGGAGTTGTCAGGGATTTTCATTTTCATAATCTGAAGGAGGAGGTTGCCCCGGTATTTATCTATAAAAATGATATCTGGTGGATGAAGAGGATCTTCGTGAATCTTGAACCCGGCAATCATTTCAGGGTGGTCGATAAGATAGTTGAAATAGTCAAAAAGGGTACCCCCGGATTCCCAGCGAGCTATTTTTTCCTTGATGATGAGATTAACAGGTACTACGACGGAGAAAGAAGACTAACGACCCTTATCAATGCTGCGACCCTTTTAAGTATTGTGATATCATGCATCGGGCTTTTCAGTCTGACAGCCTTTACAATAAGGAAAAAACGCAGGGAGATAGGTATCAGGAAGGCTTACGGGGCAACTTCAGCAGGTGTTTTGCTGATGCTTCAGAAGGAATTTGGCAGGCTAATGCTGATAGCATCATTTATTGCGCTGCCCGCAGGATATTTAATAATCACGAAGTGGCTCAGGACTTACGCCTATCATGTAGGCCTGAATCCTTTTTACTTTTTGCTGTCAATACTGATCATCGTGTTGATTGCCGCCTTGACTTTGGTATTTAATACTCTAAGGGCTGCTAGTATGAATCCGGCCAATACATTAAGGAATGAATGAATGTAAACTCCCTGGGATTTTAGGATCGGGAGACAAATTCAGGGATTATATGCCGGAAAATTTACAGGACAGGTCACTTGCCGACCTTAATTACCTTATAAGTAAACGTACCTTTGGCTATGTTGATCCGCATAATGTACATACCCTGTTTCAGACTCTGCAATTCATTAATTGTTAATGACAGGTTTAAATAATGCTCGTGGTAAATATTCCTGATCAGGATCCCCAGAGGGTTATAAATCTCGATCCTGATAAATTCAGGATTGTCCCGGAATCTGATATTCAGAAAGCTTATGAATGGGTTCGGGCCGATTGTCACAGTTCCTGAAGGTTCAGTCAGAAATTTTTTCTGAAGGAAAACAATTGCATTTACCATGTCTGGTATGCCATAACCATAAAGAGAATCAGGCGAATTGTACTGGTCCGATACTTCTCTGATCACTGAAACAATTTCTGAAGCTTTTGCCCTGGGAACGGCCTGCATCACACATGCGATCATGCCGCTTATAACGGGGCATGAAAATGAGGTACCGTTGCCTGCCAACACGGTACCGCTCCATCCTGTTTCATCAGGTAAGTCAGCCTGCACCGGTACGGCTACTCCCTGAGCTGAAACATCAGGCTTTATTCTTCTGTCAAATGAGGGTCCGGCCGATGAAAATGGAGCCAAAACTTTATCTGCGTTCACAGCTCCTATTGCCAGGACACTATCTCCATCTGAAGGTGCAATAATATGCATCCAGGCATTGTCTCTTTCATTTCCAGCGCTGTTGACAACCACTATCCCCTTTGAAGCGGCAGCATCAGCTGCCCGGGTTACAAATGCTGTCCTGCCATCCATGTCGGAGTATTTGTAATCCATTGACGGGTCATCGAATTTGAAATAGCCCAAAGAAGAGGATATAATGTCACATCCGGCACTGTCGGCATATTCTGCACCTGCTGCCCAGAAATCTTCCTCTGCAGGAAATTCCGAGGCTGTATCCTCAGTCCTGAGGAGCATATAATCAGCTCCAGGCCCAGAGCCTTCTATGTACGATTCAAAGATACCGGCAAGGATAGAAAGAACATATGTGCCGTGTTTATGATAATCGTAAACAGATCCGCTTCTTTTCACAAAATCAAAAGTCGCGGTGATGCCGCTTCTGCTCCTCAATTCATCAAGTGAAGAGATCTTGTCTGCATTTGTGAAACCGCCATCGAGCACGGCAATCAGCTTTCCTGTACCAAGGTATCCGGAAGCGTGGACAAGATCTCCGTTTAGCATCTTTATGGGTTCATTATACACCTCTGCCACGAGGTTAGTTTCAAGCGCCAGTTTATCTTCAGATCCCTTTTTTACCAAGGGATTTTTCACAAGCTTCACATTTTCTATAAAGGGAAGTGACTGGATGGAAGTTAAATCCGCCGGGTCCTTTGATTTGAAAAGCCCGGTATTCATCCATCGGGAGGTGCAATGCAGCGTCAGCCCCCTTGAAGAAATGGAGTCAAGATATCCGGGATAAACCGGAAGATCCTTGTAATCGAGTCCTGAAATTCCCTCCTTTTGCCGTCGTTCAACTGCCCTCTGGCTGAAAAGTCCGGCCGGGGTAAAATTACTTGTATGGTAAGTTCCTTTATCCCTGAAATAGATGCGGTAGAAATATTTGTAAGTATTGTCCTGTCCATTGAGGGGATGGAAATTAAGGCTCAGCGAAATCATCATGCCCAGGGAGATGAGAAGCAACCTGTGATTCATTAGATGTTTTAAAATGATCTTCTAAATGTACTAATATATCATGAGTCAGATATAAACTAAAGAGGTCTATATTAAACAGACTTTCGGAATTACTTGTAGTACCTTCAGGGAAATTTTAAAGAGTCGGGACTGTTAATAAAGTCCTTTGTATTTCGCCTCACCCCGTCTGATCCACCTCTCCTAAGGGCCTAATCTTTATACACAATTATTTTAATGTTCTGAATACACTTGGCATAATACACTGAAAAACTATAATAAAAGGTGATTGTGTAAGATGTTTGAGATCCCGATCCCGCTGAGGCGGGATCGGGATGACATGCATGCAGGGGTCACAGGAGGGAGAAGCGATGGCGGTTCGCAAGCAGGAATTGAATTTATTTGAATTTTAATTGAATTCTGCGAACCGCCATCGCTTCTCCCTATTTATCAATATATTATAGTGTCATCCCGAGCGACAGCGAGAGATCTTATGGACCTTTCACAATTTCTCTAAATCTTTGATAAACTGGTTTATAGAATATCCGCTGAGTAAGGTGTGTATAAAGATTAGTCCTAAGGGCGAGGGGAAGGTCTGATAGTATAAATAATAAGCTCTTCAAGTCCCTCTCCCCCGCCTTGCTTCTCCGTAGCGGCTACGCGAAGGCGAAGGAAGAGGGTCCCGATAGCTATCGGGATAGGGTGAGGCATCCGAAGCATTTATAATAACTGATTTTGTTGCATAACTAAATAATTAGTTATATCTTTGACATAGTTATGCCATAACAAAGGATGGCGAAGAAGGGTAAACTTAAAAATAAAGGCCATGAAATCAAAAATTGTATCTCTACTCCTGGCGGTAATTGCTTTCAGCCAGCTTCCGGCTCAGAATCTTCCTGCGAATGCACGCATAAATCTTATGCTTATGGGCGGGGAATACGGAAAAGCACTTGATACCTGCAGGCAGATACTGGTTAATGACAGCCTCAATTCAGATATCCATTACTTTATGGGTCTTGCCTGGCAGAACATGATGGAGGAAGATTCCGCACTGAATTGCTTTAGTGCTGCCTCCGGCCTGAATCCCGATAATAAATCTTACAGTTTCATGCTTGCTAAGGAGTATTATGGCAAAGGGAAATTTAAACAGGCTGAGCCGATTCTGCAGAAACTCTGTTCCGCTGATTCTCTCAGCTGGATATATGCCTATTACCTGACGGGCATTTACATGCAGTCTTACCGATATGATGACGCCATTGAAATTTATGACAAGTTCCAGCGGGCTGATCCGGCCAATACTTTATTTCTCGACAAACTAGGATTTGCATATTTAAAGAAGGAGGATTTTATTACTTCCATTGAGCTCTATACCAGAGCTTTGGCCATTAACAGCAAAGATCTTACCGCCATCAAGAATCTGGCGTACCTGTACTCTGTAACCATGAATTCAGAAAGTGCAATTCAGCTTCTTACCACAGGGATTGAGACTGATTCATCAGACACAGATCTTTACCTGAGAAGGGCTGCCCTGTATTATTCAAAACATTATACTAAGCGGGCATTGGATGACTATATGGTAGTATTGTCTTCCGGAGACTCATCGAAGCTTTATCTGAAAAGGATAGGCATAGGTTATTGCAATAACCTTCAGCCGCGGGAGGCCATAGATTTTCTTTTGAAGGCTTATAAAAAGGATTCCGCAGATTATGAAACATGCAGCTACCTGGGGCAGTCGTATTATAATCTTAAAGATATGAAAAACAGCATTTATTACTATGACAGAGTTACAGATATTCTCACACCCGTAGGTGTACAGCTGGGATTGACATACATTCTTCTGGGGGAATCGCAGAAAGGGAACGGAATGTACCAGGAGGCTGTTGACAGTTACCTGAATGCGATGAATCTCAAGCCTGATCCGAACCTGTATATGATTACGGCAAATCTGTATGATGAAAAACTAAATGACAAGGAGAAGGCAATTTTTTACTATCAGAAATTTCTTGACAATGTAAAACATTCAAAAATAAATTTCACAGCAGATTATATAGAGACGGTTAAACAGAGACTGTCATTCCTGAGGTCGAAACCTGTTAAAGAAAAGCAGCCTGATATAAAACTATGATAAGACACCAACTCTTATACGTTTTATTTCGCTCTTATCTCAGCCGTATACCAGCATCATATGGCCAGGCTGAACTATCCCGGACTTAATTTGTTTATACAAAATGCCTGGCATATCTGAACAGGCATTATTTTCTGATCTTGGATTTTGATGTTGTGACATGAAATGATTGAAGTGCAAACCTGGACGTGACCTTGAGAAACTGAATCTGAAAGCAGACTTAGACAGGGAAGCTGAAAACTGGGTAGAGTAAGCAATTAATTTAAAATCGGATCAAAATGAAAAGGAAAATTTTTTACATCACGATGATTCTGGTATCGGTGCTGGTGGTATCGAGGCTCAATGTCTCAGCTCAGGATGTTGTAAAAACCAATCCTGCAACCACAAAGCTGCTGGCTGACACAGCAGGGGTAAGAATGATAAAGGTAACACTTGCCCCGGGGCAGGAGATGGCTATGCATACTCATCCGGTGCAGTTAATGTATTGTCTGGATGGCGGACAAATAACTGTCAACTACAAAAGCGGAAAGAAAGAAACAATGGATATCAAACCAGGAGACGCCATGCAGGCCCCGCCTGATCCGCCGCATACAACCAGAAATACCGGAGCAACCACTCTTTCCTTCCTGGAGATTGAAATCAATAGCGGGAAAAAGTGATTGTTTGCAGTCAGGAAAACTGATTGAACAGTTTTTGAGCTGAAATTTGAAATAAAGCCTTGATTCTGCAGTATATCAAGGCTTTATTTTTGTATAATTGCAGGTCCGGCCGAGTCCGGATGCAGGTTAATCCGGTTTTCAACCGGAATTTGTACTATTTGAGTATGAAATACAGACTGCCATTACGGAACCTAATAAATATCACTTCACTTGGATAATACGTCTCATTGATTAAATTTGCCTTATCAGCGCTTCACAGCTTAAGGAATCAGATTGCAGAAATTGGGAAAAATTACCCGGAAGCCTTTTGATTTTACTATTTTAAAACTATTTATCAGCCAATAAGCAAGTGGTCAATACCTTTATTTCCCAAAAATTTTATAAGTATTTCTGTCAATAAAAGGACATTCAGTGCTCCAAAATCCGGATTATGATGAAATTATTATCAAAAGTTTTTAAGTTAGCAGGAACGGGCTTTACAAACGGTCAGTATTATGAATCCATGAATTTTGCCCTGAAAAGGCTGAACAATGAGTATACCATGCTGCATTATCCTCTTTTCGTAAATGAGACTGACAGTTTCATACAGGCACAGAAAAACCTTACTGACTATTGTATTTCGCTGTTAAAGTCATTAATGAACAAGGATGTCCTGGAAATAGGATGCGGCAATGGAGTCCAGGCTTTGTATATAAATGAGAAATATCGTCCCCTGAGCGTCACAGGGATTGATTTTAACGCATCAAATATCGAAATTGCCAACAATGAGAAGGAGAGGACTAAAATGAGCAATGTTCATTTCCTTGTAGATGATGCGCAAAATCTGACAAAAATCTCTTCGAACTCCATGGATGTTATACTCAACATTGAGAGTGCTTTTCATTATCCCGATAAATCTGCCTTTCTGAAAGAGGTCTGCAGGGTTTTAAAACCCGGCGGACAATATCTGATCGCGGATATTTTATCTACCCGTAAGAAAAAGGAGGGAATAATGAAAATATGGGGAAAACCCATGGTTCATCATTTTTGGAATAAGAAGCGTTATGATGATGAATTTCTTAATTCAAGGCTCGAGATTAATTATCATGTAGATATAACTGAGAATGTTAAATATGGGTGGAGCATCTACCGGAACTGGATACCGAAGATAAGAAGAAAAACTTTTTTCGGGGATGTTGCATTCAGGATTTTTTATATTATCAATGCCAGGCTGAATATCTACTTTTTACATAAAAGGCAGCAATATTTTATCTATGTTGGCTGCAAACCTGCATTATAATATTTGGAATTGCAATCAAAACAGTTGATATATGAAGCGGCGGGAATTTTTAGCAGCCAGCCTGTTTGGATCGGTAGCCA